>Ga0255769_10005711_pt1 | contig 11614 bp, 9 predicted proteins | sample 041ome_9_FD_179637 | JGI IMG/M metagenome (GOLD analysis project Ga0255769, IMG submission 179637) | Coastal salt marsh microbial communities from the Groves Creek Marsh, Skidaway Island, Georgia - 041413US metaG (version 2) | ecosystem: Environmental > Aquatic > Marine > Intertidal zone > Salt... | reverse complement strand
GAGGGCGGTGGGCCCATAGCTGTACCGAGTGGTCTTGAGCTCTCCATCGCAGATGATGGCACAATTTTGGCGACTGACCCCTCGTTGCCTGAAGCTCCACCCGCGGTTGTTGGCAACTTGCTGCTACGTGAGTCAGATGGTACCCGTCTGGTTAGAAGAGTCGATGGCCTTTTTGAGGTTATGGGCTCGGGTGGGCAGGGGGGTGACTTCGAATCAGGACCTATTCCGCCGTCCGTTCAAGCCGGCGCAATAGAAGGCTCATCAATAAATGTTGCTGAAAAGCTAGTGAATTTTATGGATATGTCCCGCTCGTTTGAGATGCGCATCAAGATAATTTCGGAGATGAAGGAACTTGATGATTCTGGGGCCACAATGATGCGATACGCATAATCTAGGAGATATAAAATGGATGCTTCAGTATGGGTCGCTAAAACAGGCTTGACAGCGCAGCAGCGCAGAATGACTGTGATAGCAAACAACCTTGCCAACGTAAACACCGTAGCGTTCAAAAGAGACCGTGCGGTATTCGAAGATCTACTTTATCAAAACTTGCGACAGCCAGGCGCCTCTGCGGACGCTCAAACGATAGCGCCAACAGGCCTCATGATGGGGACCGGTTCCAGAATCGTTGCGACCGAAAAAATGCACAAGCAGGGAAATATGATTGCCACTGAAAACGCCCTAGATGTCGCGATTCAGGGGCGTGGAATGTTTCAGGTCTTGCAAGCAGACGGAACCTTCGCGTACACGCGCGATGGAGGGTTCAAGCTAAATGATCAAGGCCAGCTCGTCACCGCGTCGGGCCAGCAATTAGTTCCCGCAATCAATATTCCCAATACTGCCGCGTCAGTGACTATCGGTCGTGACGGGACGGTGAGTGTTGAGTTAGCAAACGGAGGCGGCAGCACGCAGATTGGTACTATTCAAATTTCTCGTTTTATTAACGATGCGGGCCTTCAGCCCATTGGTCGCAATCTCTACAGGGAAACGACGGCTAGTGGACCCGTGGAAGTCGGGACGCCTGGTTTGGCAGGTTTTGGGGAGTTGGCCCAAGGATCTTTGGAGGCCTCGAACGTGAATGTTGTTGAGGAGATGGTCAATATGATCGAGACGCAGCGCGCGTACGAGGTCAATTCAAAGGCTATCTCTGCAGCCGATGGCATGTTGCGATTCCTGAATCAGAATCTATAGGTCTTAGTATGAAAGCCTTTTTCATCACCACGCTCCTTTGCTTTTTGGCGGGATGTGCTAGCAAGCCGCCTCTTGAAGTGCATAACGACTTTGCGCCCGTCCGGCCGCTGCCTCAAGGAGCTCAACCATTACCAACGGGCTCTATTATGAGTAACCCGCAGCGTATGACTTTTTTTCAGGGTCAGAGGCGCTGGCAGGTGGGTGACATCGTAACCCTAATTCTTTCGGAGGCGACTCAGGCCTCGAGAAACGCTTCGGTGATTGCAGAACGAAAGTCTACAAATGACGCGATGACGGATGACCTACAAGATGCCATCGGTCGGAGCCGTGGGTACGTCGGTGAGTACGTAAACAGAATAGTTCCAAAAATAAGTCTAAAGACGGCTTCCATAGAAACAGAAGGTGGAGGTACAGCAGCTCAAGCCAATGCCTTGTCTGGTGTGGTTACCACCATGGTTGTGGAAGTCATGCCAAACGGGAATTTGATCGTAGAAGGAAGGAAGCAGTTGTCCCTGACCGAGGGAGCAGAATTCATACAGGTTCGTGGTGTCCTGCGCGCTCGCGACATCCAGCCAGACAACACAGTTTCATCGATGAGGATGGCCCAGGCACAGATATCCTATCGCGGGACAGGCAATCTTGCTGACTCGGCGCAGCCTGGCTGGCTTAGCCAATTCCTATTTAAGTATTGGCCCTTATGAAAATGAGGAAATGGATCATGTCTAATTTGTTGAAATGGATCATTGCTGCTTTTTGCTGTGTCGCGACCCACGCCGCAGTTGCTGATCGGGTGAAAGATTTGACCAGTGTGGGTGGTGTTAGATCCAATCAATTGGTTGGCTATGGTCTAGTGACTGGCCTTGCGGGCACTGGAGATGGTAAAGATCCAACCTTTACTGGGCAGAGCCTCAAAGCAATTTTGGAATCATTGGGCGTGACGACAAACCCCTATGATGATTACGACTTGGCGCAATCCAGAGGTCGTCCAATCCAAGTAGATAATGTTGCGGCCGTGATGGTAACAGCTACCTTACCGCCCTTCGCCAAGCCGGGTCAGTTTGTTGATGTAAACGTCGCGGCTTTAGGAACGGCGACAAGTCTTCGTGGTGGTAATCTGATCATGACTGAGCTGCGAGGTATTGACGGGCAGACCTATGCCATTGCTCAGGGCCCATTGACAGTCACGGGTATTACCGAAGAGCAGAACGGGACGAGTGTGCAAATCGGTATACCCACCTCCGGAAGGGTCCCAGACGGGGCCACTGTCGAGCGTCAGGTAGACACGGCTTTTGATAAAAGCGACACGCTCATATTCAACGTTAATGCAAACGACTTCAGCACCACATCAGCGATTACCAAAAAGATCAATGAGGTCTTTGGGGATGGGACTGCATTCGCATTAGACGGTGTATCTCTTGGAGTTAGAGCGCCTGCGGGCTTGTCAGAGCGAGTTAGTTTTGTCGGGATGATTGAGAATCTTGAGGTAACCCCGGGGATACCCTCAGCCAAGGTGGTCGTGAACTCTCGCACGGGTACAGTGGTAATCAACCAGCAGGTTAAGATATCAGCCGCCGCAGTGTCTCACGGTGCCGTAAGTGTGAACGTTGCTACATTGAATGAAATTTCTCAGCCAGTAGCCCCCTTCACAGCTGGATCACAAGCTCAAACGGCAGGGGTCTCCAACAGTGCCATTGAGGTTACAGAGTCAGGCCGTCAAACCGATATTATTGAGGAAACAGTAGATTTAAGAGACATCGTCGATGCGATTAATGACAGTGGTGCGTCGACCACATCGTTAATTGCCATTCTGGAAGCACTCAAGAGCGCGGGTAGTCTTCGTGCTGAACTGGTAGTCATCTAATGGAAAACATAGTCGCCGGATATAGTGATTTCACAGGATTAGCGAAATTGCGTGTTGCCGCTCAGAAAGATCAGGTCAAAGCTGCGGAGGAGGTCGGACGACAGTTTGAGGCCTTCTTTATCCACTCAATGTTGACGTCGATGAGAAAAGCAAGTGAGCCATTGAAAAGTGATCTTTGGGATAGTAGCGCGCTAAATTCCTATGAGGACATGTTCGACAGTGAGCTGGCTTCCTCCCTTTCAAAAGCGGGAGGAGTGGGGGTAACAGAATGGCTGGTAAATCAGGTCCTCGATAGTGCACCCAGTAGCGCCAAAGCCTCCGATAAAGCAATTCGTCTCTATCAACTGGAGGCGGGCACAGCGATGCCGCTTAAGGGTGCATTGAGTGGTTGATATTTTATCGATCGGTAGTGGTGCGGTGAACGCTTATAGGCAGGCTTTATCAACTACCAGTAACAATATCGCTAATGTCAATTCGCCTGGTTACTCAAAGCGTGCTCTCCAAATAGGTGAGAGCTTCCCGGTACAGGAAGGTATTTTTAGTTTTGGAAGCGGTGCTCAAGCCCAGGCTGTTGCAAGAGCATACGACGAGTTTATAGAGCGTTCATTGCGCGATTCGTCTGGCGATCTCTCGGTAAACGAGCCAGTTATACAGTATGCCAACCGTGTCATCGATTTAATGGCCACGGAAAGTGGCAGTCTCTCCAATGCGATTGATAACTTTTTCAATGCCGCTCAGTTGCTGAGCTCCCAGCCTAGCTCGTTGACTCATAGGAATGAGTTTCTTAATTCGGCAGAAGTTGTGACTTCGCGGTTTAACGATATCTCGTCGCAAGTTGACCGAGTTGCAGAAGACGCTGAATTAGAGTTTCGAGCAGCTGTGGATGAACTCAACGCCTTGTCGGAACAGCTTCTTGTAGTGAACAAACAGCTTAATCGAAAGACTAGGGTCGACCAACAACCTCCAGGGCTTCTCGACCAGCGAGACGCGATACTGAGAGACATGGCGACATTGACGAAGATTGGGGTGACAGAGTCATCAAGTGGACAGGTGTCAGTAAACTTTGGCGGATCAGGCCGAGGCTTCGAGTTTGTGACGCCCACTGAGGTAAAAAAAGTCGCTATTTTTTCAAGCCAAGAAAAATCAGCGCTTGGCCTACGACTGGTACTAGATCCCTTTAACAGCAAGAGACCGCTGCCAAACAATCCAGGTGGATCACTGGGCGGGCATTTAGCCTTTAACGCAGAGGTGATGCGGCCAGTGCGCGTTGGATTGGATCACCTCGCATCTACATTCGCCAAGCAAGTAAATGGGGTTCACGAGTTAGGGCAGGATCAGTATGGGGATCCGGGTGAGTCTCTATTTCGTGTTAAGACCACATTTTCTCCGTCTTTTGAGACAGCCAACGGCGCTATTTCCGCCAGCTTATTAGTTTCCGATCCTGCCGAAGCGGGCACTGAGGCCGTCGAGCTTATCTTCAGAGAACGGGTTAATGCCTGGGATGTAATTAATGTCGTAACCCGGGACCGTATCGGAGCAATCCCGCTGGAAGGTGGTGAAGTAGATGGGATGAAGTTCTCGATATCCGGGGACCCCTTGAATGGCGACGTGATTGTTTTTACGCCTGAGTATCGACCCGCGGAAAGTTTTGAACTACTCATATCCGATCCGAAAAAACTGGCGGTAGCTGCGTCGATGCAGTCACGACCTGGTACTGATAACGCAGTTGCTATGGATACCTCACTGATTTTTCGTCAGTCCGAGGATCCACCAGCACCAATCTTTGATAGAGGCTTCATCATTGGAAGTTCAGATGATGGAACATATCGACAAGATCTGACATTGAATGCGGGTAGTCGCGGTCCCAGTCTTCAAATCCAGCGTGATGCGAGCAATGTCAATATTGAGTTCGATGTTGAGTACGACGCTGAGCAGCATTTTCATGTGTTCACTAGTGAGGGTGTACATCTAGCAGGCACTGAGACCTTAACGCTGGCTCAGGCCAACGCGATGATCGCAAGCGATACAGGTTTCGGTGAAGGGGCTTATAGCGCTTCTTATTTGAATAAATCTGGGTCTGAAGCGTTTTTGGATACGACGATCAGATTTGGGATTGACGTGTCGGTAACTACTGAGCGCCTAGTAAACGTAGACCCTGAAACGAGGTCTGTCAGCGAGAGCTCACGATTGGTGGCTCCCGCACTAGTGTCTAAGCCCATAGTCCCGACTTCGAACAATACCAGTAGCGATGCGAGTTTAATGAGCGCTGGCGACTTGAATTTTAAATACCAATTCGTAGATGCATCTCATGTAAACGCTGATGCTGATGGTTTGGTAACCGAAACATTTGCCTTAGGTGAATTGACCCTTGCTTCAAACGGTCAACTGTCTGCTCGTGCGCTTGCAGAGTATTTTAATGCAGAGCTTGACGCTCAAGGCATTTCAGATCTCTCCGCATCAGCGGTCACCCGCGTGGTCGCGTCGGATATTGATCTTAATCGCTCACTGTCGATTAACGGTACTGAAATAACTCTGTACTCCACAATGGATCTAGCGGATGCGATCGCGGCGATTAACAGCGCGTCGTCTACAACAAATGTCAAAGCCGAGTGGTTTGGAGAGAGCGGCATCGTGTTAACAAACACGAGTGGATACGAAGGCGATAATATAGTGCTGGGTGCCCCCGCAGTTTTAGATCAAATATCAGCGCTTGGCCTTGTTCCCGGGACTTATTCTGGAACGTACCAGTTGAGCGTTACGGGTGTCGATAGTGCAACTAACCGACCATCGATTGAGAGTTTTGGTTTCGAGTTATCGGCCTCTGGAACCCCTTCAGATCTTGGACGCTTGGGACTTAAGACTCAGTTGTTGATAGACGGTAACTCCCCGGACGATCTAGCAGTTTTCGTGACTGGGTCTGGGACCGTAGACACGACGATAAATGTTGATCCAAGTGAGGGCTCGGAGGCCAGGAAGTACCCAGCCAGACCTTTCAGTGTAGATTTTATAAGCGACTCGATATACACCATCACAGATCTAGATACTGATACGGTGGTCACAACCCGCCTTTACGACGGTAATCAAACAATCACATATCGGGACGTCACCTTGCAGTTGGGGTCTACACCAAGTAACGGAGACTCGTTCTTCGTGGAAAAGAATCTCAACGGCTCTGGTAACAATGAAAACTTTTTGACGCTAATAGAACTGGGTAAACAGCCGATAATAGAAGGACAGACTTTTGCAGAGGCTTACCGCGACCTGGTCTCTGGTGCAGGATCGAGGAGCCGGCTTGCTCAGCTAAATAAGGAGGCAATGCAGGTGGTTAAAGATCAAGCAGAAGCCACCAGAGAGGCTGCAGTGGGCGTAAATTTAGATGAAGAAGCCGCTGACCTAATCAGGTTTCAGCAAGCCTATCAGGCTGCTGCGCAGGTGATTCAGATATCACAGCGAATGTTTGATACGTTGATACAGGCGGGATAAGACGCATGAAAATTTCGACTGCACAATTTTTCAGAACAAACTCTGAAGCGATGTCCAAAGGGCAATTCGAGGTGTCGTCTTTGCAAGCAAAGCTCGGAGCTGGCACACAAATTACATCGCCCAGCGACGATTCCTCGAAAGCAAACCTAATTTCACGATTTCAAAGTAGCCTGGAGCGTCAAGGCGTATATAAGCAAAATATTGAGTCAGCTAAGACGCGTCTTGCTTCAGAAGAGACTGCGCTAACATCCATCACGACAGTGTTCCAGCGAGCATCCGAGATCGCTGTTATGGGTGCAAATGGCACTATGGCAGTCGAGGACAGGGCGATTTTAGGTGCGGAAATCGGGGAGTTACGAAAAGAGCTTGTTCGGTTAGGTAATACCAGAGATGTCAATGGTGAGTATATTTTCGCTGGCAATCGGATCAATTCCCCCGCTTATGTTGAAGATGGGAACGGTGACGTGGCCTATATGGGCGATTTTGGCAGGCTGTCTGTAAACGTCTCAGATACAAGATCTATGGCTATCAATACGTTAGGTAATGAACTACTTCGGCCGGAGGAGTTCTCGGCCATGCTATCTCTCGAGCAAGGACTGAAGACAAATGATGTGTCGTCGGTGCAAACTAGTATCGGTAAACTAAAGGATTCCTCTGACCGCATATCTGTGTCGTTCGGCAGCATGGCCGGTCGTTTTGCAGCTCTGAATTCGCAAGCAGAGTTGTTAGAAGACACTTCCCTGCGCATTCAACAGATTATTTCTGAGAATAAAGATCTCGATTACGCGAAGGCAATTACCGAGTTATCCAAGGAGTCGCTAGCATTGCAGGCGCTTCAAGCTAGTTTCACAAAAATATCTCAACTTACGCTCTTTAATTTTATGAGGTGATCAAATTGAAAGGCGAGTTCGGGGTGTTTTACTTAGTGTCTCATAGTAGCGTTGTTTTAGGGTTGGTGTGACTGATGACTGGTGAGAACTCTATTTCGTCGGTGGTGGCTAGCCTCAGTGGTGGAGCGGGTATCGATATAAGAAAGTTAGCTGAAGATCTTACAAACGTGGAGAGGCTTCCCGTAGAGGAGCGTTTAAACCGTTCAATAGATCAGGAGTCAGCGCAAATCTCAGCGTACTCGGTTCTTAAGTACAATGTCGAAGAGCTGATATCGAGATTTGAGGCGCTCGATGATTCTAGTGAGTTACTGTCCTCACAAGCGAGTTCCAGTGACACGTCAAAGGTAGAAATATCCTCTACAACAGGAGCTGCGATAGCCGGAGCTCACTCAATCGCAATATCCTCTCTAGCTACTCAACAAATCAATATTTCAAATACCTATAGCTCTATTACACAAAGTTTGAACGGCGGGTCGGGCTTTGATATTACCTTTACGGATTCCGATAGTAGCGTCATCACCGTTAGTATCAGCGGTGGTAACGATACGCCGAGTGGAATAGTGGCTGCGATAAACTCATCGAGCGCGAATGTTTCAGCCTCATTACTCGCGGTAGACGCAGCTAGCTCTCAGTTTCGGATCGTTTTGAGTGGTGATACGGGCTCAGCTAATTCTTTCGTTGTTAACAGTAGCCTTGCTGATGCAGATCTGGGATTTCATGACGCTACTAACGGCAACTCAGCATTAGACGGCGGAGTTTACTCTCAGCAGTTAGCATCTAATGCAGCGTTTACACTCAACGGAGTGAGTCTCGAGCGAGCTTCTAATAATGTTTCTGATGCACTTGACGGAGTGGTGCTCGAGCTAAAGGGAGTACACAGTACAGGTGCTTCTCAAGTAAAAATTGACAAAAGTCAATCAGAATTGAAGACCAAACTTCAGGATTTGGTGGAGTCTTACAACGCTACCCGCTATGCGTTGAGCGAGGTATCCAACCGCGACTCCACTGATGAGACTGTTGGTGGCGCTCTGGCAAATGACTTTGCAGCGATTCGTCAAGTTCGAAATGTGCTCTATAAGGCGATAACGCAAGATTCATCAACACCGTCTGGCTCCATAAATGCATTGCGAGACATAGGGGTGGAGCTCAAAAGTGATGGAGATTTGGAGTTTGACGAAATTAAATTTGACGCTGTGATGGCTACCAGCGCCACTGATGTTGGTGTAATGCTGAGTGCGGGAACCGATAATCAGTCCAAGTACGACACACAGCCTCAAGGCCTCGCGCGGGATATTGTAAGTGATCTGGAGGAGTCCCTTACCGATTCGATAGATGGACTATTTGCAACTAGAACAGCTTCCTCTACTAACGCTTTGGGCGCTTATGAGGATGAGCTACTGGAGCTCGATGTGAGAATGACCAATCTTTTTGATCGTTATATTGCGCAGTTCACCGTTATGGAAACGCTTGTTAGTCAATTAAACGCCACTCGCGCGTCACTATCTGAAACGTGGAAAAGCATGGGTAACTTCGGCAACAAATAATAGGCTGCTTGGAGAGTGGAACCGACACTCAAAATGCTATTTTCTTTTTTGACTTTTTCGTAACGCTTTGCCGTTAGCTTTGTGGTACCAGAGACCGTGCTTACTTTGACGAGACCCTAGAGAGAAGCGTCAAAAATTAACCCCTTGAGTTCTTGTAGGTTCCTTGCGAAATTAAGCAGCGCCTCGCTTGGGATTTCCCTCACAACCTCGCCGCTACTAGCGTCTGCTATTCTCACAACGAATCTATTTAATTGCTCATCTCGGGTAATGATTGCCTTGGTTGGAGTCTTCTCTAGAGCGTCATTTAGAATAGTGATTGCCTCGCGAAGGTCGCTGGTCATCGTACTAAGGGACTCAATACTCTGCTGTTTCTCTTCCGTGGCTCGATCAGCTACTTCCGTAATCCCCACTTCCGGTTTCTGTACGGATATCGCTGCCGATGCCGACAATTTCCGTTCGCCGTCGTTAGCCCCCACGCGTGGTGGTGCGGAAACAGCAGTTGCCTGTGTCGGGGGAATCGTGCCTGAACTTATTCCATCAACCATTTTTACTCTCCTTCATTCTTTGAAGGTCTTTGCTCATCAGAACCAAAAAGGCTGGATGCTTACCTCGAGAAAGCATCCAGCCGTTTTCATGACATGCTGATCAACTTACTGAAGCAGTGCTAACACAGTCTGAGGAAGCTGATTTGCTTGGGCCAACATGGCTGTACCAGCCTGCTGGATGATCTGTGTGCGTGCCAATTCAGCGGTCGACTCTGCGTAGTCAGTATCCAGAATTCTGCTGCGTGAAGCCTCGGCGTTAATCTTGACATTAGTCAAATTATCAACCGCATGCTCTAGCTGGTTAGACGCCGCACCGAATACTGCTCGCTGGTTTGAAACAGCTTCAATAGCAGTATCTAGTACGCCTATGGCAGTACCTGCATTGGATGCCGTATCTACATCGCCGGTGGCAACAGACGCCATGGTAGCGCCACTGGCATCAGTCATATCACCAAAGGCTACGGTAATGCTCTGGGATGCGTTTGCTCCCACCTGGAAGGTGACCGTACCGCTAGACCCCGCAGTGCCATCGATGATGTCCGAACCATTCCATTGTGTGTTTTCGGCTACACGATCGATTTCGGCGATTAGCTTTTGATATTCCGCATCCAAGTAATCGCGATCCTCATCCGTAGCTGTACCAGTCGCGGCTGTTACGGCTAGTTCGCGCATGCGCTGAAGCATGTCCGTGATCTCTTCCAACGCACCCTCGCCAGTGTTTACCATGCTGATAGCGTCATTAGCGTTCCTGATTGCCGCACTTAAACCATTGATCTGGCTTGTCATACGGTTCGAAATGGCGAGCCCCGATGCGTTGTCTGAAGCAGAGTTAATTCTTTTTCCCGTGGATAACTCTGTCATAGCACTGTTGAGATCGCGAGCGTTTTTGGCCAGAGCGGCCTGAGCCACAGAGGCCCCTATATTTGTGTTTACAACAGCCATAATGGCCTCCTTTGTGATGACTTTTTAGTCGATTAAAGGGCAGCGCCCTTGTCGCCAGACTAACTCTGACAACTATTGATATCGGTTGACCCACTAATTTCTTTAATTTCGATCGAATGAAAATGTAGATCGATTGACTTTCTAGTTGGCCACGACCTTATACTGCAGGTGAATACCCGGGAGCGGAGCGTAACTTGTACTTACCAGTTTTTTCCGTACTTCATGACGAGCTAGCGCTTGCTAAATCACTTTATTCTTCGGGCGAGTTGGACGAGGCCCGATTACATCTGGATAAATCCCGAAAATTGCGCAGCAAGATCTCGAGGCAACAACGTCAGGTAAGAGAGTTTTCTTTAGACGAGTGGGGCAGCAAACTTCATCTGAATGAGTCTCCAAGCACCCCGTACTTGGGGATTGTACAAAGTTGTAACCAGTTATGGAGTGATATTGCTAAGTGGCTTGAGACCGTTATCAGTCAGGTAGATCACAAAGAGCTTTTGCAGTCACACCTTGGGCTACATTTATTATTGGATGCGAAATTGCCGCCAGTTTGGGACTTCAACCACGATATTATCGTCCTATGGGGACCGAACGCCGAATTACTAATTGCACCTTTAGTAGACCGGGGGCAAGCACAGATTATCGTGATTATTGATGGCCATACAAAGGCTCAGGCACCAGTATCCCATCCCGTGCCAGACGCTACGGTGCTCTACGTTGACTATGGAGCTCCGCTTACTGCTGATCAGACCGCCGCTCTAAAGAAAGTCGAACCACCATTTATTCACGGCATTTCATTTGAATTGGATCGGCAGCCGGTGGAAGTTCTCAAAAAGTTAGCAAGGCAAGTTCAAAAAGATCATGTGTTGGGGGCATCCGCTAGGCGATGGCCAACAATATTTACCGAGCAACTTATCGAAAATTTGCCGCTACTTGTTGGAAAAGAAAGCATCTCCAATATTTCACCCGCGTTCCTTGGGAAGGATGTTTTGATTGTGTCGCCAGGACCCTCATTACGTGACTCCCTACCTTACTTGAAGAGGTATAGGGAAAAGTTTGTGGTGATCTCATTAGTCCGATCGCTGCAATTACTTGTTGAATCCGAGATCATTCCAGACTTTGCGATTATGATGGACGCTCAAGATCATTCCGAGGCGG
>Ga0255769_10005708_pt1 | contig 11617 bp, 16 predicted proteins | sample 041ome_9_FD_179637 | JGI IMG/M metagenome (GOLD analysis project Ga0255769, IMG submission 179637) | Coastal salt marsh microbial communities from the Groves Creek Marsh, Skidaway Island, Georgia - 041413US metaG (version 2) | ecosystem: Environmental > Aquatic > Marine > Intertidal zone > Salt... | reverse complement strand
TGTCTATTTCTTGAATAAAAAGTTTGGATGTACTTGGAAACTTAATCAGTTGGTCGTCTATGAACCACAAAACCTCAAGGGCTTCCAGTTCCAAATCTAATATAGGGGTCGGTACGCGCGGCTACCAGGTCTGTTGTAGTACGCTGGCACTGGGTTGTAGTTACGTCGTCCACCGCGAGTATTTGTGTAGAACGCATTACCTGCGGTTTGGTAGATACGGTTCTTTCTCTCGTCAACATAGTTGGTTGCCGCAGCTCTGGCTTGATTTCGGTAGTCATACGCCAAACCCCGTGCGTTTCTCTTAAGGTCTCTGGCCATACCACGCGCTTCTCTCTTAACGTCACGCACTGCCGATCTGGCCATACCCCTGGCCATACTTTTAGCTAACATACCCGCGAGGGCTGCCATTATATTTACTTATTATTACTATTTTTATTGAGGAGAAGAAGGTGATATATGATTTGAGCCTCTCTAAGAACTTTGCCCTGAATTTTGGTAAATCTCTTAGGGTCCAAACCTAACTTAATCTTAGCCAACTTGACAGACTCGTCCCACTTTGCAAGTGTCATGCTTATAGTATTACATCATTTTTTTAATCTTCTTCTTGTAGTCCTTTGTGCCCTCCTTGGGTTGGAGCGCGAACTTACCCTTCTTTGGCTTGAAGACCTTGGTCAAGTGCTTCTTACCTTCTGACTTCATGCGCTCAAGGGCAGCCTTGTGAGCGGCAACTGACTTGATTTGGCCATCCTTTGGATCCAACATGAGATCCTTGGCGCGGAGGCCTCCTGTGGTCTTATTTGCGGTCCCGTGGAAAACTTCAGCGCGACTTCCGATTAGCTTGGTTGACATCTTTGTATACATTAGGCTCGGAATATTTTCTTGATATCCAAGATTGAAATTTTTTCAGTAGTTCTCTTGACTGGAATCTGTTTCTCAATTCTCTCATCATTGAGGACTTTTGAACACACGATGGATTTGTGACCTTGGAGAGCCATCATTTCTTCCTCCACACTCACAAATGTATCTGTCTCCTTGTAAATTAACTTTTTAACATACACCGGCTTTGTCTGTCCTGTACGGTGACTACGTCCCACAGCTTGAAGTTCCGTCGCAGGATTCCAGGATGGTCCCGTAATATAAACACGCGTTGCCTCTTGAAGATTGAGTCCCTGACCTCCCGACTTGATTTGAATAATGAAAACAGATCCCGGAGGCGCTTTTTTGAACGCAGTCACCTGATTGTCACGCTCCTCTTTGGGGACCGAGCCATCAATCCTAAAAGTTGGACACTCCATATTCTTTTGAATGTAGTCCATCTCACCCCTGAACTGACAGAAGACGAGGGTCTTCTCGTCTGGGTGAGAATTAATCATACGAAAGAGGGTCTCCATTTTGTTTGATCTACCAATCCACTGCTCTGGTTGTGTTTTGTTTTGCTTGGCAATCCCATCTAAGTACATCTGTGGAAGAATACAGCATTGTCGCGCTCTCAATAAACACTCAAGAATAACCATATTTTTTGAATTGAGACTGATGGCATTCTTGAAGGCATCCCTAATAGTTTCTTGAGCATCTTGGAACACAAACTCATACAATTGTCTCTCATCTGGGAACATATCAAGTTCCACATTCTCAAAGTGGCACGGTGGAAGTTCCAGTCGTGTATTAATTTTCGCAAGATCATCCTTGGTTCTACGAAGGATGTAAATGTCTTGGATCTTGTTAGTCATGCCTTGTACGAGGGATTTCTCAATACCAAGGAATGCACAAAGAGATACAAAGTCGTTCATAGAATTGAAAACGGGGGTACCAGTCACAATCCATCTGATATCCGTGTTGAGCCTACACACGCTCTTGAAGAGTCTTGAAGACTTGTTCCGAATTTCGTGGGCTTCATCCAAGATCACACGATCCCATACATACATATGAATAGGGGTATCTTCCGGAGTTGAGAGGAGTGAATATGGTGTAATAACGACATCATGTTCAAGGATATCCGTAAGAGATCTCTTTGGTCCATCAAATACACCGACGGATAAATGTGGAGCAAACTTCCCAATCTCATTTGCCCACTGTGTAATGATGCTCTTCGGTACGACGACGAGTGTGCGTCTTTTGGGATTTCCCAACATCGTAGCAATCAATTGTGCACTTTTTCCCAATCCCATTTCATCACAGAGAAAGCCACCCTTAACGGGGCCAGAGGTTTGGTTCTCCATGGTGAGCATCCAAAGGACACCTTCGCGTTGGTAGGGGGCGAATAGTCTACCATTGAAATTGTCCTTTGCACGGTTGTATTGTTCCTCAATAGTCATGGTTTTGGTTTGATTTTTACATAGGGGTGGTACACTTAGGTGGTTAAGAATATGTTCTATCTTCCGAAAAGTTATAAATTTATTACTAATAAAAAATTTTATAGTTAATGTATACTTCTAAAGTTTTGTCCTTAGAAAAATTTAGTTTTTTCAAGATTTACCGGAAGGTGGGTACATTTTTTATTAATTTTCTTTCTTTTTCTTTTCCTCATATTGTAGTCTCTTTTGTTCTTTGATTTTTTCTTTGTTTCTCTCATAGTACAATTTGTTTTGTTCTCTCACCTTGTCTTTGTTTTCTATTTTGTACATAAGTTTTGACAATTGAACTGGAGTTAGATTAGATGTATCTCTATCTTTAAGACCAACCATATTCTTTACATTTTTCTTGCGAACAACTTTATACTCACACCCTTCTGGTGGTTTGGGAAGTGTCACAGTCTCTTCTTCCATCTTAAACATATATGAGATTTTATCTTTAAGAATATTTTGTGTACCCATCTTCCGTAAATCTATAAAAATACCATCATGAAAAAAAATTATAGTTAATGTATACTTCTAAAGTTTTCCTCTTAGAAAAATTTAGTTTTTTCAAGTTTTGCCGGAAGACGAGGTACATTTTTTTTCGTATAACTCAAAAACTCCAGGAGAACAATTATTTCCAGGAGAATTATTTTCTCACACATGAGTATGGATCATCACCCAACTTCATTCCTCGTCCTTGACAATAAGGAACTCGGTACGTTTTGGGTAGGTCAAGCCAACATCAAACCTGGTGCGAATGACCGTGCAATTGGTGTAGATAAATTGATAGACAAATTGTCTTCTAAATACGAAGAAGAATATCCACATCTATGCTTTGATGTTGAGAGTATAGCATGTGAAATATACAAATTCCATGAATTAGAAAAATGGATTATAGATATGTTATATGAAATCAACCGGAGACCAATTAAACTTAGAGAACTTCATGAGTTATTAACAGCTGGTTGGATTGAAGGGGATTATACGACCAATTCAACCATACATGTATTACGAGTTAATAAAACACGAGAAGGTCTAAGAGATACTTATAAAAGACTTATTAGTGACTGGGAAGCCAAAGGTCTCAGATGTCTCAACACATTGAGATGTAAAACGGACAAAGAAAAGTATGAAGACAAGAAACAAGATCCCAATTTTATGTACAACAAAGCTCGTAAAGAAATTCTCCGCAAAATAAAGAAGACTGGAAAGATGCCAAAAGACGCAACTTTGGAGAAGTACCAGATTAAAGAAGATGAGATTAAAGAATCTATGGGTCGTAAAGGCATTATCTACAAGATCACAAGCCCTTCGGGGAAGGTTTATGTGGGGCAGACCGTGCGCTCTTTTGAAAAAAGAATACAAGAACACAGAGATTCAAAATCAAAATGTAGTGCAGTGAGGAACGCTATAGATAAGTACAAAGATCAAATGAAATATGAAATCATTGAGGATAATGTTCCACAAGAACAACTTGATGAGAGAGAAATACACTGGATAAAGGAGTTAAATTCTCTCAGACCAAATGGATATAATCTTAAAACAGGTGGTCGGTTTTATGAAGCCACACAGGAAATGTGTAATAATATGCGAGATGCCAAATATAAATCAAAAATTAGAAAAGATGGGTATTTAGGTTATGCGTCTCAATGGGGTAATACATTTTACCCGAGGATTAGGATTGATGATATTATCATCAATCTTTCGAATGGCGGATTTAGAACAGAAGAAGAAGCTATAGAAGTCCTGAAAGAATATACGAAAGATCCAGAGACCTTTACAATTGTTGATGGACCACTCAAGAAACCAGTTGGTTGTGTAACTATAGAAAATAATAGTTGGAGAGTTTCATGTAAGGGAAAAAAGTTGGGATCTTATAAAACCGAAGAAGAAGCTCGAGAAGCACTTGAAAGATATTTAAACGACCCAGAAAACTTTACAAAACCCAAACAAAAAGTTGGTACTATAAGTAAAGTAGGTAATAAATGGTCCTTATATTATTGTCATAAGTATTTGGGAACTTATTATATACAAAAAGAAGCTCAAGAAGCTCTTGAAAGGTATCTAAAAGATCCCGAAAATTTTCCAACATTCCAGAGAAATATTGGTTCTATACGTTGTAAAGGTAATAGATGGCAACTTAGATACAAAGAGAAACATATAGGATATTACGCCACAGAAGAAGAAGCCGAAGAAGCTCGTAAAGCTCTTGTTTAATCCTCAACATACACATCCTCGTCAGAAATTGGTTGAACTTCACATACGGGGGGTGGTACTTCCTTCTTCTTGCGAGTCTTCTTCTCCTTGGGCATAGGCAACTCATCAAGATGTTCTCTGTAGTAGAGAACCTTATCCCAGAATTCCCGCATCACAGGGAGATAAGTCTTGAACCATTCACGATCTCTTTTAACAACAGTGACACTAAACTCTTCTGGTCTTGGCCAATTTGTCTCAGCCGGTTTATATTCAATAAATCGTGCTTCTTCCAAATCTAAAATTTCCATACACAATTGTAATTGAGGCATGTAATGCGCTGGTACTACTCCGGGTTCAATCTTACGACTCATTGGACACTTGATTTCAATCAATAGCCCACTTTCACTGACACCATCAGGGCTTCCACCGAGAAACTTATGAACTGGGTGTGGAACCAATCCTATCTCATGTACGACCTCCCCGTATCTCTCTTCGAAGAGAATACGAGCCTCATCTTCGAATCGCTCACCATGTCTTGTGGCCTCATTGCCCATAAAACGAGGCCCTACACCACACTTCTTTCGAAGAAGGTCGTCAGGTGTCTCGTATTTATTCACACCGATGGCTGTCGCACAGTCCGAGGCAGTCAGGAGATTACCACGAAGAGCAAGCCATTCTTCGCTCTTCTGAGCTGCGTATTCCCGCTCAATCAGGGCTTTGACATTGGGATGCATATTAATGTATTATCGTTGGTAATTTTTAAGCTGTTCAAAGAACGCTCGAGCAGCCAATTGTTCGGCTTGCTTTTTACTCTTGGCTTGCCCCCTACCACCAAATTGACCATTAATATAGGCATCAATGTAGAAAATACCTTCGTGATGACCCACAACACGATATTCTGGCAAAGGTACATTCATAATTTGACAGTACTTCATGAGGTGATCCTTGAAGTTGTCATCAATCATGATAGCGTTGAGGTCAATATAATTGGGATCGTTGTAAATCCTGAGTACAAACTCTTTCGCATGGAGTAAGCCAAGATCCATGTAGATGGCGCCGACGAGAGCTTCAAAAACATCTTCCAAGATCTTTGGATTATTATTCCACCCATTTCGGGTTCCCTTCTCGTCCATGAGAACCATATTGTTGAGACCCAATTTGAGGGCTATAGCGGCGAGGGTCTCTGAACGAACGAGTTTTGTGCGCGCTTTGGTGAGAAACCCCTCCTGTCGCTTCTCAAATCTATCGAAAAGGAACTTTGTGATGATAAAACCTAATACGGAATCGCCCATAAACTCGAGGGTCTCAAAGGATTCATTGAATTGATCGTATTCCTTGAGTGCGGATTTATGGGTGAAGGCTCTCTGGTACAAAGATAGATTCTTTATTTTTGTTCCAACGAGATTTTCAATATCTTGTTGATTGAAGTTCATATTATTAGAATGTGTTATTTTTTTAAGCCTCCGCCTTGATGTAGTGTGGCGAAAGGTACTTTTGGAGGTTCAAGTAAGTCACAGTGACGTCCGCAGGTGGTTGCAAGAGATCCTTCAACTTTTCGTCGAGGATGAGCTGGCGACCGTTATCTGGGTGCTTGAGGCCCTTTTCAGTAATGTACTTGTTGATGAACTTCGTGACTTCTGAGCGAGAGATGAGTTCACCTTCGCCAAGTCCCAAGAAGTCGCGCAACTTAGGTGTCACTTCTTGCTTACGGTTGAAGCCGTTGTTGGCTGCGCGCTCCTTGGCTTTCTCACCCGTTGGATCCTCTTGGGTAGACTTAATCTTACGGATAATCTTAGTGAGAGCCTTAACATCAGCACGGAGCGCAGCAATTTCGGATTGAATGGTTTCAAGAGACATCTTATATCTTCCTTACGGGGTTAATCTTTAAGTCACCAAATGATCACAAGTAACTGAGCGACTACGAGGAGTACTAATATTGGGATTCGGATGTCGGATATCATCTGGGGGGTTGGTCTCTCTATGATTCTAAATGGTTCCTTTGGGAAATCACCTGGACATCCACCAGCACAGCAGTCTGAGGGACATGGAAGAACTTTGGGACCTTTACGTACCCCACAGAACTGGTACTTCTTGGTGTCAGTTACGTCTGAGTACGCATAGCATCTACACTCATCAATCACGTTACAGACCATATTATTATGTCACAATATATTAATGGACACTGAGATTTATTCGGAAGCTGTGATCAATCGGTTCATGAAGAAAAACTTATTCTTCAACGATCCACTTCTTGAGAAGTACTACAAGACCGACAACCTCGCGGCATTCAGGAAGAGGGTACACAGAGTTCACGGTAAGGAGAGTTTCGAAAAGATGGTATACGCTGTGGTGACGGACAGTGTGCGTGACATTATCCTCAAGACAGCTGCGGAACTTTCAGAATTCCTCAAGCCCATGGGGTACCTTATTATTTCTGGGGGTGAAGCCTTCAATATGTACCTGAGTAGAGACGATCGCCTTGTGACGAGTGACATAGATACCAAATTCATCCCCACCATCCCATACGATGACAAATACTTTGGTAAACTCCAAGCTATCAAGCTTCTACTGTGGAACAAGTTGGGTGAAACCGCTAGGCGTATTAATATGAAGATTAAGCAGCGTCTCTCCCAAAAGACCAAAGTGGGTCGCTTTTTGGGTTTGGGTTTCTCTGAAAGTGGTCCATATGTGACGCGTCGCTACCTCCTCATTAAGAAGAAGAAGTCTCGGGGTGGTAGTGATCCCTCAAAGGGGGACATTTTCATTGATGTTGAATTGTTTGCCCTCGATCTCAACTTGAGATACTTTTCCATTGAGAAGGGACGGATCGTACAGGAAGTCCTTGGTGGTATGTTGGATATTCCATTTATGAGACCCAAGGAGTTTGGGTACGAGGTCATTCAATCAAAGAAGCAGGGTGTTACTTACAAGAACAAAGATACTGGTGCCATTGTTCACGACAAGCGCCTCTATGTGGCTGGAAAGCGTTTCCTCCTTGACGATGTCTACCTGATGCAAAAGTTGGGTCTTCGTCCAGAGAAGAAGGAGAAGGATCGTCAGCGTATGTACAAATTGGCCAAGATGATCACGAAGAGTGTGAACATCAAACCAACGGATACCATTAACACAATCTACGCCCGCACTACAGGCAAAATAACGAGTACACGATTTGTTTCACGTAAACCTGGTAACGTCAGCATGGCTCTGGCTGCGAAAGTTGATCCAATGCGATATGGGGAGTTCACGACGAAGCCCCGTGAGGATCGTCTCGCTAAGCAACTTGTCTATGGCGTCAAGGCCTCTGTGCCAACCCTAAATATTCCAGGCTACGCAAAGACCTACGGTGATCAGCGTTTCAACCTAACCGCACAGGAGTGGGTCAAGAATACCTCCAAGTCATATGTGAAAAACGAGTACAACTACAGACCAACTTCAGGCAAAAGCCTTCCAAAGGAGTTTGACTACAGTAAGCTCCTATATGGATACAAACCCCTGCGTGACAAGTGGGTTCCACGAACGGTTATAAAGAGAGCCGCCATGATACCCTTTGTTGGTTTAAAGAATTGAGACACAATTCATACATAATATGTTGTACAACGCCCCAGCAAAAGGTGATGACGGACTCTACTTCGTAAAGGCTCTCAACGATACCAAGCGAAAGTGCTTGGTTCAATTGAATAAGGTAAAGGTTGCTGATATCTCAGGCGACGTTGTTCTTGATCTCGTCTCCGAAGCCAATCTCCAAAAGATTGGTGACATTGACGCGCTCAACCTTGAGGCGGCTCAAGAAAATTGTGAAACTTGGTTTGGGAAGCAACTCACTGAAAAGGTCATCCAAGGTGCGTACACCCCAAGTGTCTCCGATGGTCAGATTACAGGCGAATGTATTGAGGCCACCAAGGTATTCAGTGCGCAACAAGAGTCCATCGACCTCGAACACATGCAACCAGGCAAGACGTGTGACGTCATCCTTGAATTCGCGGGTCTCTGGTTTGCCAAGAAATCTTTTGGTTCTTCGTGGAATGTTGTCCAGGTGAGAGTTCACCCAGACCCAATCTTGGACACTTACCCAGAAGAATATGCCTTCGTGGATGAGGAATAAAAAAAATTGTTATCATATATAAAAGATGATGAAGAAGGGTCGTGCTCAAAACCTCGCGATGTTGGCTGCGGTCGCCGTGTTGGTCTACTTGCTCTTCACTATGAACAAGAAGTCTGCTTATTCCATTAGCGAACGCGAATACTCCGCGTATGGCGTTGCCCCAGCGATGGCTGCGGGTCCAGCCGCCGCTCCAGTGCAAAACGGTTGTGGTATGGAGAAGGGCACAGGCCTCGCGTCCTCCCTCCTCCCACGCGAAGTTGCGTCCGCCGAGGACTTTGGTGAATTCGCTCCAGAAGACATCCTCGCGGGTCAAAACTTCCTTGAACCCCGCCAACAAATCGGCTTCCCAGAGTCGGTGGGTGGTGCTTTGCGCAACGCCAACCAACAAATCCGCGCGGAACCACCAAACGCCAAGGAACCATTCGTGTGGAACAACTCCACCATTGTCCCAGACAGCATGATGCGTTCTTTGTGCTAATTTCGCTTAAAGATTAGATCTTAGCTTTATGTAAATAATGTCAGTACCCAGTGAACTTTCCGAGAGCGTCGCCAAGCTTGTGGAGCTCTCCAAGCAACTTTCTGAAGCAAAATCTGATATCAAGATCCTCAACCAAGAAGAGAAACGACTGAAGGAGGCAGTCAAGAAGCATATGATTGGTCAGGGCATTGATACCATTAACCTTAGAAAAGGGAAGATCAGCCTTCGTACGTCAGTCCGTAAGGGGACTATGAATAAGGATGCCATTCGTGAGGGACTCCTCAAGTTTTTTGGTGGGGACGAGGCCAAGTTGGAGGGAGCCCTCAACGCCATCCAGGACACTATTAAAGTGAAGGAGTCAACTTCAATCTCATTAACTGGGATAAAAGAGAAGCCCGACAATGAAGATAAGTAATAACGATGGTTTGGAGTCAGTACGTCTACGAGGCGAGTGCCAATACCGATGTCATCCCCAGTGATGAAGAAGAAATAGAAGATGATGTTCATCTCAGTGTTGAAGATTGGCAAATCAAATACTCAGATGAATTGTGGGCGCTTTGGGATATCATACAGCAACTCCTTAGAGATGGTTTCCTTGAGCATGCCCTACTTACCGATTGTGACTTTTCAGATTTCGCAGAGTTTTGTTACACCGAGCACACCGACGAGTGCGACTTTGTTTGGTTTCCATATGAGTTCCATCTCTCATACATATGGAAACGTATGGATACCTACTTAGAAGACACAGATCTCTGCCACGAATTTATGATTGGTGCTACATTTGATCATTGGGTTAGGTTCGTTTATGAGCACACTAGACAAAATAATATGAGTGTATAATAACCATGCTACCCGATATTACCTCCCAGAAAGTCGCGATCCCCGCCGCTCTTTTTTTGGCTCTCAGCCCGGGTGTTCTCTTGACCACCGACGGGCGCAGTCTCAAGTTCAGAAGCGGAAAGACCTCCCAAATGGCCACTATGTTCCACGCCCTCGTCTTCTTCCTCGTCTACAGTCTCGTCGCGAAGGCGATGGGTCTCGTCTTGACGAAGACCGACTTGATCGTCACGACGGCACTCTTTTTGGCGTTGAGCCCGGGTCTCTTGTTGACTATTCCCCCAAGTTCTGGTGGACTTCTCCGATCGGGTCAAACGAGCCTCCCAGCGGCTTTGACCCACTCGATCGTTTTCGCGGTTGTCTTCGCGCTTTTGCGTCGTCAATTTCCTCAGTTCTACTAAATAGGAGGATGAAGTACCTTGTTTTGGGTCCAGCGTCGATGGGTATATACTCAATGATTGGAACCCTCAAAGTGCTTGAATCCAAGCTTGTAGATGTGAAGGAAATATCTGGATCATCTGCAGGATCAATCTTAGCCCTCTTTTTGGCTTTGGGGATGTCCGTTGATGAGATTTATGACGTGGCTCTCAATCTGAATGTCTCCAAATTTGTTAAAATATGCATAAAGTCCTTCTTTAACAAATGTGGTTTTGTTGATATGGGTCCTATTCGCAACAAACTTGTTGACATCTGTGGTTGTGATCCCACATTTGAGGAATTGGATATGAAGATTTATGTATCTGCATTTTGTTTGAACACGTCAACAACCGAGTACTTTTCGCGTGATACCCACCCCAAGATGAAAGTCATTGATGCCGTGTGTATGAGTATGGCTATACCTTTCATTTTTACGTGTGGTGAATTTGAGGGAAGGACATACGTGGATGGTGCTACACAGGAACAAATTCCAATGACACCGTTTCTTGGTAAGAAGCCACATGAAATTACAGGCATCAAACTTAAGACAAAGCAGATCTATCAAGAAGATATTGATAATCCACTACAATTTGTGAAATCCCTCATTCGTTCAACTGTCTCGAATAGAGTTGAATATAGTAAATATACAAAAATTATTGAAATATATGTAGGTGACACAGACATTTTTGACTTCAAGATGTCTTACGAAGATAAGATTAGACTGTACAATATAGGTTACTCTACAATTAAATAATTAGCTCTACTTTTTTGTTAACTTAATATAAAACAAATGGATGCGTGCGACCCCGACGCAGATATAGAAAACCTTAGAAAGTTGATTAAGCTCAACACGGGGGTAGATATTAAGCTAACAAAGAACCAAATATGTCAGGCGTACCAGGATATTCAGGACGACAAGTTACCTCTTCCACCATTGGTGATGAATTCAAGTAGGACTTACCTCGTTGATAAGAAGTCACCATTGAAACCCAATGATTATGAACAACTTTTTGACGCAAGCACAAAGCGTGCAGACCTCAAGAGGATTGCTCGTAAGGTTGAGTTAAAGAATGTTGAACAGATGACGAAGAGTCAAATTGTTGATGCCATTGGTAAGCGCCTCAGATATATGAAAATTCACGAACCAGTGAAGTTTGCGAGAAAGACGCGGGTCGTCTCAGTTAACAGAAATGTAAACACAGCAGTGAATAACACAGCAGTGAACAATGTTAACACCAATTTGAACTTTGT
>Ga0255769_10005691_pt1 | contig 11642 bp, 9 predicted proteins | sample 041ome_9_FD_179637 | JGI IMG/M metagenome (GOLD analysis project Ga0255769, IMG submission 179637) | Coastal salt marsh microbial communities from the Groves Creek Marsh, Skidaway Island, Georgia - 041413US metaG (version 2) | ecosystem: Environmental > Aquatic > Marine > Intertidal zone > Salt... | reverse complement strand
GCGCGGACTCGCCTTTCCAACGTCGTCGTCGTCGTCGTCGTCGTCGTCGTCGGTTTCAACCAAATCAATCACATCTACCACACCTCGTGCGTCACCAGCCTCGCACGCGCGCGCACGCACCGAACGCGCTGCATCATCATCTCGCGCAGGTTCCATGCCTTCGCGCGCGCGTTTCGATGGCGATGCCAACGGCGACGCATCTCTAGTTGCGTGAGCTAATCCTATTGGTGAAGACAACAGCTCCTCGTCGTCGATGTCGTCGTCGGTGTCGTCGGTGTCGTCGGCCAACGCCTTAGTCGCGCGGTCGTCGATGACTTCGTTGGGCGGTCCGTCGGCATCGATCGATATCCGAGTCATCGTACCGCCGGGTGAGGTGTGCCAACCAATCATGTCGTCGACATCTGAAGCCCCAGAGCCCACGTGCGACAGCTCGTGAGGACTTTTGAAAAATCGCCCGCGGGCACCGAGCAACTCGCCTGCGTGGACAATTATTTATGAGGCTAAAGGACGTGCGCTAGAAATTACATGTGACTGGACGCTATATTTGGCATACGAACGCGTATTCATTGCCGTTGCCATCCTCGTCGTCGTCGTACAAATTTGTTTGTTTGTTAATATTCGAGACTGCGCTTGGCATTTGGCTGACGTTTGGCGTCGTACGCGCGAGCAGAACCCCATTCCACCTTGCCTTGACGAGTCTCGCCATCGTCCAGCACTGAACGCGCAACATTGCCTACGATGTTGCGCATGCTTCCTGGAGACACGAGGACGGAATTTGGAAGGCCTGGAGATGCAAGCCCGGCGGCGTTAACGCCGATGAGGGGCGACGTGGGGTGCGAACGGAGCGGGCTCAACATCCCAACGACGGCATTGATTGCGCGACCGACGATGCTCGGTCGCTTTGGCGACACCATGATATCATCTTGATCTTCACCGGCGCGCTTTCGCTTCGGCGACGTTGCTTTCGAGGGAGACGCCGGCGCGTTTGGAATTTGACTCTCCGTTTGCGTCCCAATCACTTCTTCGTCATCTTCGTCGTCATCGTCATCAATAATCACCGGTTTCTTCACTCTGCGTTGGTTCATCAGCTCTGCCGCCTGTTCACCCTTCAACACTAACGGCTTCACTCCTTTAGCTGGCTTCACCAAGAATTGTGCCTCGCGCGCATCGCGTTCCGCATCTGTTTCGTTGTCTCCACCGCCGTCATTTTCTTCTTCTTCTTCTTCGCCGTCATCGCCGTCGTCGTCGTCGTCGTCGTCCATCATCAGTGCGCGTACTTTTGCCATGTATCGTCCAACAACGCTCGGACTTGTAGGCGTCGGTGCCTTCGCCGACGACTTTGCGCCTCCTCTCGTCGACGCAGCCTGCGAGTCTTCAAATTCCTCGGGTGTGTCGTCGATCGGCGCCACGTTCTACATCGACGATTACATATCAAAGGTTAGTCAAGGTGATAGAGAACGCGCATACAACGTCATGTGAACGTCGCGCGCGCGACCGCGATCGAATCAAAACGTCGTCACGCATACGTACACCACCCGCTCGAAACCAACCAGGCAGTTTGTCGAGCACTAATGCTTGGTCGCTCGGCACGACGACGTCGCGGGTGAATTGCTTGAAATCAAAGGGCGGGGCATCACCGCGAACGGGGGCGATGCGCGACGACGTTGCCATGGCTCCGCAAACTTGGTCGCGCGACGCACGCTTCGAGCGCTGAGGTGTGCAGTAGTAAGTAATCTGCAGTGTTGTTTTTTTCAAACAACGAAGGAAAGATTATGGAAAGAACAAGATGCTGTTCTGTTATTGAAACTGTGCGTGTTTGCTGTGTGATTGACTAATGTAACTACCGCGCTTGTTTGACGTCGATCACATCAATCGCCACCGTCATTTTCGCCGTAAATGTTCGACGCCATTTGCCATATCTGCAACACGTTGTCTTCCGCGACGCTCGCCATGACCCAATCCTCGCTTGGGTTCCAAGAAAAGTCGCTGATCTTTGATGTGTGGCCGCCGTGGATGAAGAGCAGCTCGGGTGGCCCGTCCTCGGCGTCTTCAGGAGTTTGCTCTTCCCCAATCTTACTCAAATCCCACACCATCATTCTGCGGTCAGCGCCACACGAAGCGAGCACCGTTTCAGCAGTCGGGCTCCAGCCAATCTGGAACACTTCTTCGGTGTGATGTTCGAACGTGTGCAAACGCGTCTTGGTGTTGCGAATGTCAAACAACGCCACAGTCTTATCAGCGCTCCCAGTAGCCAATAAAGTTTCGTTGTATGGATTGAAACTCAAGCAATTCACCTCCGCTTGATGTGCTTCAACATTTAAAACAGCGGCGTTCGCCGGAGCGGCGCGCGTGTCCCACAAGATCAAGTGCTTATCGTCACCTACAGAGCCAAACATGTGCTCGTGCTTGGCATGCCAGGCGACGTCCTCGACCACGCTCAAGTGTCCTTTGAAGATGGTTTGTGCGTCGAGCTCTCTGGCGCCGTCACCCGCTTCGACATCCCACAAGCAAATCTGCGCGTCATCGCTACCGGATAACAAGTGCCCGCGACGGAAAGGCGACCAAGACAACCCATAGCCTTCAGTCAAATGTCCTTTCAAGCGAATATCAGGCTTGCATCCACTCTCCGGGGACGCCTTTGACGGGTGTTTTGTATAGTCGAAGACGTACACATCCGCGGACACTGTCTTCGTGGCCAACACAAATGGATTCTGCGGCATGTATCGCGCCCGGTTCACCTCCCCGTCGTGATTAATGTGCTGACACACCTTCACCTTTGCCCCACCGCTACCAAACCCGCCAGCTTCACCGCTCTCGTCGTCGTACTCTCGCCCGTCGACCTCGGCGTTTTCGAGAGGAAGCTGCACCTCAGCAATCATCAAATAGTTTTGTTCATGCTCACTCGTGTGCGTGCCCAAAATCATCTTTTGCGTGCTGTAATCCTTGTCGGGATGTTCCACGCGGTCAGGCAACCATTGTACGGTGAGCGAGGGCCATTCCAACGCGTGCGTCACTACGAGATCATACAGGAAGGGTGTGTTCTTTTTCCAGATTTTGTACTCTTCACTGACGAGGCGCTCGGACGCTTCATCGGGCCCGTCTTCGTCGCGCGCGCCGCCCGGTGGGGCCATGACTGACGCTTGAATAAGAGATCACACGCACGTGCACGTACGCCGCACACCGTGGTCGACGATCGTCGTCGCGTTGTGACGCACGCGCTCGTCAACGCCCTCGGTGACATCGTCCAATTGACGAAACCCGCGGGCGAAATTTAAAAAATTGTCGCCAGTGTTTGAATCACACGGCAACAGCTCGGAAGGACGATATGACCCAAGACGATGGATTGGTGTTGCGCCGCGGTGCGACGTCGTCGTCGTACGCGGCGAACGATTCGAGGTTCTCGTTGGCAAACAAAATGCACGGGCAATACTTTCAGCTCTACTACTCACGATTCCGCGCGCTCGCGCCGCGCGTGCGAGACGCATGCTCCAACGCGTTTGGGGCGAGCGTGCCGCAGCGCACGGTGCTCGAGCTCGTCGAAGGCGAGCGGTGCGTGGTGATCGGGACGTTGTACAAGGACATGCGTTTAAAACCCGTCATCCTCGATGAGTACGTCAAGGACTACGATAAGAGCGCGGTGAAGACGTTGGAGAAGTACACGGCGGAGGACGATCGATTGGAGCTCGAAGACGAGTCGGCGAGATTAAAGTTGGTGAATATAGACGCCGCTCCGTTTGTCACGGGTGTGGTCGTGGGGTGCGTTGGTAAAGCAGTGAAGGGTGATTTCGTTGTCGAGGACACCGTGGTGTTTGCGCCGGCGAATGTTCAAGCGAAGCCAAAGAGCGCCGACGGCTCTGAAGCGTCTTTCGTGTGCTTGGTTTCTGGATTTGAAATAGGAGAGGAGGATTCCGACGCCGCGGTGCGGAATCAGATGTTTGTGGATTACATTACTGGCGTTGGCGGTGATGACGACGACGTGCGCGCGTCGGGGAAGATTTGTCGCGTAATTGTTGCTGGCGGAGTGTTGAAGCAGACGCTTGCGTCGACTGACGACGCGGCTGCGGCCAAGCAACAAACAAATGGGAGCACGGATGCCAACGGTGCCGCTGCGCCGGCGGCCGCGCGGTCGCGACCGCTCAAAGAGCTGGATATGATGCTCACTGAGCTCGTGAGCGCTGTGCCTGTGGATGTGATGAGTGGAAAGTCTGACCCGAGTAACCAAGCCATGCCGCAACAACCATTGCATCCCGTGTATTTTCCCGAAGCGTCGAGGTACGAGCACACGTTGCACACCGTTACCAATCCCCATGATTTCACCGTTGACCAAACCGCATTTCTCGGTACTTCTGGACAAAACATTGCGGATGTCATGAAGTTTAGTGATATTTGCGTTGAGAACGTTTCATGTATCGGCGATGACGCGGCCAAGCGCGCGGTGGCGGCTTTGAGTGCCACGCTTCGATGGCAACACATTGCGCCGAGCGCGCCAGATACGCTCGCGTGCTATCCGTTCAAGGATCGAGATCCATTCGTTATGGAAACCACACCGCACGTGTATTTTGCAGGTTGCCAAGAGGCATTTGGGTATGAACGCGTGACGCATCCAAACGCCGGCGAAACCGTGGTGATTTCTGTTCCGAAGTTTTCAACCACGGGCACTGCTGTACTCGTGAACACGTCCACGCTCGAAGTCTTCCCGTTAACATTTGAATGCTAGTAGATGAATGTTGTAAGTGCGTCGTCGTCGTTCTTTCTTCTTAAGCGTTCACCGAGGCTTCATGTGTTTTCATTGTGTTGGTGTGGATAGCGCCCGACCCCCCACTCCTCAGCGCAGTTAAGACGACGACGATGACGACGATGACGAATATTGGGGTATCGAACACGCGCCTGGCGACATCGGTGCGACACCACCGCGTGGACGGGGGACGACGACGACACAGAACGACGACGACGCGCGCCGTGGGTGGGGGCGATGACAAAAGAGCAGTGTTGAGCGATACGACGCCCCAGCCGTTTACGGTGCGCGAAGGCGAGCTGGGTAAAGTGGCGAGTGCGGCGTTACCGCTCGTGCTTCGATTCGCCACGGGCGTGCTCATCGGTGGGTATTCGCCGTCGCTCGTGGACGACGACGGCGGGTACTCGGTGGTGCGTTTTGGAAACAAGATGTTAAAGGAAAGGTCCAAGACGTTGCCCGCGACGCGACCGAGTGAGCCGATTGTTATGTATGAATATGAAGGTAGTCCATACTGCAGGAAAGTTCGTGATGCTGCGTCGTTATTGGATTTGGATATCTTGTTCAAGCCGTGTCCACAAGGGTCGGATGCGTTTCGCGCCGAGAGCAAAGCGCTCGGCGCTAAGACGTACCCATTCATGGTTGATCCGAACAATAACTCTCTCGCCATGGGAGAGTCCGATGATATCGTGGAATATTTATTCGAAAGGTATGGTGGTGAGACAAAGATTCCATTCTTGTTAAAGCGCGATGGGGCGTTGACGAACTTCACCGCATACGCGGCGGCGGTGTCTCGATTAAAAGCGCTACGCGCGCGCAAGGCGAAGACGATGCCTGAAAAGCCGCTCGTGCTCTACACGTACGAAATCTCCCCGTTCTCCAAGCTCGTGCGTGAAGTGCTCACAGAGTTGTGCATCCCGCACATCGTGCGTTATACCCCGCGCGGTAGCTCCAAACGAGACAGCTTGTACGCTCGCGTCGGGCACTTTCAAGTGCCGTATCTCGAAGACGACAACACCGGGGCGCGTATGTTTGAATCAAAGGACATCGTGGCGTACATCGAGAAGACTTATGGTAGCGATTAGGCTCGTCCTTTAGTGAGTACATTATCTTTGCAAGTGTATTATTATTATTATCATTTCTTGAGCGGTACGGTACCGGTATGCATGCACATTTTACTTGGGCGCGTCGATCGTCTTGGCCTTTTGGCTCTTTCTCACGAAGAGGATGCAGTACGCGAGCTTGTAGCCGATGCCGATGCCGAGAAGAATCATAGCGTTCTTCAACAACTGGTCGTTGGCTTCAATGGCGTCGTAGGAATCGTGAAGTGACGCGAGCACTTCAGCGCCGGTGCGGCCAAAGCACAAGGGCGAAGATCCGCACGAGAATCCCTTGGCAGCGGTGGCGTCGTCCACGGCGCCAATCCACGTGGCGTCGATGAAGTCGAGGTACACCATGTTCTTGATGGCCCACTTAAGAAACGTAATGTAGCCAAACGCGCGGAACGGCCAGACGACGTCACCCTCGCGGATCATAATCCCAGAGAACAAGAAGCCAGCAAACCAGAGGTTCATGTACGACAACATTCCAAGCAAAGGGTTGTCAAACATTACGGAGAACAATTGAGCGGCGGCTTCAAATGACCACAACGTGAGCGCGTACATCATGATGGTTTGCACAAAGTGCGGGCCATACCAATCAACCATGGCGTAAGCTGGGATGGCCATAGCAAACAGCGAGAGAACAACCATGAATGGAATTTGAATCAACGAGTTAGCCAGCAAATACGCCACTGGGTGGACCATACCGTTCTTGACTTCGCGCTTGATGGCAAAAAATTCCTCGTTGGCGACGTACGTCGCGACGACGCCGAGAGACGTAGGGACGCCCAAAAACCACATGACCAACCACATGCGGGCGAAAACTTGTTCTTGGTTGCGTGTTCTTGCTTCGATGTAGATGATAGCGAAGAACATGCACGCCATCAAGAACATCGCCATCCGTCCGACGTACACAGAGGGATCGCGATAGGTGATTGTCCAGTGCCGCTTCATCAACGTCATCGTCTGCGAAAAGATGCTCGTCCCGCGCGTAGACATGTCTTGTAAAGGACCTGTATCACCGGTTTTCGCCGGACCAGGGGTGTACTTTTCCAAAATTTCATCCACTTGCTTCGGGTCGGAGAATTCCGAGTTGACGATGTTGAGCATGTGCTCGGCGATGGCGCAGTTTTCGCACACCGGGTAACCGATGTTTGCAAAGTAGCTCTCCGTCTTCGCAGCCGGTCCGAGATAGGCAACCTTGCCTTTACTCAATAGCATAATTCGATCGAAGCCATTGAACACGGCACTCGACGGCTGGTGAATTGTGCACACGATGGCAATGTTTGCCGCTTGCGCGAGTTGACGCAAAAACGCCATGATGGATGCCGCGGCGGCGGCGTCGAGACCGGACGTTGGTTCATCTAAAAACAACACGGACGGCGATGACACTAACGCCAACGCCAAAGATAATCGTCGTTTTTGCCCACCACTCAATCCTTTCAAGAATTGATTACCAACCTTGGTGTCGCGCGACGTCGTCAAACCCACCGTGTCGATGATGGCGTTCACGCGCGCCGCCTTTGTCGCGGCGTCCATGTTCAGCAATAAATCCGCCGCGTACGACAGGGTCTCGTGCACAGTTAAGAATGCCCACAGTCGATCGACTTGTGGCACTGTGGCGCAATGTTTCGTAAACAAAGCCGGGGTGATTGGAATTCCATTCAACCTCACGTCGCCTTCGTACGCGCCGCCTTTATCCTCGAGCGTGAGCAGGTCGAGCAAGCACGTTTTCCCAGCCCCGCTCGGACCGAGAATGGCGAGTACTTCGCCAGAACTCACATTACCTGTGTGTTTAATACGCGCGATAGGCACGACATTCGATTAGTCGCGCATGTACCGTATACGATAATCAACACTCCGCGCTGAGCCCCACTCCAAGCACCCGCATCCATTCCATACCCATCGCACCGCCTGGTCACTTCAGGTTTGGGTTTGGGGGGACAACGACCGCGCACGACGCGTGCGGGCCATGCGACGTGACGCGACGTTGCGACGAACGAACGAGGAAGACCATACGAAAGCCCACGCGACTCGCACGAATCCACCGCGCGTCGCACCGTCGCGTCGTCGTCGACGCGCCCGAAACGTCGCGCGGGATCGGGTGCGCGCGGAGACACTCCGTGGAATCGCGCGCATCGTTTGACCGGCAACGTCGACGACGATGCGACGACGCGAACGCATCGTCGACCGCTCGCGCGTATGCAAACGAAACTCACGCACCTGATACGCCGTGCAAAATTTCCTTCACCCCAGCCTTGGTCTTCACCGAGAACCGAACGTCGGTGAATTGCAACGTCGTCTGCGCCCCTTGCGAGTCGTTCTTGAGCAAATCCAAAAACGACGCATTCTTCTTCACGCGACCGTTTTCTTCATCCATGACATTCGTGGGATGACTCATATGTTGATTCGTAGGTAATATCGTCGCGTGCTCTCGTCCCGTCGCGATCGTCGTCGTCGCGCGTGCGCGTGTGACGCTTCGACGTGCCCCGGCGCGGGCGGCGCCGTCGATGGAAGGGGGTGGGGTGGGCACCCAGGGTGCCTACGCACACGCCGAATGTCCGAATCACCCCCGACCCCAGACCGCCGCCGCCGCCCCCGACGCGCGTGTCGGCTGTGTCGGCTGTGTCGGCTGTGTCGGCTGTCGACTGTTGAACGCGGAGTTGGTTTCAGTGTACGGCGCGCGTGCTTGAGTGTGTGTGTGCGTTGTGTGTACGTGTGTCGTAGAGCACACGGTACGCGCGCGCGAGTGCGTTGGCGCTAGAGAACGCGCGTTTTCTTTCACTGGTGATTCATTCATTCATTCACCTCGCGCACGATGCCGCGAGACAAGACGACGACACGCCGCCAGGCGCTCGAACGGGAAATCGAAGCAGATGGCATGGCTAAACCGCGTTCGAAGGCGAAGATGACGAAGAAGCGCGATCGTACGGCGGATGAGGAAGATTATTTGCCCGATGCGTTGTCGACAAAGATTTTACAAGAGGCTAAAGAGCTACGCGAAGAGGTGGAAGCCGAGACGAGCGACGAGGACGAGGCTGGCGATGCGCGGCGCTCGGGGAAGGCGACGAAAAGTGAGCACAGAGTATCGCTTGGGCGTACGTTGAAGGGTTCTGCGAAGACTTTGATTGATGATTCGTACGGGAGCGACGATGACGATGACATGGATGGCGGCGGCGGCGGCGGCGGCGCTTTTGACAACGAGGAGTATATCGATGAGAAGGACGGTCTGTACGAAGAGATTGAGATTAGCGAAGCAGAAGCTGCAGCACTTTCGGCATTCATGACACCCAGGACTGGGAAGGATCGAACATTGTCGGATATGATTATGGAGAAGATCAACGAGCGCGAGAGCGGACACGCTGGTGGAAGCGACAGACACGATGGCGAAGAGGCAATCCCTGAAGGCTTGGACCAGCGCGTGGTCGAAATTTATAGACAAGTTGGGATTTTGCTCACGCGATACACCACGGGCAAAGTACCAAAGGCGTTCAAAGTCATCCCAGCCCTTGGAAATTGGGAGGAAGTGCTGTACTTGACCAATCCGGAGAGTTGGAGCCCGCACGCGATGTATCAAGCTACCCGTCTTTTTGCGTCAAATTTGAACGTCTCAATGGCTCAAAGGTTCTACAACTTAGTTCTTCTTCCTCGCATTCGTCAGGATATTCAAGATCACAAGCGTCTCCACTTTGCGCTTTTCATGGCGCTTAAAAAGGCGACGTTCAAGCCAGCGGCGTTTTTCAAAGGAATGCTTTTACCATTGTGTCAAAGCAAAACGTGTACGCTTCGCGAGGCTGTGATTTTCTCCGCCGTCTTGGCGCGGTGTTCGGTGCCAGCGCTACATTCTGCGGCGGTTCTAATGAAGTTGTCCTCCATGGAATACGCTGGTACGACGTCTTTCTTCATGCGCGTGTTGCTCGACAAGAAGTACGCATTGCCGTTTTCAGTCGTAGACGCCTTGGTTGATCACTTCTTACGCTTCTCTACCGAAGAGCGTGATTTACCGGTGGTTTGGCATCAGACGCTGTTGACGTTTGTGCAACGATACAAGACTGTGATCGATAAAGAGAGTAAAACTTTGCTCTTCAAGCTCGTGACGATGAAAAATCACTACCTCATCACGCCCGAGATTCGTCGCGAGTTAGCCCACGGCAAGTCCCGTGGCGAACGCGACGCCATGGAAACGGACATCAGCGCGGGCGTAGGTGGTTTTAGTAAATCCGTCAAAGTGAAGGCATTAGCAGAAAACGTTCACGACATGCCGGCGATTCCAATGCTCGCCGACGACGCCTATTAAATTTAGTGAATTTTGTGATATCGATTTCACACACAGACTATAATCAACAAATATTGCGCAACAAATTTACGCCACTGTTACCTTGGATGACGCACTGAAACGCTCTCGCGCAGCTTGGAATAAACCAGCGGCAGCCTTATTCAGTGGATTGTTGCGGAGCGCGTGCTTGTTCTTTCCAAGGCGTGCAAAAGTTTGCGCGATGGGGTTTGCGTTGCGCGTGCTAAGGGATAATGACGCTGGGCCAGAACGGCGCGAACGGGGAGCGGGCTCCTCATCTTCGTCGTCCTCGTCCTCGTCTTCGTCATCGTATTCGTCATATTCTTCGTCAACCGTGCGTAATTGCTGCGGCTCATCGCTGAGGAACTTGACCTCTCGCAACTTGGCGTCATCCTGACCCTCTGGGATATCGACATTGTAATATCTCCACGCGCGCTCCCAAAGCTCACCAAATCGCATCATTTGACGGTACAAGTTAGGTTGCTTCTGCTCCAAGTCTTCCGGCACGTCATACTGTTCACCCTTGTACCCAGGCATCTGCCATTCCGTGCCCTTTTCATACACCACGGGGTGCTGATTCTCCGCCAGGTCCGGACGAATGCTGTTCTTCAAAACCACCACTTCTCCATCCGGCTTGTTCGTGAACATGCGCGCGCGCTGAGCCGCCTCGACGGCGAGGAGCATGGCTTTTTCTTGTTCTTCCTGACCGCATCGACCGGTGTACTCACCCAAGTATTGGTCATCTTTCCACTCTCCCACCTCGACGGCGCCAGACCCGTAGAGCTTGACGCCGCAGCCGCTTTGGCTGTTGTTATTCCATTCTCCAAAGTACGTGGAGTCATCCGACGTCCACGTGTACACCCCGTGACCATGCATCATGCCTTCTGTGTATTGCCCCTCATATCGATCGCCATCGATGTACGTAAACACCCCGAGCTTCTCGCACTGCCCGTACTCAGAAACTAAACCCTCATACCTGCACGGTTGAAAGAGAACGCGCGCAAACACGCGCGAGACGACGTCGTCAGTGCTCGTGTACGCGCGCACACGTTCGACGAATATTCCCTGCATTCATTCGTGCGATTCAACACCCATTCATACCGTCGCGCGCATGCACCTCACGTGCGTGCATCACGTCGAAACCCTCTCTCGCACCGCGTGTCGCCATCAGCGCCATCATCGTCACCCGCGTCGCGTCGTCGCCTCGCCTCGCCTCGCCTCGCCTCGCCTCGCACACGTACGTGGCGCCGTCTGAAAACACGATTGCATCCCAGGTGTAATCCTTTTGAAACTCTGGTGGTATCGACGTCGTCATCGCGCACCCACGGCGTCGCGCACTGCCGCGCACGGTCGCCCACGCGGTGGTTTGCCCACGTCTAGGCAGGCACTGAGGCAGGCATACGCTCGAATCGCGATCGGTCGATCGACCGAGGGACAGGCGACCTGGACGTCACAGGGTGACCACAGGGCGACCACCGACGATATGTTGGCGACGACGACGACGACGACGTGTGAT
>Ga0255769_10005681_pt1 | contig 11652 bp, 12 predicted proteins | sample 041ome_9_FD_179637 | JGI IMG/M metagenome (GOLD analysis project Ga0255769, IMG submission 179637) | Coastal salt marsh microbial communities from the Groves Creek Marsh, Skidaway Island, Georgia - 041413US metaG (version 2) | ecosystem: Environmental > Aquatic > Marine > Intertidal zone > Salt... | reverse complement strand
ATCATTTCTGCGGCGGGGTTCATTTCGACGACGATGCCCTTGATGTCCATGACGATGATGGCATCAAGCGACGCATTCAAGACGGTGGTCATACGTTTGTTTATGATGCGAGTCTGAGCATCGCTTTGCTGGCTAATTTGATTAAACCGAAACAGAAAGATGCTTGAGACCAGCAACACCGCAATGGTCGCAGAAGTAAAGATGGCGAGCCGCAGCAACGTATTTGCAATATCTTCGCGCTGATGATCGGCTTTGGCGACGATGGCTTGCAACCCAAAGACGGATACGCGCCGGACATGAGGCTGTAGCGCGTGAACATCGTCTACAAAAGATTGAAGTCCGCGTCGCACGGCGGTGTCGCCCGCATCAATGATATGTGCCTTGGCGTCGAGGAATCGTTCAATTTCGTTGAATGAGCGGGCGGTTTCCATGTCTGCAAGCAAAAAGCTTGCATATGGTCCTGATGAAACATTGACGATCCGGCTGTAGAACACGTCGAAGGATTTAGAGGCCGCAGACAGATCGCTTTGCTTTGTATAGTTTGCGATTTCGAATTCGGACCTCATACGATAATAATCGACTTCGATCTGTGAAAAGCTCCATTCTGCGTTATCTGTATTTGCCTCTTTTAGGTGTTCGAGCTTGTTGAACACCTCAATCGCCAAGGACAAAAGTGCCAAAAAACACAATAGCAAAACCGCCCCCAAGGCGCTGAACCTTGCGATCTTGATGGCGTTGGGCGAAAGTACCTCTGATACATCGCTGATTGCCGTTGATATGTTTTCGCTACTCGACATCTAAGCGACTTAACTGCCAAACGCTCTGAGAATAGACATAGTCAGTGCGGAACTCTGGTGATTCGTCATACGGAAATACGATCCAAAGCGGCCCTTTTTCGCGCACATGCATGTTTTGGCCGTTCATTGAATAGGCAATCAATGCGGCGTCCCAGCTTGGTTCACCGGGTGAGAATTCCGCCATATAGTCGTTGATGGCCCATGCGGTAACCGCAGTCGGGCTTGTCCCAATCGTTGCCAACAATTCGGTCAACAGAACGCCGTCAAACTGCGTTTCACCCTCTGTCCAAATGGTATTTGTTGTATACGATGTCTTTGGCATGCTTTTCAGCATGGCCATGGTGAACGCATATGTAAGTGAATTTTTTGTGTCACCGTTTATCACGGCCATTTGTAAAACAGGGCCTTTGTCAGCGGGAGTGGTCGCATCATCTGCAAAAGACGGAATCGCCCACAGTGCAAGACCTAGTAAAATGACTGAACAAAAGTTTCGCAATCCCATAAAAACAATACCCCAGAATTAATTAAATCCCAAAGTTATACTCTGCATACTCTAAAGGCTAAACTAATTTTACGGATATAAATATATCTTAAAGTATATAAACGCATGTGTGTCAGTTGATAAACGGGGCAAAAGCAGCAGTCTCACCCAGAAATCAGGTAATGTTGTGTCCCCGATTTTGTCATTAAAAATCATCAAACGAAAGTTAGTTTCTTTTAATGCCAATTTTGCTAATTATGCCAATACAGTTATAAATTTCCCCGTTACGAAAATTAATTTCCATACCAAAAGCTTAAATTGTTATCAGATTGATGAAATAAGTATTCTTAATTTCGATCATAATGGATTTGCTAATATATTCTAACTAATCAAAAAATATTCTTTAGTATCTAAGTGCGTTACTCTTATCTCTTTGATTTTACGAAATGTTGTTGTGAATTTCGCCGAAATTCCACATAATGAAATTTAAGATCAACAAACAATTTTATGGCGTAGTAAAAATGAAAATTCTAATTGCTGATGACCACGACCTCTTGCGGGACACACTTGTTATGTTCCTTCAGGGCGAGGGTAATATTGAAACGGTTACGGCTTCTGATTTTGACGCAGCGATGGCTTGCGTTGATACTAAGGGGCCATTTGATTTGATCATGCTTGATTACAACATGCCTGGCATGAGCGGGCTGAACGGTCTGAAAAAGGCGCTAGAGTACAATGGCGGACAACGGGTCGCGTTGATGTCTGGCATTGCAACCAAAAACGTGGCCGAAGAAGCATTGGCAATCGGCGCTGCTGGGTTCGTGCCCAAGACGCTGTCAGCGAAATCCTTGGTAAACGCGGTTCGATTCATGGCGATGGGCGAACAATATGCGCCGATTGATTTTATGACCCAAGAAGAAGACAGCGCACCAAACCCATTGGCAGAAAAGCTGTCGCGTCGTGAATTGCAGGTGCTTGAAGGTTTGTCGCAAGGCAAGTCAAACAAAGAAATCGCGCGCGACTTGGACCTGCAAGAGCCAACAATAAAATTACACGTGAAAACATTGTACCGCAAAATCGGTGCAGGCAACCGCACACAAGCGGCGTTGATCGCGAAAGAAGAAGGTCTGTTCTAAGACCTGACATGACAATTCAAATGAAAAGCGGTATGTGCATGCACAGCCGCTTTTTTATTTGGAGCCATACGTGTCTGCTGCGCTTACATTTTCTTGGCATCCTGATGCGACGATTATTTCCGCTGATGCCTGTATGTCTCATGCGGATCATCGCGACTTTTACACCGACGATATAACTTGCCCCCTCGATGATCAGGCGCGGGCGATGGCGTTTTTTTTCTATGCGTTTGAACAAGGTCGTGGTGATGTTGCGGTGAGTGCACGTGATATGTCCATTCTTGCGACGGCAAACACTCCGATGTTGTTATGTCAAACCGGTGGAACAACAGCGTCGCCCAAACGTATACGACGCAGCTGCGCAAGTTGGATGAACAGCTTTGCGGTTAACATGCGACGCTTTGGTGGGACAGGTCACAGAATTGCAACCCTTGGACATCTTTCGCATTCTCTGACGCTGTACGCCGCGTGCGAAGCATTGGTCAGTGGTGCCACGTATATTGCGGCCCAAGGGTGTGTAAATCAAATAAAATTCATAAATGACCATCGGTCAACTGTGTTATATGCCACACCCACGCAGATGCGTGCCCTCGCGCTGCGGGCGCGTGGGCAGGTGATGGACGGTTTGCAACACATTATGCTTGGCGGTGGTGTCTTGGATCAATTGACGCTCGATCTGGTGCGCAAGCTTTGTCCGAATGCGCAAATACGTCAGTTCTATGGCGCGACGGAAACCAGCTTTATCTCGATCACGGATCACACATCTCCGCTAAGTTCGGTGGGTAAACCGTTTGAATGCGTTGACGTAACCCTTGCGGATGTCGACCCTGAAACGGGGATCGGTGACATCTGGGTGCGTTCGCCCTATCTTGCCGACGGTTATGATGACCCTCATGCCACTGGTGCCACATGGCGCGACGGTTGGGTGTGTGTCGGCGAACAAGGGTCTTTCGATGCGCTCGGAAATCTTTATATCGCGGGGCGAAAAGGGCGTATGTTTTTGGTGGCGGATAAAAATGTCTTTCCCGAGGATATAGAGACACTCATCCTTGCACACACGAACGCGCAGGCCTGCGCGGTGTTGGCACAGCCTGAGCCCCTGCGCGGTGCACGAGCGGTGGTCTGTGTGGCCAGCGACGATGCCGAGGTCGTGCAAGACGTCCGTTTGATCATAAAAAATACCCTTCCCCCACATCTTCACGCCGCGCAGCTGCGGCATTTTTTGATTGATGATTGGCCCGTGTTGCCATCAGGGAAACCAGACCTTCGCCGTTTGGCGCAATTGATTGAGGCTTCATGACATCTTACCCGATTATCGTATCCGCCTATCGGACCATCGTTGCGCCACGATCAAGTGTGCTGGCGCCTTATGATCTGGGGGCATTGTCCGCGCCCGTGATACAGGCCTGTTTACGCGCGGCGCGCGTTGTGGCCGATGACGTTGATGAGATCATCGTATCAAATGCCTTGGCGGCGGGGGGGAATCCTGCGCGGTTTTGTGCGCTGGCCGCTGGTTTACCCCAGCGTGTTGCGGGGCTTTCGATTGATCGGCAATGTGTTGGGGGCTTGGATACCTTTCAACTTGGTGCGGCCATGATTGCATCGGGTCAGGCAAATGTCGTCATCGTTGGTGGCGTTGAAAGCCATTCACAACGTCCCTTGCGGATGGCAAATCCGTCTGGTGCGGCCGTTGCGATTCCATATGATCGCCCCGCCTTTTCACCGCATGATGATCCCGACCCAGATCAAGCGATGGCAATCGTTGCCGCGAAACATGGTCTAAACCAGTCTGATCAAGATGATTGGGCGATAAAAAGCCACCAAAAGGCCCGCTTGCATCAATCAAGCCTTGCGCGTGAGATCGTGGAAATCGGGGCTTCTGGTCATATTGATCCCTACGCCCGCGATTTGACAGAACAGATTTGTCGTCGTGCCAAAAAAATCGCCGGAAGCGTCACATTTGCAAACACTGCCGTGGCGGCCGATGGTGCCGCGTTTGCGATCATGATGTCGGCGGATTTTGCCGAATCGCGTGGAATTCAAGGCGTTTCATTTCTGGGCGCGCGCACGATTGGCGGCGACCCGACAGAGCCCGCACTTGCCCCCGTTCCTGCCATTCTCGACGTTCTTCACCAGTTTAACGTAGATCCGCAATCCCTAGACCATGTTGAGATGATGGAGGCCTACGCAGCGCAAGCTATGCTATGCAGCAGCCTAACGCGCTTGCCGAGTGAGGTCATAAACCAAAAGGGCGGCGCCTTGGCACGCGGCCATCCCATTGGTGCGTCAGGGGCGATATTGGCGGTGCGACTGTTCCACGATTTGTCCGGCACATCCAAAACGGGTCTTGCCGCTATCGCCGCGGCAGGCGGAATTGGAACGGCCGCAGTGTTCAGAGGACGGGGTTAGCCCCGCGCAAGCACAGAGGTTGGCCGCGCACGATATACAGCTTGGGTAATGAGCGCGGTCAAACATGCCTTCAACACATCCCCTGGAACAAAAGGCATCATTAACAGCGTGGCTTCGTTTATAGACTTACCCAACACAACCGCCATGCCGATGACGCCGGGAATGTACAAAACAACGACACCCCCCAAAAATGCAGCGATTATGGATGCAAATGCGATATTTGTCCGCTTCAAGCGTTCCGCGATATAACCCGTCACGAAAGCCGCGATTGGAAAGCCGATGATAAACCCAACCGTCGGGGATGACAAAAGGCCCAAGCCACCGCGCCCGCCTGCCAATAATGGCAAACCAGCAAGGGTAAGTCCGATGAACAAGGCAACGGCAGCCATGCCACGTTTAGCGCCCAATATTGTCCCAGCCAACATGATCCCCATGCTTTGTGCAGTGATCGGTACGCCGCTGGTCAGCATGATTTTCGGGATCAGTCCCAGCGCCGCAATCAGGGCTGCAAACAAGGCGATTAAAACAACTGAGCGTTCCATAGTATCCTTTATCTTTCGATCCCGCCACGGGCCCGCAGCGCATTTGCGACAGCTTCTGCATCATCTAGAGCAGAAAAGACAAGTGGTAAAATAATGCGCCAACTTGCGCGCCTGCCCGATCTGGCGCGATAGGCCAATGACAATCGTTCCGCACGGTCCAAAAATTCGGGAATAAACCGCACGACCAAAGCGATTGCAATCGCGATTGATTTGGGTGAAATTCCAACATGGCGCAAGGGGCGTGCAACGGTTGACAGGCAGTCGATCATGTCTTGCAGACGTGTGGTCATGGTCACCAAATTCGACAAGCTGACCGCCGCGAGCAAACGCGCCGTTATCACGATACCCTGTTCATAATCCCCGGAATGTGCATGCCATATCGCAATAACTGCAACAAATGGCCAAAGACCGCGGGAGGCTGACGCGCCGCGTTTCGCGACATCCCAACCCAACATAAGATATGCCGCCATCACCACCAAAAGCACCGATATCGCGACAGGCGCGGTGGAAATGGCAAACATTGCGGTAGCAGCCACGCATAAAAACAACAGCTTGTAGGATGCGGGCACAGAATGAAGGGGTGTCTTGCGGGGATGCGTTAAGCTGAGCATTACAAATCCACCGCAGTGTTCATCGCATTCAGAAATGCAGGAACAACATCGTTTGGAGTGCCGTCTTGGACAATCGTGCCAGTTTCGATCCAAATGACGCGATCACACGTCAATGCAATCTTTGGGTCATGTGTGATGTGTAAAATTGTTTGCGGCAACGGATCTAGATATGCCGATAAGGTACGCGTTGTGGGGATATCTAATCCGCTAAAGGGCTCGTCCAGAACCAACACCTTTGGCCCCATTGCCAGAACAGCCATCAAACACACCAATTGCCTTTGGCCTTGGGATAAGGTGACAATAGCACGGTCATACCAGTCAGGTTTTCCAAACTGCCGCAACATCTGATGTACATGGTTTTCGACATCAGCCTTGGACTGACCAAGCTGCCTAAGGCCAAACGCCATTTCTTCGCCAACTGTCGGAAAGATGATTTGATGGTCTGGGTTTTGGAACAAGATGCCAACGCGTGATATGGCGGCCTTGCGATCACGATAGACGTCGATTTGGTCAATATTGACCCGCCCTTGCGTCGGTTGAATCAGCCCGCACAAAATCCGAGCCAGCGTCGATTTTCCCGATCCATTACGGCCGATGATTGCGATGCGATGCTCTGCAATATCAAGCGACATCGTGTTCAGAATCGATGTGCCCCCGATTTCATATCGGATTGAGTCAATCGAAATTGGCGCGTTTGTCATTACAGCCCCACGGTCAGCAGCGATAGCACCCCTAGCCGAGTTTTTGGAAAGATGTCAAATGACATAAAAAAAGCTGACCCTAAACAGGGCCAGCTTTCAAAAGCTAACTCAGCAAAAAATTATTTTTTGCCTGCTGCAGCTGCGATCAGAACCAACAGGATTGCTGGCATGATCAAGTTTGAGCCAGAAGAAGATGCAGAAGCTGCTTCTTCAGCCATTACAACTGGAGCTTCCATTACTGCTGGTGCTGGGTTGCCTGCGAAAGCAGATGTAGCTGCAACTGCGAAAGCGGCGGCAAGAGCGATTTTTTTCATTTTATTACCTCATAAGTCGCAAAACACGATGTATTAGTCAGGGTTTTCCTGATGTCCACAATTCCCGTAATATAACCAGTTGTGCGGATCATGCAATCTTTAGATTAAAGATATTGTTAAAAGGGATGTTAAATCAGCAACACTTGTGTGCCGACTTTAGTCATTTCAAATAGTTGCGCAATCTGTTCATTATACAAACCGATACACCCATTAGACGAACGTCGACCAATTTTACGCGTATCATGGGTTCCATGTATACGGTAATACGTCCAAGACAGATACAAGGCATGCGTGCCAAGCGGATTGTTCGGGCCTGGTTCGATAAATTTGGGCCATTCTGGGTTGCGCTGCAACATCGCGGGGGTCGGGCGCCAGCTTGGGCCTTCGACTTTTTGAACGATTGTTGTGCGTCCCCGCCGCGTCAAATCTTCGGATAATGGGACGCTGGTTGGGTAGAGTTTGTAAATACTTTGATCTTCTGACCAATAATGCAAGGCACGCGACGCAATATCGACCAGAATCGCGCCATTTTTCAGCGAATCAAAGTAAGGACGCCAATCCAGTGCACGAAAGCTTGATGTATTATGGCGGATTGAGCCCGCAACATCATGTTCAGCCTCAGTGGTGGCGTTTGAATTCACGGCTTCGATTTGGGCCAAGGCAGGTGTCGACAAAATCGCGCCCGCAGATGCCACAAAGCCCCGTCTTGAAAACTGTGTCATAGTAATCCCTCTAGATTGGTCAATCCTTATGACGAGAATGTCGCAGTCTCAACTCAAACTGCTGTGAGGTAGCGATTTTATGCCAATCTGGGTTTGATTAGCAACTCTTTGCGCTGTAAACAGAGCCGAACTTGGGATTTGGGGGCGAAATGCGTCGTTTCAATACTTTTACTGCACTTATTGCATTAGTGATTCTTGCCGCGTGCGGCGGTGACACGACAGAGGTGCGACTTGCCCCTGATGGAAAACCATTGCCAAAATTCTATAATTTGGCGACACAAGACGAGGCAACGATTGAATATCGAATGCTTGATGCTGTGAATGCGCTTCGCGCATCGGCGGGGTCAGGGCCTTTGGTGTTAAATGCGGAATTAACCGCCGCGGCGGCAACGCATTCGCGTGATATGTCGGTGCAAAACCGTCCTTGGCATTTCGGGTCTGACGGATCATCCCCATTGGACCGCGCGCGTCGCGTTGGATATCAGAACGTATTCTTGGGCGAGGCGATTTCAGAAACCTATGAGAATGAAATGGCAACGTTGTCAGCGTGGATGGAAAATCCAGATACGCGTTGGGTGATCTTGGACGGGAATGCCAATGAAATGGGATTTCACTGGTTCCAAGAGCCAAATGGCAAGATCTGGTGGACCCTTGTGACCGGTGGTCCCTCGCTGAGCAAAGTTGCGCTTACGGCTGAATGAAAATCGGGGTTCTTAACCCCACCATCGCATAGATTTCACGAATCTCGCTGTTGGTCACAGCGATGCAACCTGCCGTCCAATCGCGTTGAAACAATTTGGGCGGGTTTGATTGCCCGTGGATAAAGATGTCACCGCCTGGTGATTTTCCCAAGGCAGCGGCTTCGGCACGATCCGCGGCGTTTGGATAAGAAATTCCCAAGGAAAGATGGAATTGCGACTGTGGATTTTTGCGGTCGATAACATAACGCCCTTCTGGCGTTTTGCCGTCGCCTTCGATTTTCTTGTCACCGACGGGGGCGAATCCCAACCCGATATCATAGGATTTCAAAACATTCCGGTCGTTGAGAAGGAACATTTTCCGCGCGTCTTTTTGAACAACGATTGATGTCACCTGTGGCCCAGCATACGGCGGCGGGACCCGCGTACACGCGGATATAAGCGCAAAAGCAGAAAACAGTATTATGAAAACTGTACGTGACATGTGATTTTGTTGCCTGATATGGATGCTCGATTATTTTGGGAACACAGTATCAGCGTTTCCGTGTGAGAGATAGAGCTCAAACGGGTTAGATGCGTTCAAATGCGGCGACAAGTTCAATATGTGAGGACCAGCGGAATTGATCAACGGTTTGAACTAATGTCAAACTGTAGCCCGCCGAAATTAGCTGTGCGGCATCGCGTGCAAAGGTTGTTGGATTGCACGAGACATAGGCGATCTTTGACACTGTCGACCCTGCGATTTCTGCGATCTGCGCTTCGGCTCCTGCACGGGGTGGATCAATGACAATCGCGTCAAATTTGTTCAATTCATCCGGCAACAATGGTCTGCGGAATAAATCGCGCGCTTCTGATGTTACCTTTTTCAGACCTGTTGATTTGCGCCAACCCTGATCCAGCGCGGCGATCATCGCGGCACTGCCTTCGACCGCGTGAACTTCGGCCTTGTGCGCCAGTGGCAAGGAAAAGGTGCCGCAGCCGCTAAACAGGTCAACGATCTTTGGCGCGGTGCCGACGATATCTGCGACCGTCGTCACAAGATCCTGTTCGCCCTCTTTCGTTGCTTGCAAAAAGCTGCCCGCAGGGGGAACAACCTGAACTGATGCAAATGTTTGGATAGGTGCAGCACGCAGCGCAACGGTATCGTCGTTCCAGCTGAGACGCGCAAATTTATGTGTTTCACAGAATTGTCCCAAGATGATGTGCAAAGGCCCATCCAAGTCGCGTCCACCTGTGACGGATATGTCCAAACCGTTCGCGGTTTGGGTCACAGATACGCTTAACTCGCCTTTGCGCGAGGCGGTGATTTTGGTCAATTCCGCGATAACCGGCTGCGCGGCGATCAATGCCGGTGTCAGAAGTTTGCAATTTGGAATTTCGACAATCACATCGGAACCACGCGCGTGGAAACCGACCGAGGCGCCTTTTTTTGTCCGACGGGCAGAAAAGGTTGCCCGACGCCGCGACCCTGTTGGAGAGGTCAGGCAAGGGCGTAGGTCTGTTTCGATCCCATGCGCGGCAAGCGCGGTTTTGACTACATCCACCTTCCATTGCGCGACAAAGTCATCGGCGGCATGCATCAATTGGCAACCACCACAGGATTTGTAATGCGTGCAGATCGGTTTCACACGTTGATCTGATGGCGTCACAATCTTGATATCCGTAATGGTTTTTCCATCAACAGTGCCGGTTATGATCTCATCAGGCAGGGTAAGGGGCGCAAACAAGGGTCCTTCGGCAATGCCGTCGCCATGATGCCCCAAACGTGTAATGCGAAACTGTTCCATGGGTGTGAATTACCCTAGATCAACACCGATCAAAACCCCTATTCTGCGGCGGTGTTGACGTTGATGAAGCCACCAGATTGCCGATTCCAGTATCGGGCGTAAAGCCCATTGCGCGCCAATAACGCGTCATGGGTGCCGTCCTCTATAATCCGGCCTTTGTCCAAAACAATAATGCGATCCATTCTTGCGATGGTGGACAAACGATGCGCGATGGCAAGAACCGTTTTGCCTTGCATCACAGTGTCGAGAGACGATTGAATGGCGGCTTCGACTTCGCTGTCCAAAGCACTGGTGGCTTCGTCCAAGATCAGGATTGGCGCATCTTTTAGGATGGTGCGGGCAATCGCGATCCTTTGTCTTTGTCCCCCTGACAGTTTCACACCGCGTTCGCCCAAATGCGCATCATACCCCGTGCGGCCTTTGAAATCGCGCAGATCGCGGATAAAAACATCGGCTTGTGCCTTTGCGGCAGCCTCATAGACCGCGGGCGCATCGGCGTTTGGATTGCCATAGTGGATGTTGTCATATGCGGACCGGTTAAACATTGCGGTGTCTTGGCTCACCATGCCAATGGATTGACGCAAAGAGGCTTGGGTTACGGTTGTGATATCCTGATCCGCCACGCGGATTGTGCCGCCTTCGGCATCATATAGGCGCAACAATAGATTGACCAAAGTTGTTTTGCCCGCCCCTGATGCGCCCACAATGCCGATTTTTTCACCGGCCGCGATGGTTAAACTTAACCGATCCAAACCGCCGGTAGAGCCGCCATAGTGAAAGCTGACATTTTCAAATTCGACTTTGGCCGTGGTCATAATCAAGGGGTGGGCGTCTGGCGCATCAATCAAGCCGTGTGGCGGCGTAAGCGTGCGCATGCCGTCTTCGGCTTCGCCGATGTTGGTGTAAATGCCCATGATCGTAAAGCTGACCCAACCTGTCATCTGTGACAAGCGCAGCGCAATCGCCCCGGCCGTCGCGATTTCCCCGACACTTGATGTTCCGTTCATCCACCCTTGGATGCCAAAGCCAACCAATGCAACAGGCAAGATACCACCCAACAGCATCAACATGATCCGAAACGACACCATGGGTTTGGCGCGATCCACGGCACGGTTGAAATAGCCTTCCATCGATTGCACCACGGCCTGATCCTCGCGGTCGTCATGGGCGAACAATTTCAAGGTTTTGACATTGGCAATCGTATCAACAATTTGCCCAACCAAAACAGATCGTGCATCCGCATGCGCCTTTGATTTGCCCCGAATCCTTGGAATGTAAAATCGAATGATCGCGATATAGGCAACAATCCAGAGACCAACAGACACAACCATTGGCGTGCTAAGAGATCCGACAATAAACACCGCCCCAATCAGTGACGCAGCTGCGAAAACGATGGCGTGCAAGAATTCAATAATGACGTTCGTAACCGCGGATGAGGTTTGCAGGATTTTTTGCGA
>Ga0255769_10005680_pt1 | contig 11653 bp, 12 predicted proteins | sample 041ome_9_FD_179637 | JGI IMG/M metagenome (GOLD analysis project Ga0255769, IMG submission 179637) | Coastal salt marsh microbial communities from the Groves Creek Marsh, Skidaway Island, Georgia - 041413US metaG (version 2) | ecosystem: Environmental > Aquatic > Marine > Intertidal zone > Salt... | reverse complement strand
AAACTTTAATTTTTAAATAAATAAACTTCCAAGAAACAATGGAAGCCATCACTAGAATCAACATCACTAACTGGACGGGTAAACTGGCTCCCAAGATGAGAGAAAAGAAAGACATATCACTTCCTATATTCATACGAACTCCATTTGTTTTTTAATTGACGGGGGAATCTTTTTTGGTTTAAAAAGTTTTGCATCAATGCAGGCAATTTCAACTTGCGCATCAAGCAGTAAAGTATCTTCTCTAAAAATCTTTTGATTAAGCCACAAACTAAAATTTTTAATTGCAATTGTATTTGTCTTGATCGTTAACATGTCATTGAACCTTGCAGGTTTTATATACTTTAAAGCATGTTTACTCACGACAAACATCACTTGCTCTATTTGTTTCAACTTAGTTTGATCAATCCCTAAACTTCTTAACCATTCTGTTCGTGCTCTTTCCATAAATTTCAAATAATTTGAATGATAAACAACACCACCGCTATCAGTGTCCTCAAAATATACTCTCACAGACCAATCAAACATTTTTAAAATAAATTTTCATTCGAGCTAGGTACTTTTAAGCCAAAATGTTTATACGCTTTTTCTGAAGCAATACGACCACGAGGTGTCCTCATGATATAACCTTGTTGGATTAAATAAGGCTCGATAACGTCCTCTATGGTCTCCTTCTCTTCACTTAATGACGCAGCAATATTATCTAGCCCAACTGGGCCACCAGAAAATTTTTCTATAATTATTTCCAGGTAATGGCGATCCATCAAGTCTAACCCGATTAAATCAACATCCAACATCTTAAGTGCATCATCCGCCACACTTTTATTAATTTTTCCATCTGCCTTTACTTCGGCAAAGTCTCTCACCCGCCTTAAAAGTCGATTCACAATTCTTGGCGTTCCTCGTGAACGTTTGGCAATTTCATGTGCTCCTGAATCATCAATTTCTACATTTAATAAGTCTGACGATCTTTTGACAATTTTTGACAATTCATCAATATTATAAAATTCTAAACGTGAAATAATACCAAAACGATCTCTTAAAGGGTTAGTCAACATACCGGCACGGGTTGTTGCGCCGATTAGGGTGAAGGGCGGTAATTCAAGTTTTACTGACCTGGCTGAGGGGCCCTCGCCAATCATAATATCTAAACGATAATCTTCCATCGCAGGATAAAGAATTTCCTCTATCACAGGCGACAAGCGATGAATTTCATCAATAAATAAAACATCATTTTCTTCTAAATTAGAAAGTAATGCAGCAAGATCACCTGTTTTCTCGAGCACCGGGCCTGATGTCAATCTCAAATTAACTTGCATTTCATTCGCCACAATATGAGCTAGAGTTGTTTTTCCTAAACCTGGCGGGCCAAATAATAAAATATGATCTAAAGCTTCATGCCTATTTTTTGATGCATTGATAAAAATTTCTAATTGCTCTCTTATCTTCTCCTGGCCAACATAATCCTTCAAAAACTTCGGTCGTAGAGCACGCTCAAAACTGTCTTCAGCTTCATTTGTGCTTTTTGGATCTACAAAACGATCGGGTTCAATCATATATTTTTAATTTTTTCTTGATAAAAATTTTAACGCATCTTTTATGCCATCATTCACAGAGATGTTTGCTGGTAAATTTTTGACGGCAGCAATTGCTTCCTTCGTACTATACCCCAAACTAATTAAAGCATTCTGAATATCATTGGTCTGAGAGACAATATTAGAGATTGCATCGCCTTCGATAATATTTTTGAATTTATCCTTTAGCTCCAGCACAAGCCTTTCCGCTGTTTTATTTCCGATGCCTGGAATTGATACTAAAATATTGGACTTCTGATGCATGATTGCATCAATTAATTCATTTAAGCTAATGCCACTCAAAATTGATAGTGCAACCTTTGCACCAATTCCATTAACCTTTATTAACTGCCTAAAAACTTCTCGTTCTTCGTTTGTAGCAAAGCCATAAAGTAGGTGAGCGTCTTCACGGATAATTAAATGAGTTAAGAGAATAATTTGATTCCCTGCTGCTGGCAAATCATAAAAGGTTGACATCGGAACATCAACCTCATAACCAATTCCATTGCAGTCAATAAGCACTTGGGTGGGGCTTTTTTTTATAATGATTCCTTTAATTTGGCCTATCATATTAATCGACCGCCTTTAATTTTCCCAACATTACTAAATCTTTTTAAAAACTCTTCCGAATGAGCGTGGCATAGAGCAGCAGCCAAGGCATCAGATGAATCCTCGGATGCAAAAGATGAAAGATTTAATAGTTTTTGGATCATTGATTGAACTTGAAATTTCTTTGCGTGGCCATTCCCAACAACTGATTTTTTAATCTGAAGCGCAGTATATTCGTAAACATTTAAATTATTAATAACAGCAATCGAAATTGCAGCTCCCCTGGCTTGACCCAATAATAGTGTGGAATTTGGGTTGTTATTTACAAAAACTTTTTCTATAGAAATACAATCAGGTTTATATTTATTAATAATTTCATTAAGTCCTTCAATAATAACTTTTAATCTACTGGCTAAATTAAGTTCCTTATTTAGAGTTTTAATTCTTCCGCTAGATTTATAAAGAATTTTATTATCCTTTTTTTCTATAACACCGTAGCCTGTAACTTGAAGACCTGGATCAATACCAAGAATAATCATAATAATTTTTCATTTTTAGAATTAAATTTCACTAATTAAGGAATTGAATTGATCAATAATTTTTCCATAATTTTTCACAGTGAAAGAAAACTGTGGAACATTTTTACTTCTTACTTGGCCTGCACTTGCTGTGTAGACAGGATGTTCATTCTTAGTATGATTTAAATATTCTTTTTTAAAATCTAAATTAAGAAGTGAAAAAAATTTTTTCATTTCAATATCCTTATCTTTTATAAACTTTTCTAAATCAATAACCATATGATTAGCAAATTTTTGATTACCCCAAAATTCAATATTTTTTTTATAATTTTTGAGATAAAAAATAATATCCTCTTGCCGAAAAGTATAATTTAACGCATCAAAATTATTTTCATACATTGAAAAAGCTACAGATTTGAAATCTCTATGGGTGTTTATTGTTATAGACTCTGGAAAAATTCTTTTTATCAATCCTAGATAAAAAGAATTGAATGGTGTTTTATCAATAAAATATTTTTTAGTTGTCATTTTTTTTATAAATGAATAATAACTTTGTCTTAATTTTTCTAAAGTGTCTTTTGAGATATTTTTATTCAGAATCATGTCATCCATAAGCCTATGCAACTTATTAACCTCACCAGCACCATAAATATCTGGGTGATTACTAATAATTTGCTCAATAATTGTTGTCCCTGAACGTGGAGAACCTAAAATAAAAATAGGCTTCAGATCGCTTAGCATAAAATCTAATTTTAATTCTTTAAGACTTAAATAACATTCTTCAATCTTTTTAATATTCTTTAAAAAAGACTCTTGATCAAAAGGGCCAATGACCATGCTTCTTAACTCATTTGCTTTAACTAATACCTCAAATGATTTTTCATATTCCTTTTTTTTCTTCAAAATCTTTGCCAGAGAAAAGCCAGCAACTGCTCGTTGATTAGCATCTTTATCTTCCATAAAGGTTTTGGCTAAAAAATCTAAATCTAATTTGCTAAATTCATAATCTGAGTAGGTAGCTAGAGCATAGAAAGATTCCATATGGTACGGTAGTGTTACTCTCAAGCAGTCCATAGCTTTGTCTTTATTTCCTAAATAGAAATAATCCATGCCTAATTTATATAAATTTTTGTGGCTCAGTTCAGATTTAAGAGATTGCTCATGAAATCTTAGCGCTTCTTGAATATTATTTACTCTATTATAAATATCTCCCAATAATCTCAGAGATGTGGAATGTTTTGGATTGTACTGTAGTAATAATTTTAATTCCTCAATAGCTTCATAGGGCTCATCCATATTGTCATAAACAATTGCTAAATTATGTCTAGCCTCAATATAGTCCTCTTTTAAAGATATTGCTTTTTTTAGAAAAACTATAGCTTTATCATAATATTTCTTCTTTTGATAAGCCATACCTAAATTATTAAAAGCATCGAAAAAATCAGGGGCAAATTTAATAGCTGATGAATAAGCTTCAATGGCATTGTTAGTTTGCCCATCCTGGAAAAGAATGACTCCTTTTATATTAAAAAGAAATGGATTTTTTTTATCTTTTTTAAGTAATTTATTAACTAATATTAAAGCCTCTTTGAAATTTGATTGATTTAGGAATTTCTGAATGTTTTCAATTTTTTTTTGCATCTAAAAAAATTCCTAAATAATAATTCCATTTGAATATACTTCTTGAACATCGTCCAAATCATCTAAAGCATCTAAAATTTTTTGCATTTTTTCTCCATCAATACCAACTAATTCAACCTCAACATCAGGCCTCATGGTCACTTCAGCTAACTCGTATTTTTTTTGTAATTGATCAAATTCCTCTTTAATTTTTGTAAAATCTGAAGGATTTGTAATTATCTCTATACTACCATCATCATGGTTGATTATATCTTCCGCACCCAATTCAATTGCCTGCTCCACAAGTGCATTTGTATCGTTACTTGGTGCAAAAAAAATTGATCCAACATGTTTAAATAAAAAAGATACACAACCATCAGTACCAAGATTTCCTCCATTCTTAGTGAGTGCATGACGCACCTCGGCAACAGCCCTCTGTTTATTATCAGTAAGGCAATCTACAATAATTGCTGCACCATTGATTCCATAGCCCTCGTACCTAATTTCCTCATAATTAACCCCCTCAAGCTCACCCGTACCTTTTTTGACTGCTCTTGAAATATTATCAGCAGGCATATTTTGTTCTTTTGCAGTTGCTATCGCTGCCCTTAGTCTTGGGTTGAAATTTATCTCGCCACCACCAAGTCTAGCTGCAACAGTTATTTCTTTAATTAATTTTGTAAAAATTTTTCCTCTTTTAGCATCTTGTCTTCCTTTTCGATGCTGTATATTTGCCCATTTTGAATGTCCTGCCATAAAACCCTCACTTTAATAATTTCTATTATTTTATCAGCTAGATCTAAAGGATAAACCTTAATAGATTGCACAAAAGTATATTTTTGATATGCTTTTATTTTAACTTAAATTTATTTATGAAAACGGCACAACAAATTCTTCAAGAAAAAAATTTTCAAGAATTAATCTCAATAGATCCAAAAAGGCCGGTTATAGATGCACTTATTATTATGGCTGAATACAAAATTGGTGCTCTCATTGTCATAGATAATAAAAAAATGGTAGGGATTATTTCTGAAAGAGATTATGCGCGCGAAATTATTCTTAAAGGACGCTCATCAAAGACAACCCTTGTTGAAGAAATAATGACTAAAAATATTATCACCTTATTGGCTGGTGATAATTTAGATAGAGGATTAAAGCTTATGACTGAAAAAAGAGTAAGGCATTTACCAGTCATGAAAGATAATGTGATTTTAGGTATCTTATCCTTAGGTGATTTAGTAAAGGAAATGATTGATTACCAAAAAAATATTATCGAGCAGTTAGAAACTTTTATTAAAAATTAAGCTTTATTTCATTTGCTATTTTTTTAACAATACTTTTCCATTCATTGGGCTTTGTTTGTCTAAATATTTTTATTGATGGGTACCACAAACTGAAATTATCATCATGCCAATACCATATCTTACCAATACCATGAGGCACCATTAAATAAGTTTTTTTTCCTATTGATCCAGCAAGATGAGCAGTAACATTACTGGATGTTACAATAAAATCACATGCCTCAATATAATTTAAAAGCCCAGAAATATCTTTAAATTTATCAAGTCTTTCGGGCGTGTGAAAATCAACGATATTCTTTTTAAATAATTCCTTCTTCTCTTGTTCGGTATCGCCATATTGGAGATCAACAAAACATAAATCTTCCAACATAAAAAGATCGAGCATTTCACTGAGCTTCAAGCTTTTTGCAAAACCTATTTTCTCATTTTTACTTTTCCAAGAAATACCACATATTTTCTTATCTTTCTTAGATAACTGCATTTTAATTTTTTTTACTTCGAGATTATTAGGTTTTAAAAAACCATTAGGCTGATTTATAAAAGAGTCAATTTTTAACCTATAAAATTTCCCAAGGCTTCCAATGGGTAAATGACAATCAAAATCATATTTCGAAATATTTTTAAGTTTTTCCAAATCAATAAATTTAAGAAAGTCAAAAGAAATTTTATAAATTGGAATTAAGCGTTTGTCGAGAGCAACAGTTATTTGATTATTTTTTGGTAAATCATTTAGCATAGATGAGAAAATAATCTGATCACCAATACCCTGCTCAGCCCAAATTATTATTTTTTTTTCATTATTAAATTCGTCCAATAGATCCAGATTTTTTATAGAATTAGGAATATCATATCTTGTTTTTCTATACTCATACTCTATCCAGCCCTTCGAAAAATCTTGTAAAAATAAATAAAGAAGGGAGAGATTAAAATGTGCTAAATTATCAGCTGAATATTTTATTGCCTGGAGAAAAGAAACTTCAGCCGCTTTATATTCTTTCAGCTGTTTTTGGACATTACCTAAATTTATCAAAATATCTACATTCTGAGAATTAATTTTTAATGCTGCCAAGTAATCATCCTTAGCAAGATTATATTCAAATTTATTTTGATAAATATTTCCTCTATTTGCTAGAGCTTTATCATTATTAAAAGAATTTTTTATTACAAAATTTATCTCATCAAGGGCCTTGTCAAATTCTCCCAAATCTTCAAAGATTGCAGATTTATTTTGATAAATATCTAAATTATTAGGGTCTAAATTTAAAGCGTCATCATAATTCTTTAAAGCTTTTTTTTTACTACCGAGCTTTTCATTTGCAATTGCCATATTGAAAAGAGCGCCAACTTGTTTTTTGTTTTTTTTTAAAGAGCTAGAATATGCCTTTACAGACTCAGCGAATAAACCAAGCTGCAGAGCTGAAAAGCCTAAAAGATTTAATAAGTCACAATTATTAGGAAAATGAATAATAAGCTTTTCAAGAATTTTTTTTGCTTCTAGAAAATTTTCTTGATTTAAAAAATCTAAAGCCTTATTTGATAGCTGATTTGGATCAAAATCTAATTTCTTAGAATTCTCACTCATCTTAAATTATTATCCTTTTTAAATTAGAAGTTTTTTTACTTTAATAATTTAGCAAGCTTATTGACCACATTTGACCAATTATTCGGGGCTTCTTGTCTTAATATTCGTAACGTCGGATACCACAAATTTTTAGTGCCCTCATGCCAATAATAGATTGCGCCCAAGGAATACGGTGCTAATAAATATGTTTTAACCCCTAACGCACCTGCTAAATGAGTTGTAACATTACTTATACTTATCACAAGATCACAAGCGCCAATTAATGATGCTAAACCATCAATATTGTTTAGTTTATCAAGCGATTCAATAGAATTTATTTTTATATTATATTTAGCTTCTATTTCTTTCTTTTCTTTATAAGTTTCCCCATACTGTAAATCTACAAAAGTAAAATTTTCTAATTTAAGAATAGGAACTAATTCTTCTAACAAAATACTTTTTGCATTTCCCGTAATCTGATTTACACTTCGCCAAGAAAGTCCGCATATCTTCTTTCCCTCAACTGAGAAATCTTTTTTAATTTTTTTTATTTCCTCGTGATTAGCATTTAGAAAAGAACTTTTTTTGTTAAAAGAATCTTGATTCCCTCTTAAAAATTGACCCAAACTTCCAAGTGGTATTTGATAAGAGAACTTCTGCGTTGATAAAGAATTATTCAAATTAACAAAATTTATTTCTGGAAAAGATCTTTTGTACAAACTTATCAATCTTTCATCAAGGGCAATTGTAATTTTTTGTTTTAAATTTAGGTCTTTAATCATTGAGGAATGAAGGATTTGATCCCCAATACCTTGCTCCCCCCAAAGGAGTACATCACTTAAATTATTTATATTCCTGCATTCAGGAATATTTTTTATGAACAGTGGTTTGTTTGTTTTAATCCATCTGTATTGAAATAATTTCCATCCTTCGATAAATTTTTTTTGCTGGAGATAAATACATGATAAATTAAACATTGCATGATAGTTTTTTTGGTCTCTTTCAATAGCTTTATTATAATATTTTATAGCTTTATCGATATTTTTATTATTATCATAAGAAACTCCTAAATTATAATAAACATCTGAGAATTCAGGATTTCTTGCTAAAAGCTTCTCAAAGACTATACAAGCATTTTTATATTTAAATTGTTTATTATAAATTACCCCCAAATTTAAATAAGCCTGATAATAATCCTTGTTTAGCTCAATTGCCTTTAAATAATCCATTTCCGCGTTATTAAATTCATTGATTTCAGAAAAAACCTTTCCGCGATTAAAAAAATAAAGTGCGCTTGTAGAATCAATCGCAATTGCTTTATTTAAATTTTCTAAAGCGTTTGATGAGTCTTTCAACTCATGTTGACATAATGCTAAATTTGAATAAATTTGCGGCTGAGATGGGTTAAAAATTAAAGATTTTTCTAAAAATTTTATTGCATTTTCTTTATTTCCCTCCTTGATTTCAATAAATGCAAGTTTGTTTAAAGAGTCAATATGATGAGGAACTTTTTTTAAGGCTTTTAAAAAAAAAGATTTGGCTGCAGAAAAATTATTCTCTTCTAGACTAGATTCAGCTTTTACAAGAATATTATTAATATTCATTAGTTTTAAAAACTTGTTTTCTATTCGCCGATGATTTTTACTAAAACTCTTTTTTTTCTGCGTCCATCAAATTCTCCATAGAAAATTTGCTCCCATGGGCCAAAATCTAGCTGGCTGTTAGTTATTGCTACAACAACCTCTCTTCCCATCACCTGTCTTTTTATATGAGCATCAGCATTATCCTCTCCTGTATCATTATGACGATAATTCCCTACAGGCTCATGAGGCGCTAATTGCTCTAACCATTTCTTATAATCATGATGAAGACCAGATTCATCATCATTTATAAATACACTTGCGGTAATATGCATAGCATTTACAAGGACAAATCCCTCTTGAATGCCACTTTCATCAAGGCACTTCCTAACATCAGCTGTAATATTCGTAAAGTGCATCCTATCGGGAGCATTAAACCATAATTCTTTTCGATAACTTTTCATCATTCCTCCATTCCGTCATTGATCCTTTTATAATTTTCAATCCATAAATCAGACATAGATTTATTTCTATAGTCTTTGAAACATGGGGTGCCAAGAGTGTAATGAACAATTTTGGCTTTCGGATTATCTTCGTATTCAATTGCTAGCCAATTCCATTCCATCGGCAAATCTCCAATATCATTATCATTCAGCCAAGAAAATCTGTGTAAAAATTTACCTGACTGTTTGTGAATAAATTCTGGAGTTAAAATTTTATGTTTAGAATGACCACAATTCCATAAAATAACACTCGACCAATTTTTTCTTGGATAGTTTTCATTTATATTTCCCAAATATTTTTCTTCTTGCTTGGTTTTATAATTATGCTTAACAACCATAACCGCCTTTGAATCATCTCTTAATTCAAAAAGCTCTTTAATATCTGATTGACATATCATGTCGCCATCTGCAAATAAAGCCCAGCCCTCAAAAGCATTTAAATATGGTGTCAAAAAACGTGAATAAACGAAATCATTGCTTCTATCATTATGAGCTTCCCTATAAAGATTTAGGTTTGATAATGCCAAGGGAGTTATTTGAAGAGGCATGGAAGAGTTTTGAATCAGAGTTTGACAAAAAGTATGGTAAGCAACCGACTCTTTTTGATCAAAACCAATATAAATATTAAATTTCTTCATTTTAAATTTAGGTATCAGTAAATATTAATTCTATGCCATTCCCAACAATATCCTTAAAAAAAATTTGTTTTGTGCCAATTTCAGGCACTTCTCGATAGTGAAAAACAATATTATTTTCTGCAAGTTTTTTTGAAAAACTATGGAAGTCTTTTGCCGTAAAAGCCATATGATCAAACGTTGAATTTACATGATGCTCTTTTTTTTCATTATTTTTTGTTTGACTCAAATGAAGCACATCTTTATTTCCGGCATAGAGCCAGTATCCATTACTTTCAAATGGCGGCCTGAATCCTAATGATAAACCAACAATATTGATATAAAAATCTTTTAAAGCTTCCAATGTGTCTAGATCAGACCTCAAATTATAATGATTTAATCCCTCTATCATTTAACTCACATTTTTTGGGCGTATTTTAATATGTAACTCCCTCAATTGTTTTTCATCAACAGCACTAGGCGCTTCTGTAAGTAGGCATTGTGCTTTTTGCGTTTTTGGAAATGCTATTACGTCACGAATTGATGCAGCTCCTGCCAATAAGGTTGCTAATCTATCTAAGCCAAACGCTATGCCACCATGTGGTGGTGCACCGTATTGCAAAGCCTTAAGTAAAAAACCAAACTTCTCTTGTGCTTCAGCATCAGAGATACCGAGAGTTTTTAAGACGTTTGCCTGTATTTCTTGTTTATGGATACGAATGGACCCACCTCCCACTTCCCAACCATTAATAACCATGTCATAAGCTTTTGATAAACATTTTCCAGGGTCTTTACTCAAGAATTCTTCATGGCCCTCATTTGGGGAGGTGAATGGGTGATGAAGAGCATTCCATCGGCTCTCTTCTTCATCAAGTTCAAACATTGGAAAATCAATTACCCATAAAGGTGTCCACTGATCCTCAATTAAAAAATTCTTTTCATGACCAATTTTTTCTCTTAAAGCACCCAATGCCTCATGAACAATATTTTTCTTATCTGCACCAAAAAATATTAAATCACCATTTGCTGCATCTGTTTTTTCGACAATTTGCTTTAAGGCTTTTGCATGAATATTCTTTACTATAGGACTTTGTAAACCTGTCTCATTAAGTTGAGTAATATCATTTATTTTAATGTAGGCTAACCCCTTTGCCCCATATATTTTCACAAATTCTGTATAGATATCAATTTCTGATCTTGTTAAATTTGCTCCACCAGGAACTTTGAGGGCTGCAACTTTGCCATTTTTTTGATTTGCAGCGGAAGAAAAAACTTTAAATTCCACTTCTTTCATTGCATCGGTCAGGTCAATAAGTTCTAAATTTACCCGCAAGTCAGGTTTATCTGAACCAAAACGACTCATTGCCTCTTCATAAGTTATTCTTGGAAATTTTTTTGGTAAATCAATATTCTTTACAGCCTTAAACATAGTTTTAATCATTTTCTCAGCAATATTCATGATTTCTTGCTGATCAAGAAAAGAAGTTTCCATATCAATTTGAGTAAATTCTGGTTGCCTATCTGCGCGTAAATCCTCATCCCTAAAACATCTAGCGATTTGATAATATCGATCAAAACCAGATACCATGAGCAATTGTTTAAACAATTGTGGCGATTGTGGCAACGCAAAAAATTCACCATGATGCACTCTAGAGGGAACTAAATAATCTCTGGCACCTTCTGGTGTGCTCTTATTAAGGATTGGTGTTTCAATCTCTAAAAATTTTTCATCATCTAAAAAATTTCTAATATTTTTTGATATTTGATGGCGCAACATAATATTTTGTTGCATCTCTTCACGCCTTAAATCCATAAAGCGATTTTCTAATCGAATTG
>Ga0255769_10005677_pt1 | contig 11655 bp, 16 predicted proteins | sample 041ome_9_FD_179637 | JGI IMG/M metagenome (GOLD analysis project Ga0255769, IMG submission 179637) | Coastal salt marsh microbial communities from the Groves Creek Marsh, Skidaway Island, Georgia - 041413US metaG (version 2) | ecosystem: Environmental > Aquatic > Marine > Intertidal zone > Salt... | reverse complement strand
ATTAGACCTTATTAAGCATAAATCGTCTTGAATGTTTAGGCTCATATCAGCAATGAGATCAGGATAGCTTCTTTTATTTATATTAAACTCTTTACTAAGAATTTCTTGTGCCTCAAGAGAATCATCAGTTACTGCGATGACACTAGAATAATTTGTATCTAATAAATGTTTTTTATGTTTTAAGAGCTGAGGGCTAATTTTCCTATTTAACCATTCTCCCTTTGAGATCGGGTTTAAACCAAGTCTATACTTCTCTTTACCATCGCCCCAAGGTGGATTTTCCCAAAATTCAGCATTTATATGATGCATTTAGATATTTTTATTATCAGGGCTTTCCGGTGACCTAAAGATTGGCCAAAATAACTGAGTTAAAGCTGATACTTCTGAGAGATTTTCTACTCCTACTTCTTTTGGATATTTTCTTGTTATTTTTGCTGTTCCGAAAATAACATCCCATAAAAATAAAAGATTGCCATAGTTGCCTTTGTAATGTGTATTTTCATCACTAAGGTGTTTTCCATGATGAGCCCAATGGGTAGACGGTGTTGAGATGGTTCTTTCCAAAACCCACATGACAGGATGCATCCATTTAATCTCATAAAGTTTTTTATCCCATCTAAGATCTGTATGTGCTCCAAAAATGACAGCCTGCTTAACAACTATATATACAAAATATACCCATCCAGATCCCATGTAGAAAAGGATTCCTGCAAACCATAAACCTGGCATTAATATATAGTATAAAAGCGCGTTTCTATAAACCACTCTAATTGATAAATATTCAGAATCATGATGAGCCCTATGGAGGTTGTAAAGAATAGGAACATTGTGACAGGTTCTATGCCACCAGTATTGAGTTAAGTCATCAAAGATTAAGAGCAATCCAAAGATAGCAAAAAACCCCCAATCTGAAATCATGCCTTTTGTATCTGGAAAAAAAGTTTCAGCAAGACCGTAACCAAAACCAAAAACCAGCGGAAGAGCCAAAAAGTTTAATTGAAAAAAACCAATAAACTCAACCACTCCATCTTTTGGTCTCTGATTATATTTATTAAAAAAATTTGTAAATAAAATTTCTAGAAATACAAGGGTGCAGAATATCGCCAAAACTATTATTTGGTATGTTTCCATTTTTTCTAAAAAATCTTATGTTTACCCTGAAGTATTTCTAAGTACATCTTATGATCGCCTATGAAACTCCAAAAAGGATATTTAAAGGTAGCAGGTTTATTTTTTTCAACGAAAAAATGGCCAATCCATGCAAAGCCATATCCAGCTAATAAAGAATACAACAGGTACATCGGATTAAATGTCATAAAGAATCTTATATAAAGATATATAGCTATAGTGGTACCAATAAAATGTAATAATTTTGTTGTTTTATTGCTATGCTCACTTAAATAATAAGGATAAAAATCTTTAAAATTCGTATATCTTTCCATAGATGTCCCCATATAAAATATTAAGATAACCTTAATTTATTGAAGAAACAATGCAAATAACTACTTTCATTGAAGTAGTTATTTGTTCTTGTAATTCTAAAAAGGGTTGGCGCTGCCAAAAGACAGCGCATATTTTTTATTGAGGTGCTGATTCAGGTTGATAATCGTAATATCCATCTAATGGGATCATTAAATGCACAAAAGGAGTACCTTTCATCATTACGTAAGGTGCGCCTGTTGTAAAGTCTGTTGAGACACCGTCAAGTGATTTTGGGTCTTTTGGCATCAACATTAAATGTGATCCAGAGTATATCCAATCCTCAGGTTTTGTATTTGCCTTGTCTCCCTCAGAATAGGGTCTGAAATTGTCAACGCCTGTGTCGCCATGCTTCATCCAAATCCATCCGTCATTTTCAATTTCAGGCTTTTCTTGAGCAATATATGCATTTGCCCAAGCTACTGCATTTGCATCTGCGCATGCTGGGGCCGCTTCATTAGCATTTTTAAAACCCATTTTTGGCATTGGAATAAAGGGAAGGCACGTCCAACCATTTGTTCCTTCTCTAATAACCTTACCACTGGCACCAACAACTGTAGCAAAATCTCCAATGAAATCTGGAGCTGAGGAAGTATAAGTTTCGATTTCCCATTCAACAGTATTTCCTTTATGGCCTGATTCATGATGGCCAGCATTTATACTAACTGCAGTTAATAAAAACATTGCAGATAAAAAGTTTTTCATATTTTTCTCCCAAAAATTTATTTCCAACTATATATTTATATCATCTTAAGTAAGGCAATGAAAATATAAAATTATATTTAAAACTTTATTTATGCAGCTCTTCGATTATTTGGCTTTCTAAAAAGTTTCTTGATGTACATTCTCTATATGGCTCAGCTCCATAAGCAGGAGTTCCAACTAAAATCATTTTTGATTCATTAGTTTTAAAAGCCCATTTTGTTCCAGTTTCAATAGATGTAAAAACATAATCAGAAACTAGGTTTATTTTTGAAGAAAATATATCTAAAGGTTGAATTTCAACAATAGTTTTAATTTTTAATGATGAGTCAAAAATTCTATTTATGTAATTAACATATACCTCGTTATTCATAGTTCCACAGTCTATGAAGTCTGAAATTTTCTCAGATGCAATTTCATTTATTGCCTGAAATTTTACTAATGAATCTGATGATTCTTGAATTTTAAAATTATCAATCTTCTCAATTTTCTTTGAAAGCTCCTTAGCTTCACGATTTATATAAAAATTGTTTTCAATTGGGTTTTGTATTAATGGTGGGGTATAAATATTTTTATCAGGTTGTTCTTGGCAAGACAGCAACATAAGGATACTTATCGACACAAGAATTTTTAGCATTATTTTTGAATGCTATTTGCTATAGATCTAAACATAGCAACATGAGCTGCTTTTGAATATTCTTTTTCGCCAGTGAACCTATGATTAGATGAAGTCTTTGCAATTACAATGTTTTCTAGAGGATCAATATAAATGTACTGATTGTAAACACCTGATGCAGTGTAGTCTGTATCTGGGAGGCCTGGAACCCACCATTGCAAGCCATAGCCCCATGGGGAAGATGAAAGCTCATGTTCACCTGGCATTAAATGTGGTGCATCTGTTTCATGCGATGCGTCAACCCAAGCAGATGGCACAACTACCTCTCCGTTCCATTTGCCTCTATTTGCATACAATAAGCCAAACTTTGCATAATCTCTAAGTGTTGCATTTAGTCCGCCAAGAGCCATTTCAACACCATCGTTATCAACTATAAAATAGGCTTCATCTTCCATGCCTATTTTGCTCCATAACTTCTTATATAAATATTCTTTAAGAGGCATGCCAGTTACTTCTGCAAGCAAAAAACCCAAAATTTGAGTATCAATGCTTACGTAATGATGGAAAGAACCAGGTTCTTTTTCTCTTTTTAAGGTTTTAGCAAAGTCTCTAAATGATGACCCTCTTGCAACTGTTCTGCCAAATCTGTTTATATCCGAGTCTGGATCAGCATAATCTTCATTCCATTTTACGCCTGACGACATTTGAAGAATGTCTTTGATACGAACACCCTCATAACCGGTTCCGTTAAAGTCTGGTAAATATTTTGTAATAGGATCTTCAATACTATCTATTAATCCATCATGATGAGCAATGCCTATCAAAGCTGAAACAAATGACTTGGTTACTGAAAAAGCTATATGCTTACTTGTTGGAGTATTACCATTCCAATAATTTTCATAAAGCAAGTTGCCATTATGCAAAACCATAAGCCCATCAGTTTTAAAATGAGACAGGCCTTGTTCAAGACTTTTTTCTTCTCCTTCAAAAGAATAAGTATCCGGAAGTTTAAAATCTTTTCTTACAAAAGAATGGGGATTTTGTGAAGATGGTATTGGCTTCGAGACTTGAAAGATTTTATCTATGTTAATAAAGTTACTTGCGATTTTGTCTTCATTGTATAAGTTTGCAAGTTTATAAAGTCTAACAGCCTTTGGTCCATAGAAAGCTGCCACTATAACCAATAAAAAGGAAATGCATACAAGAACTGTTTTAGTCATCTATTTTATTAGCGAAATTTAAACAAGATAATATCTACCCTATTCTCTTGGAAGCCTGAACATGGTGCAGACTTTGTTTCCTGAGGGGTCAAGCAAATATGCTAGATACATTTTTACTCCTGCGCCTTCTCGAACTCCAGGAGGCTCACATAGCTCTGGGTCAATACCTCCTACTTTTTTTCCTGCCTCATACCACTCATTAACCATCTCTTCGCTTGATGCATTAAAGCCTATAGTTGCACCATTGCCATGAGATGCTTCCTTATTATTTATAGGCTGAGAAATAATGAAACTATTTTGATTATTTACAAAATATATATATCTTGTATGGCCATCATGGTTTAAAGATAGTTTTCCTGGTCTTGCGCCTAAGACAGAAAGAGTAGCATCATAAAAAGCTTTAGACTCTTCAATATCATTAGCACCTAACATTACATGACTAAACATTTAAATCTCCCCAATTAATTTTTGTTAAATAATACTACGTCTTTAGCAATAATTTCACAATTCCAATCTCTTTGTTTGGCTATAACCTCAAAGGTTTCTTCAGCATAAAATACAACATGAGTTGGATCTCTTCTATAGTGCCATGAATCGAAAGCAAAATGAGTCGTTAAAAAGCATGTCATAACACCAAGCCATCCATCTTTTTTTAGCAATGCATTCATAAGGTCAAATTCTTTTTTGGGATTAAAAAAATGTTCAGCCGTTTCTGTACAAGTTATAAAGTCATATGTTCTTAAAAAAATTTCTTTGTTAGGAAAAAAGAATGGATCGTAAAGATCTATTGAATATTTATTCTTTATAAATATGTCTGCTAAAGCTGGCCCATGACCACAGCCAAAATCTAGACCTTTTGCATTTGTGTTAATTTTATCCATTAGAGGGCTCGAAAGTTTAGACAAAAAATTTCTATAGCCTTCATCTTCAATGATATTCTCATGCTCCAAATATCTTTTCTTTTCAGAGTCTTCATCAATACGATGTTTTTTGTCCAAAAACTTAGCGCTACATAAATTACAGTGCCAATAATTTAAACTATCAGATGTCTGAAATGACTCGACTAGATTACTACCACATACTATACAATTTTGGATATTCATTTATAACTTTAGTGCTTTGACGAATTCTATAAGCTCTCAAAAGAGTTGTTTTTTTATCATATAATCTTACATCCAATCATGCCAAAAAATACTTTTTAATAAATGAAAGACTCAAATATCAAAGATAAGGTAAAAACTTTTGATAGCACCTTAGATCAAATACTTGAGCTGTTAGATTCTGATACTCAACAATTCATTTATCTCACAGGAGCAGCCGGAACTGGTAAAACCACATTAATTGAAAGGGTTCTTAATGAAAATAATCTAAAAAAAATTGTTGTAGCTCCGACTGGGGTTGCTGCACTTAATATTGGGGGGAGTACAATTAATTCTGCTTTTAGAATAGGCTTTGATATTTTTCCTCAAATTCAAGAGTCTAATGATCCAAGATTTAAAAAGCTACTTAAAAAACTGGAGTTACTAATTATTGATGAAATTTCTATGGTTAGAGCTCCAATGCTTGATGCTATATCCGAAACTCTTAAATTACATAGAAACTCTTCAAAGCCCTTTGGTGGCATTCATGTTTTGGCATGTGGAGATCTTTTTCAACTTCCTCCTGTAGTAAAAGATAATGAGGTTGATGCTATTGATGAAAAATATGAGTCTGTATATTTTTTTAGCTCCAATAGCTTTAAAGAAATAGAGGCTCCAGCCTTTTTTGAGCTGACATATTCTTTTAGACAAAGCGAGGATGAAGACTTTTATTCCTTACTGAACAATATACGGCTTGGCGATAATCTTTCAGAAACTATAAATAAAATAAATAGAAGATGCTTTAATCCAGAATTTGACAATGAGTCTTCATTAATAATCACAACTAGAAAGTATAGAGCTGATCAAATTAATGAGGCAAAGCTAAACGAAATAGATGGCCCTGCCACCTCTGCAAAATCTGAAGAGCTTGGAGAGCTCAATGACAACGATCTTCCTGCGCCAAGAAATCTCAGAATAAAAAAAGATGCAAAAGTAATGTTTATTAAAAATGATAGCGAAGGAAGATGGGTAAACGGAACTATTGGAGTGGTCACAAACTGTTCTGATAAAAAAGGAAGGTTTTTAAGGGTGCAAGTTGGAGATGAGATTTTTAAAGTTAAAAGAGAAGAATGGAATAAAATTAAATATGTATACGATGAATATAATGATGAGATGGAGGAAGAAATAGTTTCATCCTTTAAACAATTTCCATTAAAGCTTGGCTGGGCTGTAACTATTCATAAGGCGCAAGGGTTAACTTTAGAAAGTTGCTCCATTGATCTTGGTAATGGTGCTTTTGCTACAGGTCAGACATACGTAGCTTTAAGTAGATGCAAAACTCTTAATTCAGTTAATTTATATCAGGAGCTTAAAGAAAGAGACGCCCTGGTCGACTCAGCAATAAAAGATTTTCACAAAGAGAATTTTAATCCTTCCCCTTGATTCTCCTTAAGTAAAGAATTCCAAATAGCATAGTATAAATAGTGGCTTTAGTTTTACCATGAGGAGATTTAGCAATAAGGCCTTTATATAAAAGGCATTCGACAAAATGAATAAAAAACCAGGCAAAAACCAACAGAATAAAAATTTCCATCTTTAAGATTCTGAATTCTTGTCTTCAGAGAATTCTTTTTTCTTTTCCAGGCTAACTTTATCTTTCAGGCTCATAATATATGCAGCTGCAGCGAGTATCAGAACAGCACTTGACTCTCCTAATAGCATAAGAGCGTCCATCTCTTTTCCTTGCATAATTATCAATCTGCATAGGGCAGTTATTGCAATAATTATTGGCAAAGTTACAGGTATTCTATTAGTGCTATAAAAAGCCCCTACCATGCCAATAATTTCTACATAAATAAAAAGCAGAAATAAATCTGATAATAATATTTCTCTTGCTTCGAACATTTGGAATAAATATTGAGCAGCAGCAACACATGTTGCTATTCCAATAATTGCCAAAAGAATTTTTTCACTAGCAACCGTGGTCCAGTGAAGATTTTTTACAGAAAATGGAAACTTAAATTTCATGGTTTTTAGAATACTTAAACTTTATCTACTAGTCTAGCTTCTGGTTAATAAAAAACTCTGCTTCAAGGAGAATTGATTTAGGCAATTTAAAGGCACCCCTTTGAATTTGCCATGACTTTTCTATATCTTCAACCATTAAATTACCGTACAGATGGCCAAAAAAACCCTTGCGCTGACTATCGTTGCCAGCTTGTTCATATTTTAAATTAGATTGAATTTTACTCATTTTAGGCAAAAGCAAAACAACCTCTTCATGATGGGAAAAGTATAATTTTAAACTTGCAGCTAATTGATTGGCGTTTGAAAAATGAATAAAGCCATCTTCTTTATCTAGATCTGTGATTATAAATCCTAATTTTTGAGCCTCGCTCCATTCTTCAAGACTCAAAATTTTATAGATATTTTGATATTTCATTTCTTATCATTGTATACATAAAAATGAGCGTGTTAAAAAATACCGAAATATGCCAAAATCAAAAGAAAAAACTTATTATGAATTTTAAAGAATTTGCTGAATCAAGAAAAAGTGTTAGAGGCTTCTTAGATAAGCCTGTCCCAAGAGAGTTAATAGATGAAATTATTGATGCTGCCAAATGGGCTCCAACTTCATATAACACTCAAACATGGCATATACATGCAGTTACTGGTGACGTATTAAATAAAATAAGAAAGGGTAACATTGAAGAAACGATGGCTGGCAAGCCTCACGTTAGAGACTTTCCCTATAAAGAAGAATATGAGGGTGTTCATAGAAAAAATCAAATCGATGTTGCTATTCAACTTTTCGAAGCCATGGGAATTGAAAGAGATGATAAAGAAAAACGTATGGATTGGATGTTGAGAGGCTTTAGGCAATTTGATGCTCCTGTTTCACTAGTGCTTACGTATGATAAATATTTAGAGCCAGCAGCAATTAGTCAATTTGGTCTGGGGTCACTAGCTTATGGAATTGTCTTAGCTGCATGGGACAGAGGAATAGGTTGTGTTATTAATGGTCAAGGAATTATGCAATCTCATGTTGTTCGAGAACATGCACAAATACCTGATGATCAAAATATAATGATATGCATAGCTATGGGCTATCCTAATGATGACTTCCCAGCAAACCACGTACGCTCAGTCAGAGCTGATAATGGTGATTTTGTTAAATATATCGGTTTTGAAGATAGCTAAGATTCGTCTAAAACTTTTCTAAGTCCACTTATTGAAATTAACATTCCTTGATGAATGGCATCTGCAAATATCTCTGGATCAATTTCAGTTGTCCAATCTAAAATACACTCATTATCGGCTACTTCAAAAATTTTAATAGTTGCTAGATGATGGTTAATTGGTGTTGACGTCTCTACAGCGGAGTATTGAAGTTCCATAGACCCATTGTCTAATTTAATAATACGTTCTTTAATTTTTCCCATTCCTGCCATCTCAAACACTCTGCAGTCACCTTCCATTTCAATACGATCAATAGTATCTATCCAGTCGCAGCGAGTTACATCAGATAAGATTTCCCATAAATTACTAGCTGCTGAGTTAAATACTGCTTTTTCTTTTAAAGTCTTCAAAACATCTCCTTGCTTCTAGTATTAGGCGGGCCAAAAAATAAACGTAAGGCCTGTAAAAAGTCTTTTGATTGTTTGATATCATCCAGAATTGCTTTCCATCCCATGAACGTTATTTTCACTGGGTTAAATGTGTTTACATTCTTTACTAGCCCGTATCTTACTGATTCTTTTTCAGGTTCGAAGGTTCCAAACATCCTGTCCCAAATTATTAAAAGATTCCCATAGTTTTTATCTATGTATTGCTCATTTAACCCGTGATGAACTCTGTGGTGTGAAGGGGTATTAAAAACCCATTCTAAAGGACCAAGCTTATTAATAATTTGAGTATGTCCAACAATCCCCCAAAGAGTGCTTATAACTCCTGCAACTGCAATAATTGTTGGATCCAGTCCAATCAAAGGCAACATAATAAAAAAAGGTATTTTTGAAATAGGTCCAAACCATGCTTGCCTAAAAGATACTGCAAAGTTCATCTCCTCACTTGAGTGATGACTCATATGAATTGCCCATAGAAATCTGACTCTATGTGACATTCGATGATAAATATAAAAAACAAAATCTATTAAGACAAAAGTCAGCATCCAGTTAGCCCACAAAGGCATGCTTTGGGATATATCAAAAAGCTTGAATTGGAAAATATAAAAATGAAAGGCTAGCGTTAAACCTTTGAAGGCATAAACCATCGCAATGTTGCCCAGAAGCAAGCCAATAGTACATAAAGTATCGCCTTTTTTGTAATAAGATTTTTTGTCCCAACTAGAAGCCAAAACTTCAACCAATATCATAAAGAGAACTATAGGCACTCCTACTGTGTATACCTGGTTATAAGTTATATCTGTCATATATGTTGTATCAACAAGGTTGGTACATTGTGTGTATGTGACTTTATGGTTGCAACCATAGTATTTTCTTTAATGCCTTTTTTTATGGGTGTGATTTCTACGCCTGCTTTTTCAAGTCTCTTATGCGCTTCTTCAATATTATCAACTTCCCATGATAAGCCCCATAATGAATCTTTTGGCTCTTCATCATTTTTCTTTTCTATAACTTCAATTGTTGTTTTGTTTAACCGAAAAAATAACATTCTGCTTTTCCATTCATCAACAAATTTGTCCAATGCAAGTCTGATATTAAAAACATCTTTGTATACGTTGATAAATCCATCTGCGTCGTTTGTATTTATTACAACATGATCTAACTTACTAATCATTGAAGGCTCAAACTTATCGACAATTGGTAGGGTTCCTTCAGTATGTTCGATTAAAAAAGAAAAAATTCCTCTAGTCAGCTCTGGTGGTAAAAATAAATTCTTCCACTTTCTAATTTTATTATTCTTAAAATTAGCGCCCTCTCCATTTGAAATATCTCCTAAGAGAAAGCCTTTTCCTGAAAGTGTTTGATGCGTCTCTTTTAAATTATCTGTTCCAAAGACTATTCCTATCAAACCTTCCCCAGTTTCTTGAAGAGCGTGATTTACTAACATGGCTCCCAAGCCATCACCCTTGGCAGCCAGAAGTTCAAAATAGGTATTATTGAAATTAAACAAGGAATTTTCAGTGCCGTATTCTGCATGCTCGCCCCTCCAAACGGGCCCAGAACCAAATACTTTAGAATAATTTTTTTCAGCCTCATTAATATCTGAAACAGCAACAATTAAATGGTCTAGTTTTTCAATCATTTTGTCAGGTCTATAAGCTGCACATAAAAAATGCAGCTTATAGATTTATAGAATAGATATTATTTAACAGGATATATATCTAAATTAATATCGCCAGTCAGGACATCCATGGTGCCCTGAACATAATTGATGCCATCAGTCACACTATCCACTGACTTCATATTGAAAACACTTCCGTCTCGTGTCCAAACACCCATTAAAATACCGGCTTGAAGCTGCCCATCAGGACTCATGCCCCTGCCATGTCCTTTCCAGGTGCCTGAATTTGGAATATATGGATTTTGTGTAAATGTGTAAGAAACATAAACCTTGCCATACTGTCCTACATCTGCTGCAGCACTTGATGCATTAACAGTTACTTCATTTTCACCAACAGTCATCGAGTCAATTTTAAATTTGCCCTCAAAATGATTACCACTTACTTCAAATGCATGAGCTCCAACTGACAAGACTAAAGCTAAAGCAAAAAAATATTTTTTCATTTTCTTCTCCCAAGAATTTGTTTAAATTAAATTATATAGGGCAAAAAAAATATATGTGTTTTTGTAAGAAGAATTATTTACAAATAATATAACTATTTTGTTTTAAATATTTTTAATCTTCTTCTTTATTTTCTTTCTTAATTTCGACTTTTATTTGAACATCTACATCTTCTAAGGCTTCTAGAGCTTCTTCTAAACCTTCTTCTAAGCCATCCAAGACTTCTGAGCTCACACCCTCTAAATCTAAACCTTTAATAATATCCATGTTTTGCAAAACATCTATACTATGAATATCTTTTACATCAGGCAGGCCGCCTTCTTTAAAATCTGACTTTATAATCATGTGTTTTTTCATGGTCTTTTCTTTTGTTGGTTTAACATAATCATCAAAAAGAATAGCGCCCCCAATTAAAGATCCTAAAATTAAAGCTTGTATATATTTCTCGTTCATAATTTTTTATCTCCTTCTTAAATTACTAGACAACGAAGACACAAAGAAATTCTCAATATCTGCTAAAGATTATTTAAACTTTTAACTAATTCCCGATTTTCAAATTCTTTTAAGTAATCTAATGATTTAAGATTGTCCTCTAATTGCTTGATGTTTGATGCACCTAGAATTACCGTTGAAACATTTATATTTAACAGGCACCAAGCTATGGAAAGTTTTACAGGATCTAAATCATGGTTTTTAGCAATACCAATATATTTAGAAACCTTTTGCATTCTTTCTTGACCTCTATCTGATTCAATCATATGTCTTCTTAGCCATTCATAGCCTTTAAGTGAGGCTCTAGAACCGTCCGGAA
>Ga0255769_10005665_pt1 | contig 11678 bp, 14 predicted proteins | sample 041ome_9_FD_179637 | JGI IMG/M metagenome (GOLD analysis project Ga0255769, IMG submission 179637) | Coastal salt marsh microbial communities from the Groves Creek Marsh, Skidaway Island, Georgia - 041413US metaG (version 2) | ecosystem: Environmental > Aquatic > Marine > Intertidal zone > Salt... | reverse complement strand
TATTGATCATGTTAGTATTAATGTTTATCCTACTCCAGATTCAAGTAATGCATCTAAAGACATGCATTTTTATTACATAAAAAGAATACAAGACATTGGTGCTTATACAAATGCAACTGATTTACCTTTTAGATTTGTACCATGTATGGTTTCAGGTTTATCTTATTATTTATCTATGAAATATGCTCCACAACTAACTCAAAATTTAAAATTACTTTATGAAGATGAATTTCAAAGAGCATTACAAGAAGATGGTTCAGCTTCAAGTACATTTATTACACCTAAAGCTTATTACCCAGGAACCTAATGTCTAAATACGCAACAGGAAAACATTCAAAAGCAATTTCTGATCGATCAGGACTTGAATTTCCATACAGAGAAATGGTTAGAGAATGGAATGGTTCTTTTGTGCATTACACAGAATACGAACCTAAACAACCACAATTAGAACCTAAACCTGTGGGAGGAGATGGTATCGCATTACTACAAGTTAGACCTGATAGAACAGAACCTGCTACAACGGTAAGAATAATAGATAATGGTTTTGAAACATACGAAGCAGGATCTGGAATTATAAATGTATTTTCACCTGGTCATGGTTTAACAGATAATACTGTATATAGATTTAGAGGACCACCAACTACTTCTGCAGGAAGTGGTTTTGTTTATGCTGACCCTGAAAGTTTTGATGGTATATCAGGATCTAATATTGCAAAAGCAGCTGGATACACAATAAGAACTGGAAAATATAAAAATGGTGCGCGAGATGCATCAAGTGATTATTTAGCAACTAATTTTTTCTTTTTTACAGTTGACACAAATACTGCTACAAGTGGTAATATAAAAGGAGGAGGTTATGGCTGTTCAGTAGGACCCATAACTATATCACCATGATTAAAAAATTAATTAATTGGATTAAAAATATATTTATACCTGAAAAACAGGACCCTCATCTTGCACTTTATGAAGAAGTGAGAACAGATAAACAAGAAAAGATACGTAGGAAACATGGAGGATCAGAGTAATGGCTTATACTTTAGCAAATCTACAAGATGATATTAGAAACTATACAGAAGTAGATGACTCTGTATTATCTAACACAATCTTAGAAAGTATTATTAAAAATGCAGAAAACAGAATATATAGAGAAGCTGATTCTGATGATAATAGATTTTATGCAACATCTAATTTACAATCTGGAAATAGATATGTAACTATTCCATCTGATTTAAGATTTATTCGATATGTGCAATTAACAGATTCTTCTGGTAATCAAACTTTTTTAGAAAAAAAAGATACCTCATATATGGCAACTTTTTATGACACACCAGGAACTCAATCTGGATTACCTAAATATTATGCTAATTGGGACGCTAATTACTGGGTAGTAGCACCTACTCCAAACAGCACAAATTTAATTACTTTAGCCTATACAAAACAACCAGATTCAATAACCGTTTCACCAGGGAGCACACAAGGTACTTATACATCTAATAAATATCAGGATTTACTTTTGTATGGATGTCTGGTAGAAGCATATGGATACTTGAAAGGTCCTGCAGATATGTTACAATACTACGAAGGATCTTTTAAACGAGCTTTACAATCGTACGCGATCGAACAACAAGGTCGTAGACGCCGAGACGAATATCAAGATGGTGTTATTCGTACTCCTTTAAAATCACCATCACCCTAAATAATTAAGGAGACAAATAAATGGCAAACATAGTACCTGACTCTTTTAAAACAGACCTACTTGGTGGTGTGTTTGATTTTGATTCTGGCGGATCAACTTTCAAACTTGCATTATACACTGACATATCTGGTTTCAGTACTTCTTCAACAGCTTATACAACTACTAATGAAGTTTCTTCATCTGGTACAAACTATACAGCGGGTGGAAATACTTTAACTAATAATGGTGTTGCAGTATCAAGTAACATTGCATACGTTGACTTTGCAGATTTAACTTTTTCATCTGTAACGTTATCAGCAGTGGGCGCTCTGATTTATAAAGGAACTTCTAATGAAGCAGTATTAGTTTTAGATTTCGGCGGAACAAAAACAGCAACTAACGGTGATTTCGTTGTTCAGTTTCCAACTGCTGATTCATCTAATGCAATCATTAGACTTGGCGACGCGTAATAAAATTTTGGAGTAGAAATGGCTTTAGTAATTAACGATAGAGTTAAAGAAACTAGTACAACTACTGGAACTGGAACTATTGATTTAGCTGGTGCAGAAACTGGCTATGAAAGTTTTGTATCTGGTGTTGGTACAGGAAACACGACTTATTATGCTATTGAATTAAATAGTGCTAATGAGTGGGAGGTTGGTATTGGTACAGTAACCGATGCTGCTCCTGATACTTTATCAAGAGATACGATTATATCTTCATCAAACAGTGATGCTGCAGTAAATTTTTCAGCAGGTACTAAAAATGTATTCTGTACATTACCAGCGAAGAAAACTATCTCTCCAGTTATGGATGCAACAACTTTTGTTGTAACTCATAATTCAACTTTATCTGAAGACCAAACTCTAGATTCTGGAGTTTTAGCAGGACCAGTAACTATTACTGGAACACAAACAGTAACAGGAACATTGGTAATAATTTAATGAGTAAAATAGAAGTCAATCAAATATCATCACAATGCGGATCAACACTTACGATTGGTCAATCAGGGGATACTATTCAATTAGCGGCTGGTGCTACTCAAACAGGATTCGGTAGAACAGGAACAGTAGACTGGGATACAACAGCTAAAACGGCATCATTTACAGCAGTATCTGGTAATGGTTATTTTGTAAATACAACTTCTGGTGCTATAACTGTAACGCTACCTGCCTCACCTTCGGCTGGAGATATTGTAGCTATTTCAGATTACGGTAGAACTTTTGCTACTAACAATGTTACAGTTGGTAGAAATGGTTCTAACATTCAAGGTGTTGCAACAGATGGAACTATTTCAACAAATGGTCGATCTACCACATTTGTATATGTAGATGGAACTCAAGGTTGGGTACCTACAGAAGATCAAACAACAAGTAATTATGGTTTTTCATCTATTACAGCAACAGGAGGTACTATTACTACATGTGGAGATTATAAAATTCATACATTTACATCTCCTGGAACATTTTGTGTGTCAGCTTTAGGAACTGTAAATACAGTAGATTATTTAGTAGTAGCTGGTGGTGGAGGTGGTGGTGGGGCTCAATCATATTCTTGTGCAGCTGCTGGCGGTGGTGGTGCAGGTGGTTTTAGAGAATCACATTGTTCAACTACATCAGGTAGTTATACAGCTAGTCCATTAGCAACTTCAACTTCTTTACCAATTACAGTTTCAGGTTATCCAATTACAGTCGGTGGTGGTGGGAATGCACCTGGTCCTGGAGATGGACAAGGTACTTCAGGTAGTAATTCAATTTTTTCAACAATAACATCTGCAGGTGGTGGAGGTGGAGGTGGTTATAACACATTACCTGGAGGTAGCGGTGGATCTGGAGGTGGAGCTGGTGGCGGATCAACTTCTGCTGGAAGTGGTAATACTCCACCTGTTACTCCCCCTCAAGGCAATTCTGGCGGTACTGGAGGAGGTGAAGGTGCAGGTGGTGGCGGAGCAACTACTGGTGGACAACCTGATTCTAATGGTCAAGCTGGAGGAGCTGGTGGTACAACTTCAATTAATGGAACACCAACAGCTTATGCTGGTGGTGGTGGAGGTGGAGCTGGTGCTTTCCCTGGAGGAGCTGGCGGTGCTGGAGGAGGTGGAAGTGCTAGTCCACCAGGAGGTTCATCTAATCCTGGTACAGCTAATACTGGTGGTGGTGGCGGAGGTGGACCTACTACAGATGGTACAACAGGTGGAAACGGCGGTAGCGGAATCGTAATAATAAGGTATAAATATCAATAATTATGGCTAGTAGTGTAAAAGTTAATAAAATAACTCCAACTACTGCATGTGGTACAGTTACATTAGGAGATAGTGGAGATACAATAAGCATTCCAAGTGGTGCCTCATTAAATATTGGTGGATCAGTTTCAGGAATTGAAGGAATTTTAAATTGGGATACTACAGCTAAAACATCAGGATTTACTGCAGTCGCAGGTAATGGTTATTTCGTAAATACAACAAGTGCACCAATCACAGTGACACTACCAGCAACACCAAGTGCTGGTGATTTAGTTGGTGTTAAAGATTATGCATTAACAGCACAAACAAATAATATTACTTTAGCAAGAAATGGATCTAACATTCAAGGTGTTGCAAATGATTTTTTAATTAATACACAAGGAAGATCAGTTACATTAATTTATGTTGATGGTACACAAGGTTGGATGATAACAGGAGCTTCTCAAGCATCAGATATATCTGAAGAAGCATTTTTTATTACAGCAACAGGTGGAACAATAACTACATCAGGAGATTACAAAATTCACACATTTACATCACCAGGAACATTTACAGTTTGTTCAGTAGGTAATCCAGCTGGTTCTGATACAGTTGATTATTTAGTAGTAGCAGGTGGCGGCGGTGCAAGCGGCAATAGAGCTGGAGGAGGAGGTGCAGGAGGATTTAGAGAATCATCAGGAGCAGCTTCAGGTTCTTACACAGCTTCCCCTTTAGGGGCGTGTGTTTCAGCTTTACCAGTAACAGCAACAGGTTATCCAATTACAGTCGGTGGAGGAGGTTCTCCAGGAACTCCTAGTGGTCAAACAGCTGGATCAAACTCAGTTTTTTCAACGATTACATCAGCAGGAGGTGGAGAATCTAATGGACAACCTGGTGGTTCAGGTTCTGGGGGTATAGTAGGTTCAGCAGGTGGAACAGGAAATACACCTCCTGTAAGTCCTCCTCAAGGAAATCCAGGTGGAAATGGTGGTCCTAACGGCGGTGGCGGTGGTGGAGGTGCAGGTGCAGCAGGAACAGTTGGTAACCCTAGTCCAACAGGAGCAGGAGGAGCTGGTGTAACAACATCAATTTCAGCAAGTCCAACAGCTTATGCTGGTGGAGGTGGTGGTGGTGAAGATTTAGGTAAATCCGTACCAGGTGGATTAGGTGGAGGAGGTGCTTCAGGTAATGCAGGAACACCAGGAAGTACAAATACTGGTGGTGGAGGTGGTGGTGGAAATTATCCAGGTACAGGAGGAGCAGGTGGTTCAGGTATCGTGATTATAAGGTACAAGTATCAATAATGGAGTACAATGAGTGAAATTAAAACAGACAAAATTATACCCGTTGACGCAGGAAGTACAACTACAATTGGTTGTACTGGAGATACCATTGCTACAGGAGCAGGAACTACATTAGATCTTTCTCAAGGTACCTATTCAGGTATTAATACAGTTAATTGGGACACTACAGCAAAGACAGCAAATTTTACAGCTGAAACAAATAAAGGTTATTTTATTAATACTACATCAGGTAGTGTAACCATAACTTTACCAGCAACACCTGTTGCAGGAAGTTTTATTGGTATTAAAGATTATGCTCTTACAGCACAAACAAATAATATTATAATTAATTCTAATGGAAACAAGATTCAAGGTAATACAAATAATTTTGTAATTAACACACAAGGTGGTGCAGCTAATTTAGTTTATGTAGATTCTACTCAAGGATGGTTAACTTATGATGCTGGACAAGCAAGTGATATTCAACAAGATTTAAAATTCGTAACAGCAACAGGTGGTACAATAACTACATGTGGAAATTTTAAAATTCATACCTTTACAGGTCCAGGAACTTTTACAGTTACTTGTGCAGGAAATGCTGCAGGATCAAATGCAGTTGATTATGTAGTAGTCGCTGGTGGAGGTGGTGGTGGCGTAGGTTCTGCACCTAGTTGTAGAAGAGGTGGTGGAGGTGGAGCTGGTGGATATAGGGAATCTTATTGTGCAACTACATCTGGAACTTATACAGCTTCTACTTTAGCAACACCTACTTCTTTACCTGTAAGTGTTACAGGTTATCCAATTATTGTTGGTGGAGGTGGTGCTTCATCAACTACAGGATCAAATTCAAGTTTTAGTTCAATTACATCAGCAGCTGGTGGTGGAGGTGGAGATTGGAATGGACAAAATGGTTGCTCTGGTGGTTCTGGTGGAGGTGCTGGTCCAAAAGGTCCATCTATTCCTGTTCCTTCTCAAAGTTTAGGTGGTACAGGAAATACACCTCCTGTTAGTCCACCACAAGGTAATAATGGAGGTTCAAATCCAGATGCTCCTAGTGAAACTAACCCTCAAGTAGGTGGTGGCGGAGGTGGAGCAGTAGGTGTAGGTAAAGGTCTTACTTCTAATTCTAGAGGAGGAGCAGGTGGAGCTGGTGCGGAAACAAATATGCCAGGTTCACCTTTAAGAGTTGCTGGTGGAGGTGGAGGTGGAGGACATGACCCAGGTGGAACAGGTGGTTCATTTCCATCTTGCATATCAGGACAACCTGCACAAAGTAGAATTAATCAATATGGTGGCGGAAATGGTGAACAACCAGGTTCTGGTGGTGGTAATGGAGCTTTTAACACTGGAGGTGGTGGTGGGGGAGCTCATAATGGTGGTGGTTATAGTGGTGGTTCAGGAATTGTAATTATAAGGTATAAATATCAGTAAAAATATTATATAAGGAAAAATATTATGAGTGAAGTCAAAGTTAATAAAATTACACCAACAACAAACTGTGGCACAGTCACACTGGGCGACAGCGGGGATACTGTTGCAATACCATGTGGTGTAAGTTTATCTAACTCTGGTTCAATTACAAATTCAGGAACAATCACTAATACAGGAACAATTTCAGGTGGTACCATTACAGGTACAATCGACAATCAAGTTAATTGGGACACAACAGCAAAAACATCTGGCTTTACTGCCGTTGCAGGAAACGGATATTTTGTAAACACAACTTCTGGAGCAATTACAGTCACGCTTCCGGCAACACCATCAGCAGGTGATTTAGTCGGTATTAAAGATTATGCAAATACAGCTAATACAAATAATATTATAATAGATAGAAATGGTTCTAACATTCAAGGAACAGCAAATAATTTTACAATTTCAGTTGCAGGTACATCTATCACATTAATTTATGTAGACGGAACTCAAGGTTGGGTTTCAACAGGTGCAGCAAAAGCATCAGATATTACTGAAGATATAAAATATGTAACAGCTACAGGTGGAAGTACAACAACTTCTGGAGACTATAAAATTCATACTTTTACTGGTCCTGGTACTTTTACAGTTTCATGTGCAGGTAATCCTGCTGGTTCTAGTACAGTAGAATATTTAATTGTAGCTGGAGGTGGAGGTGGTGGACCTTCAGGACCAGGAAATAATGCTGGTGGAGGTGGAGCAGGTGGTTATACTGTTTGTAGTGCTTTACCAGTTTCAGTTACAGGTTATCCAATAACAGTTGGAGCGGGAGGTTCTGCTCCAGGTAATGGAAGTAATTCAGTAGCATTAGCTATAACAGCTGGTTATGGTGGTTTTGGAAGAACAGCAGGTTGTGGTGGTGGTGGCCCTGCACCTTTAGGTTCAGGGGGTGGAGGTGCTTCTCCAGCTGGACCTGGTGGAACAGGAGGACCACAAGGTAATCCAGGAGGAACTGCAAGTCCAGGTAGTGGAACAAATGCAGGTGGTGGAGGTGGTTCAGGTTCTGCTGGTAATCCAGGTTGTGCTGGAGGTAGTGGTGGTGGTTCAACTTCTAATTCAATATCAGGGTCTCCTGTTGCATATGCTGCTGGTGGAAAAGGTGGTACAAGTTGTGGAAGTCCAGGAACTCCAGGTTCAGCAAATACAGGTAATGGAGGAACAGGAGCAGCAAAAGGAGCAGTAAGATGTGGTGGTGCTGGTGGTTCAGGGATTGTTATTATTAAATATAAATTCCAAAATTAATCATGAGCGAATTTAAGACAAATAAAATTAGTCCAAGAAAAGGGACAACGCAGACTATCGGAGATAGTGGAGATACTGTTTCTATTGCATCAGGTGTAACAGTTACTAATGCAGGAACAATAACTACTGCAGGTATATCAGGTGGAACAATCAATAATACATCAGGAACAATTTCAGGATTACAAGGAGTTATTGAATGGGATACAACAGCAAAAACTTCTGGATTCACAGCAGTTTCTAATAAAGGATATTTTTGTAATACAACAAGTGCAGCATTTACTGTAACACTACCAGCAAGTCCAGTAGCAGGTGATGTACTTTCATTAAAAGATTATGCAAATACTTTTGATACAAATAATTTAACTTTAAATCCTAATGGAAATAAAATTCAAGGTTCAACAGAAAATTTTATAATATCTGTTGAAGGAGCATCTTCACAATTTATCTATGTCGATGCAACAAGAGGTTGGGTTTTAACTGATGCTTCGAAGGCAAGTGATATATCTGAAAGTGAAACTTTCATAGTTGCAACAGGAGGAACAATTACAACATGTGGTAATTGCAAAATTCACACATTTACATCACCTGGAACATTTTGTGTTTCATCTATAGGTAATCCTGCAGGTGGTCCAAATAATGTTGATTACATGGTAGTAGCTGGAGGAGGTGGAGGTGGAAATGCTCCTGATGGTGGCGGTGGCGGAGCTGGTGGTTACAGAGCTTCTGGTTATGGACCTGCTCCTCTTCAAGGATCAGCAATAACAGTAACAGCATCACCTTATCCAATTACGGTAGGAGGTGGAGCTAGTGCAGGTAGAAATAATGGTAGTAATTCAATTTTTAGTTCAATAACATCTGCTGGTGGTGGAGGTGGTGGAAGTAATACAGGTACTCCACCTACAACTGTAGGAGCTGCAGGAGGATCTGGTGGAGGTTCTGGAGCGGGACCTGGTGGATGTGCATTAAATGGTGGAGCAGGAAACACTCCTCCGACAACTCCTCCACAAGGATTTATAGGTGGTTATGGTGGATCTAGTGGAGATGGAACTGGTGGAGGTGGAGGTGGTGCAACTTCAAGAGGTTTATTTAATGATATTAATGGTGGACCAGGTGGTAATGGTGCACCTAATGCAATTTCAGGTTCTGCTAATACTTATGCAGGTGGTGGAGGTGGTGATGCTGGTTCAGGTTCTCATGGTACTGGAGGTCCTGGAGGTGGAGGTTCTTCACCAGGTGTATCAGGAACAACTAACACTGGAGGTGGTGGTGGAGCTGGTGGTGGCGGTGGTGGATCAGGAATTGTTATTATTAGATACAAATATCAGTAATAATGATGTATTTACAAATAAATAAAAAACATATATAAGGAGAAACATTATGGCACATTTTGCAAAACTAGGAGCAAACGGAAAAGTTATTCAAGTATTAACACTTGATAACAAAGATATGTTAAACGCTGACGGAGTTGAAGACGAAGCAGTAGGTCAACAATATTTAGAACAACACAATAATTGGCCTGCACAAATGTGGATTCAAACTTCATACAATACAGCTGGCGGACAACATAAAAACGGTGGAACTCCATTTAGAGGAAACTATGCAGGTATAGGTTATACTTGGGATGAAGATGATCAAATCTTTTGGCCTAAAAAACCACATGCATCTTGGACTAAAAATATTTCAACTGCATCATGGCAAGCACCTATAACTTATCCATCAATAACTAATGATGGTGCAGATCCTTCAGTTTGGCATTACATAATTATGTGGAATGAAGATGCTTATCAAACTGATAACACAAAAGGATGGGAAGCAACTAAATCAGATGATATTGCAAATCCTCAAACATTTTATGAATGGAATGGCACTGCTTGGGTTGCTAAATAGTTGACTTTTTTGTAAATTAATATTAAATAAGTGGTGGTATGCAGAAGAAAGTTTTAACAGAGCAGGATTTATATTATGGTGATGTTTCAATGCCGAAAGGTTTTGAGATAGACCGAGATAAATTATCAGGCGACATTTTACAATCTACATTTACAGCTAAAGAGTTTCCATTCTCAAGAACTTGGGATATGTTGAATACATATATGCGTGAGCATATAAATTTAGAATATGGTTTTCAATTAGTTAATAAAAAAACATTTGGCGATATTTATAAACCTAATCAAATATCACAACCATTATTAAATATTGATCCAGTCGATCTTCGAAACTCACCAGATTATACATTACTCTATGGTGTTAAAACTAATAAATGTTTTGTGAGAATTTTCTATGATGACAATAGAAGAAAAGGAAGAAGTTGGGATATAGAATTAAAAGATAATATGTTCATTATGTTTCCATCAACTAATATGTATGTTATCTCAAACAATCAGAAAGATTCATTGAATTTTATACAGACAATTACTTATGAATATATCTAATTATTATTGGTATTTTACTTCAGCAATACCACCAAAACTATGTGATGACATTATTAAATATGGTTTATCACAAGCAGAAACAATGGCTAGAACAGGTGGGTATGGAGATAGAGAACTTACAAAAGATCAAATTAGAGATATGAAAAGAAAAAGAAATTCAGATTTAGTATGGCTCAATGATCCATGGATATATAAAGAATTACATCCATACATTCATCAAGCAAATAGAGCTGCAGGTTGGAATTTTGAATGGGATAGATCAGAATCATGTCAATTTACAAAATATAAATTAAATCAATATTATGATTGGCATTGTGATTCTTGGGATAAACCATATGAAAAACAAGGTCCTGAACATGGTAAAATAAGAAAGCTTTCGATGACTTGTCAATTAACCGATGGGTCCGAATATCAAGGTGGTGAATTAGAGTTTGATTTTAGAAACTATGATCCCCATATGAGAGATGAGTCCAAACATTTAAGGCAAGCAAAAGAAATACTTCCAAAAGGATCTATTATTGTGTTTCCTTCATTTGTATGGCATAGAGTTAAACCTGTAACGAAAGGAGTACGATATTCACTGGTCATGTGGAACCTTGGATATCCATTTAAATAATGCAAATAGTAGAATATTTTAAAACACCAATATGGATTGAAGACAAACCAGAGTTTGTTAAATCCTTAAACAAAGCATCTAATCAATATATTAAAGATGCTAAAAAAAGAGAAAAAGAATTTATTAAAAAGCATGGTGACTTTGGAAGAAGTTATCATTCAACACCACTTACGATGGATAATAACTTTTTAGATTTTAGAAACTATGTCGGTCAAAAGTCTTGGGAGTTTTTAGATTGGCAAGGTTTTGATATGCAACAATATCAAACTATGTTTAGTGAGTTATGGGTACAAGAATTTGCTAAAAATGGTGGTGGTCATCATTCAGCTCATATCCATTGGAATCAACATGTATCAGGATTTTATTTTTTAAAATGCTCTGATAAAACTTCTTATCCAATATTTCATGAACCAAGAACAGGTGCACGAGCTACAAAATTAAAAATGAAACCTGGCAATGGTGTATTTCATGGAACTGAATTAGTACATTTTAAACCAAAGCCAGGCACACTCATTATCTTTCCAGGGTACTTGGAACATGAATATGCGGTCGACTTTGGTGTAGAACCATTTAGATTTATACATTGGAACATTCAAGCTGTACCGAAAGAGATGGCTAAAGATGTCGTTTAAGAAAAACAAATATACAATCATTAGAAAAGCAATAGATAAAGATCTAGCTGCATTTGTTGCAAACTATTTTGCTATGAAAAAACAAGTATTAGATACTTGTAGACAAGCTC
>Ga0255769_10005650_pt1 | contig 11699 bp, 14 predicted proteins | sample 041ome_9_FD_179637 | JGI IMG/M metagenome (GOLD analysis project Ga0255769, IMG submission 179637) | Coastal salt marsh microbial communities from the Groves Creek Marsh, Skidaway Island, Georgia - 041413US metaG (version 2) | ecosystem: Environmental > Aquatic > Marine > Intertidal zone > Salt... | reverse complement strand
TGCGACGAAAGATGTACAACCAAATAGGTCATGTGAAACCCGCACCAAATAGATTTAGGCTTGTGGAGTTTGGTGGTGATCTAACAATTGAAGAATTTAGAAAAAATCTCACACGAGATGAGGGACAGCCACAGCCAGTGGAATCATCCCCGGTTATTGATAACGTAATACCCATTATTTCAAACACAAAGAAAATGAATGAAATAAAGAATGCATCTACAAGTAACAACGCTCTAAAACTAAAAAGAAATAAACCACTCATGAGAAACCACAATAATTTGGAGTCCGCTCTTGGATTAGTTATTACGCCTAAAACCTAGTAGTCTACTTTGTTTGTTAGTTGGAATAGATGGTGGTAAATATTCTGATTTTTTACTATTAACCCATTTGGTTCCGTCGTGTGCGATCCAACGAACACCTATCTTTTCGATGGCCTTTCTACAAAGGACACACGGGAGTGAATTACCATGACCATAGCAAGTTTTTCGCTCAACTACGAGTTCACCATATTTTCTCCTTAACCAAGTTGGAAATTTATGAGGTTTATTACCCCTTTTCAAACACTCCCTCCAAAGCTGTTTGATGAGACGCCTCTCCGCGCAACACAGGCAATTGCTCTGTGCCTTCATAGGCTTTTTTGACATGTAACTTTCAACAATATAATATCCCATCAATGTTCACAGTTGTTACACGTCGGTCCCGGGTAAACGAATGCACACCGCTGGCACTCGTTAAGAATGATGACGTTTCTTTTTTTCGGGACAAGTCCTTTTGAAAATTTTTCAAGTTCTTTTATAGTATATAGACCGTAGTTAACAATTACCTCCAATGGAGGAAATTTCATTCTACGATATTAACATTTCAAATCCTTATCTTACTTTCCCTTCATGCAACAGCTAAAGAGATTGGCGACCGCCTGTTTAGCCTTGAGCATACCTGCGAACCCATCAACCATGGCTGGTACCATAGCCTTAAGGACGAGTTCAAACTCACTGTCCTTTTCCGAATCACCGTCAATTTCACCAATCAAGTGATTGAGGATCGCGATGACCAACTTCTTCTTTTGTGGTCCCTCAAGTTTATTGAACTTGGACGCATTAATCATCAACTTCGCAACGATTGGGGGGATATCTTCCTTTTGAAGCCCATCACCCAAGTATTCTCGTTTGATGTCTTCAACCATAGTGATGACACCTTTCGCATCAATTTTACCACCGAATTTTTCCAAGATCGCTTCCATTTTATAATGTTAGTATAGATTAAAAATGGATGCAAACAACGTGGTCGCAGCATTTGCCTTTGGTATAGGTTTCGTTCAAATGTACCAGGACTATATCCGCTCTGATGAAATGGATGAGAAATCTAAAAATGCCATCCTCCTGAGTCTCCTCGCGAGCTGCCTTTGGCTCATCTACCAGTCTAGACAGTATGGTATGAATTTCACGGTGGCGTATACAACGCTCGGTCTAGTCCTTCAATTGTACCTTCTCAACAAAATCCTGGTTAAAGAAAATGAGAAAAACCAATACAAGAAACAATGATTTCAACACTTAGACAACCAATGCTTGCTCGTGCAGGGTTTCGTAGATCGCGAAAACATGTGACTTATGCAAAGCAAAGGAGTGCGCTTGACTTTGCAGAAGTTGTAAATGGTCGTGCTTCTATGTATGGAGTTGTATTTGGTGGCGCAAACTGGACTCTTACGGGTCTCAACATTACACAACAAATGCAACAAATTCCATTTGACGCTCTCGCTGTCATGTCATGTGTGTTTGTAGTGATGAGTATGAAAAACGCTGACGAAAAACTTAACGAAAAACAATTTGAAGATTGGGCAACTCGTGAGACGGGGCGAACATTCATGATAATCTTTGCGTTAATGACACTTTTTGGTCTGGGTTCTGGGCCATATTACCAATAAATTCTAACATTCTCACCTTATCCTCCATCGTAAATGTTCCTGCCCTACGCATCACGTGGGCCAAGAGCATCATGAGAATGTAGATATTGTACACGATTGGTTTCATTCTCTAAAACTAATCAACTTAATAATTTGTTCTCTTGGGTCGCATGAGAAACATGGAAATGAGAAGTGTGAGAAGTGTGGATGTGAAGAGGAACACACTGAAACCGGCAAATCCCTTTTCACTTTGTTTCGCGTTATCACACTTCATGGTCCAATTGAGCGCAGCCGCGCTACCGACGAGACCCATGATGGAGTAAATAAGCGCAAAGGCGACACCTTCATTTTTAACAAACTTGGTCATCAAGAGAGTGAATGGAATGGTGAGACCAATAGTGAGGGTCGCAGCCAAGTATTTGTTGAGGTTCTCTTGGATTGGCTGTCCCTTCATGGCATCACACTTAGAGTAGATGCTCATACCGATGGACGAAATAATCATGTAGAAGAAGCCAAGAAAGAGAATACCCATGACCGTCATTCCCGACACTTCAAGATCAATTTTACCAGACGCAATATTTTTTGCTCTGTTGTACATAGCGGAAGCCGTCTGAGTCGAAGTAAGACTTGACATTTATTATACATTTAGAAATTTTATAAGGTCATCACGAGTCTTCTTTTGAGACCAACCCAATGCTCGAAGTTTTTTGGAGCATATATGATATCGTCTATCATTAAATGGTCTATCTTCAACATAGTCAATCCACTGGTCGTAATCCGTTGTACCTCGCAGGGTTTCAATCGCAAAGTGCGTTACTTCCATAACTGTGAGTTCATCATCTGACGCTATATTATATATTTCACCCGGTGTACCCCTTTTCCATACAACTTCAACCGCGTCTACAACATCGTCGACATGCATAAATGCCCGTCGAACATTTGCGCTATTTTTACCGTGGATTGTACACTTCTTTCCTTCTCTTAAAAGTTTCTTGAATTTTGGGATGAGTTTTTCTGGGTATTGATTTGGACCATATACATTATTACATCGAATGGTTTTGATATTCATTTTGAAAGATTCAATGTATGATCTAACAATCATCTCTGCAGCTGCTTTAGATGCCGAATAAGGATTTGTTGGTTTCAAAACACCTTCATTCTCTGTAAATGGAATATCTGTGAGTGATTCTCCGTACACTTCGTCGGTACTAAAATGAATAAATTCAACATTTGGTATGTACCGTCTACACGCCTCAATGAGAACGTGCGTTGCGTGTGTATTATCAATTGTAAAGCTAAGCGCATTTTCAAATGAATTGTCTACATGACTTTGAGCCGCAAAGTGGAACACATAATCAAATGTATATTCTTGAATAAGATGTTCAATAAGTTCCGCGTTACCCACATTACCCTTCACAAAAGTTGCGGCACCTGGATTCACATTTTCCAGTCTTGAACAGTAATCCATCTTATCAATATTGACAAAAGTGATCTCGGGATACCTTTCCTTCATAATATTGATAAAATTGGACGCGATGAACCCACACCCACCTGTTACAAGTGCATTGGGCATTTTATATAGAGTTTACAATTGTTTTAAGTATTTTAATGAAAGTACTTGCCTCGCTTTTTTTCGGCAAAGGTTTTGAGTAAATCACATACACGATCAACATCTTTCAGTGTAAGACCGTGATGTGCGCCTAAAAGGAAACCATCCTTCATAATGGTATCCGCATTTTCAAAGTCACCCAAATATTCACGGAATGCTGGATGTCTTGTAATGTTGCCCGCAAATGTAACACGTGTTTGAACGTCATTTGCCTCAAGGAATTTTATAAGCTCAAGACGATCACGACATTGGAGAGGAATCGCGAGCCAATTTGGTTTGACAGAATCATCGGGGAGTGTATAATATGTACAATCCTTAAGATTCTCCAGGTATCTCTCAATCATTTGACGTCTCGTCGCGAGGAAACCCTCCAATTTATCCAATTGGACGAGACCAAATGCTGCGTTCATCTCACATGCTTTGAGATGATAGCCGGCGACACCGTAGAGAAACTTCCAGTCATATGGGATTCCATCCACCGAATGATTGAACCGTTCTCCGGTTTCTTCTACATTATCTCCAATACGTCCCCAATCACGGAACATCATAGCCCTCTTGAGATGCGCACCATCATTGAACATGACCATACCACCAACACCACCCGCGGTAATCACATGACTCGCGTAGAAACTAGTGGTACTAATATCCGTACATTCATTCTTCGTGATGGTATCCGCAGAGTCTTCGAAGAGAACAACCCCTGGAAATGCTTCACGGATAGCTTTCCAATTGGGGATATTTCCAATGAGGTTTGGCAAAATGATACACTTTGTTTCTGGAGTCACCACAGCTCTCAACTGCTCAACACTTGGAACGTATGTATTGAGACCTACGTCACAAAATACTGGTTTGAGACCAAGTTGAACGAGGGGTGCTACTGTTGTAGAAAAACCACACGCAGGTGTGACAACTTCAGCACCCTTTGGGAGATCAAGAGCACAAAGTCCCAAAAGAATCGCGCTACTCCCAGAGTTTACAAAAAGTCCATGTCTCTTCCCGAAGAGTGTGGCAACCCGTTTCTCAAAATCCAAAGTGCGGTCACCAAAACCAGCGAGCCAGCCATCGCGCAAGCAAGCCTCAACGGCTTTAATTTCTTCCTCCCCATATGATTCAAATTTGTTGGGCGCATACCACACTTTCTTATGCATTTGGTTAAAGAGTACTTTAGTCTTTAAATCAGATGAAAGTGTGTGTTCTTGGGTCTAGTGGCTTTGTAGGTAAAAACTTATTACGTGACACAGATTGGGTGGGTGTAACTCACCAAGAACTTGATTTAATGAATCAAACTGCTGTTGAAGAATATTTCAACACACACGATTATGATGTAGTTATTCACTGTGCAGCGAGTATAGATCAAATGAATGAAAGTACCACTTATAAAAATATATCAATGTTTGAAAATGTTGTAAGAGTTTTTAGGGGTAAATTGTTATATTTTTCAAGTGGAGCAGCGTTGAGAGGTAATCCACCCGTTGATCCATATGGACTTTCAAAGTGGATTATAGATCAACGAATACAAACTATACCTAACGCACATTCTCTCCGAATTTGGGGGTGTTACGGACAAGATGAACTCTCGACGAGGTTTAGTGCGGTGTGTAGAGAAAAGGGACATGTCATTATTACAAAGGATAAATACTTTGATTTTATTGACATCAAATGTGTATGTGATATAGTCAAGGATTATGTAAATGGTATCAGACATGAAAAAGAATTAAATCTCGTCGACCCAGATACAAAATTACTTTCGGAATGGGCTACATTTTTTGGTGCTACATATGAGATTGAAAATACATCGGAACTTGATGAAGCATATGTATTAAAGATACCCAATAAGTGTATAGTAAGATGAGGATAGCAATCATAGGTACTGGAAATATAGGCACTGATCTACTTTATAAAGTACTAAAAATAGAGGAATATACATTGGTAGCATTTGTTGGTCGGAGAGCTTCAACAAAGAAATTACCGGATAATGTCCCATATTATTCAAATGGAATACAATTTTTTATAGATAATCCAAAATCATGTGATATTGTTTTTGACTGTACAGATGCTTATTCGGCGTCTGAAAATGCCACAGTGTTTTTAGACCAAGACATATCAGTTATTGATATGACACCTTCAAAAATTGGTAGGATGTGTGTACCAAATGTAAATTGTAAGTGTCTACGTCATGTAAAAAATGTAAATATGGTGACATGTGGTGGTCAAGTGTCAATTCCACTTTTAAAGTATTTGACAACCAAATGTAATATATCATATGCGGAAGTCGTGACACAAATTTCATCTGAAAGTGCTGGGATGGCTACGAGAATTAATGTGGATAAATATATCCAAACAACAGAGAGTGCTATCCAAAATCTAACGGGTATAAATAACTGTAAAGTCATACTCAATGTGAATCCTTCACCAGAAACTGTGATGCAAACGACTATATTTTTAAAGGCGTCGCCATCTACATTTGAAGATTTTGATATTTTTATTGACACGATGCGCAAATATGTAAGGGGGTACACACCAGAAATACGACCAACGTATATATCTGATGATATACTCATGGTATCTGTGAAAGTGTATGGATCGGAAGATTATCTGTCAAAATATGCTGGAAATTTAGATGTTATTAACTGCGCAGCCATCGAAGTTGCGCGTAAAGTTTCATCCATGAGAGATGATACATTTGTAGACAATGTGTATCAGAACATGTTAGATATTTAGGATTAGCTTAAACATTTCACACATGATATAACCAATGACCACGAATAAAGTTAGTGATGTGATATTGTCTTTTTTATTAGAGAAGGGTATAACTACAGTATTTGGTATAATTGGTTCAGCTAATTCTCATATATATAATTCATGCGCTGAAGCTGGTATTAGAATACTAAATACTCATAATGAACAAGCTGCTTTATTAGCCGCGGGAGCCTATTACAGAACATGTGGTAAACTTGCCATGGCTCTTGTTACAGCTGGTGGTGGTGTGACAAACGCGATAACTGGAGTTGTCAGTTTATGGGCTGATTCTACACCCGTACTTATTATTTCTGGTCAAGAAAAGAGAGAGTATGTCGACAAACATGCGCATAGAAGAATGTATGGTACACAAGGACTTGATATTATTCACATGGTATCAAAGACAACTAAATACGCAAAACTTGTTGAAGAAACTGAAATATATAATGAATTGGAGTACGCATATCAAACTACTCTCAGTGGACGAAAGGGTCCAGTTTGGTTAGATATTCCATTTGATGTACAATCCAAGCATGTTCCAGTTAAGTTATGGAAGCAATTACAATTTGAAAAGATTGGACCAACTGATAATGATGTAGAAAAGGTAATTGATTTAATACATCGATCGAAGCGTCCAGTAATACTCGTGGGACACGGTGTTAAACTTTCAAATTCCGAAGAACTTTTTAAATCCAGAGTTGAATCATTAAATATACCCGTTTTAGCTACATGGTCGGCTATAGATATTATAGATCATAGCAATCCACTATTCTTTGGAAGCCCTGGTGTATATGGACAGCGGTCGGCGAATTTTATATTCCAAAAATGTGATCTCCTCATAACAGTTGGAACTCGTTTAACGATACCACAAACTGGATATGACTTCAAAGAAGTTGCGCGAAATGCGACGATCGTCATGGTTGATGTGGATGAGACAGAATTCAAGGAGTTTGTTGATTTACCTATCAAAGCTGACTGTGGAGAGTTTTTAGAGCGATTGACCGGTGTCAAAAGTGAGTGTGAATCTTGGATACAAGAATGTCGACACATTCGAAATGAATTTCCAATCGTCGAAGAGAATCATGTAGATGATGTGTTTCCAAATTCATACAAGTTGATTGAAAAAATATCAGATCACTTGAAACCAGATCAGATTATTGTAACGGATATGGGTACAGCTTTACTTTCGGGGCATCAATCGATTCGTCTCAAACAAGGAATGACTATGTTTTCATCATATGGATTGGGTGAAATGGGATATGGTTTACCTGCGGCATTTGGCGCAGCCATAGCTGGGAATGGTCGTGAGGTCTTATGCCTCAATTGTGATGGTGGTATGATGATGAACATCCAAGAATTACAAACTATTATCCAACATGGATTGCGCGTCAAGATTGTGATATTCAACAATGATGGATATCTCATGATTAAACATACACAAAAGATGTTATTCAATGGAAATTATAATGCGGTGGATAAAAATACGGGAATAGTGTTACCCGACTATATGAAAGTCGCAAAGGCGTTTGGATATGAAGATTTCAGGATTAAATCATGGAGTGAGTTTGATTTCTATTTTACTCGCTTCATGGATCATGACGGTCCCGCAATTTGTGAAATATTTATGCCTCCTAATCAAGACTTTTTACCCAAAGTGAAGGGTGTACTTCAATGTGATGGTTCTATTTTTGCGCCACCTATTGAAGAAATGTCACCTATTCTACCAATAGAGACGATTCAACGGGTCATGGGAGATGCGATATCTAAAAAATCATCTATGATTGTTCGGACATCTGAGCAGCAATAACCTGTACAAGATCTTCTTGTCCAGCTACTAACTTTCTATTTCCAAGCTCTTCTACAAGCTTGGCAAGAGGAACTTTATACTTTTGTGAAGATTCTAATATCTTCTTTTCAAATACAGAATGTAATTTATATTTGGCAGTCAGAATATTTATAATTTTGGTAACGGGAGTGTTGTAATCAAGATCTTCGATGGTTTCCAAAACATTTATATCTTCTGATGGACAAATCGTCGTCATAACTTCGAGTGGAGTGTTACCGGCACCCGCACCAAAACCACGAACTGTGGCATCTATGATTTCAGCACCATGTTCTATGGCTACCAATGAATTCGCAACGGCGAGACCCATATTATTATGTGCATGAAAACCCAATTTTATTCCAATCTGAGACAAACGTTTAAAACATTCTTCAACTTGTTTTGGAAAAAATGATCCTGTTGAATCCATGATTATAACAGCTGATGCTCCATACGATTTCATCTTTTCAACTTCCCCTACTAATACATCTAATGAACATGTCGCACACATCATCAACGCGCCATATACAGTCTTACCCTTACTGGCCAAATATTCTATGTGTGACTTTGTGATTGATGCCTCTGTACAATGAGACGCAATTCTAAATATGTCAACACCCAACTTTATAGCTGGTTCTATATCCCTTTCTATAGTAGCTAAACCCGGTATTACATGAACGGATAATTTTGTATTTTTGAGATGATTCTTTGCCAAAGATATCATCTCGGTGTCAGATAAAGTTGCTCGACCTATCAAAATAGATGATGCACCGAGACCATTACCATGTCCAATCTCCATCACTGGTATTTTTGATTTTTCAACAAATATACAATGTTTCTTTATCATTTCAGGAGTAAGTTTATGTGAAATCGCATGACAACCATCTCTAATTGTCAAGTCGTGATATTCCACCATTAGAATTTATTGTATTAATAACTTTAAATATAAATAAAGAAACTACACTTTAATTATTTACAAATGAAGCTCACGTACACCATCCAAGTTTGTAATGAATCGAGGGAGCTTTTTTCATTGTTAAGTTTACTCGTAAGAACCATCGATGATGAAGACGAAATTAATGTTGTTGTAGACTCTGAACATACAACTGATAAAGTTGGTCTCGTCTTAGACAACTTCAAGGAGCGTGTTAATGTTTTTAACCGACCATTCGACACATTCAAGACAAACTTGGACTTTCATGTAGAAAAGGCAACGGGTGATTATATCTTCAATATTGACGCGGATGAAATTCCTCAAGAATCTCTCATTAAGATTATCAAAAAAGTAATTGAAGAAACAGAAGCTGAAATTATCACTGTACCACGAATTAATATTCACCCAGATATCACAGAAAAGGAGGCGGAAGAATTTGGGTTTAATCTAAATGAAGTTGGATTTATCAATTGGCCAGACTTCCAAACTCGAATTTACAAAAAATGTGAACATGTGCATTGGACGGATGAACTTCACACAAAGCTTACAGGTTCAGATAAAACTATAGCTATAAAACCACTTCCATCTATGGCACTTTGGCATATTAAATCTATGGATAAACAGAGAAGTCGCTGGAAGAAGGATGACACTGGAAACTATAATATTAATGGACCATCAAAAACAGATTTGTATGATTTGTTAATGTAGTTAAAACTGTAGAGTTATATAATTATAAACATGTTTGTTCTTGTAACAGCACATGATGAAAAATATAAACCACTCGCAGATTGGACACTTACAAAAAATAAACTAAAATATTGTTTGAAGCATGGATACAAGTTACATTACGCAGATGATTGCGGCGGAGCTGCGAGTGGAAAACCAATCATGGCTAAACTTCCGCCCATCCCAGATACACACACACCGTGTGGTTGGGGTAAGATATTTGTAATCAAAGAGGCTATGGATAAGTTCCCGGATGCGGAATGGATTTTTAATACTGATTGTGATGTTATGATTACAAATATGGAAACTAAATTGGAAGATATCGTAAAAGAACATGCCAATGAAAGTATACATATACTTATTCCAGCGGATTGTAATGGTATCAATTGCGGTAATATGTTAATTCGAAACTCCCAAATTGGACGGGCTTTCCTTGATACCATTATCGCTGGAATGCCTCTCTACAGACATTGGTATATGTTTGAAAATCAACTCATTCAAGATTTGTTTGTAGGTACACACTTGGAAGAAACTGGTGTCGTACCAGGTGGTACATTTTGGTCAAGAGTTGGCAAAGTCTTACCACAGAGAATTATGAACTCCTATGATTATACCCAATTACCTCGTCTCAAAGACAGATCTAATTATAATGATATATTGGGAACAGATGGACAATGGCAGGAAGGAGACTTTTTAATCCAATGGCCTTCGACCGATTTGGAATACCGAATTAACGCAGCTAAAGAAATGTTTGCTAAAGTTAAATAATGGAAAGTCACGCGGAGATCAAGGACAGGTGTAATGGTCTCGAAACTCGGTTAGACGAAATTGCTGCCGATATTCGAGACATCCCCTTCAATTACAGGGTAGTTCATATCTATAGTAACATAGATGAAGAAATTTATGAAATTTATGAGTGGTATGAGTCAATGAAGACCCTAATTAATAGATACATTCAGGAGAAGGTTGCGATCGAAAATAGACTCAAAGATTTAGACCTCGAGTCAAAGTCACTCAATAATTTAGTTCAAAATCTTAAATCACGAGCATTTTCTCGTGACCAACTCGAAGACTCGTCTTCACGGTGACCTTATAACCCGCATCTTTGAGATTTTTACAAAAAGAGACATCTTCCGAACACATTTCACGTAAGAGCTTCCCATCTTCAGTTTCCATTTCTACAAGAGGATAACTAAAGTATGGATATTTAAGATTCTCTATGACACCCTTTCGACACGCGAAAAATCCCATACCATTGTACACAACATTTATATATTCTTCATTCAATATTGGGTCACTCACTTCAATAAATTGAAATGATCCATTCTTTTTAAAGTAGTCCATATCCCACTCCTTGACCGCCGCGTAATGTTTGAGATCTTGCATACGATAGAGACCCGAAATTACCGGATATTTTTCAGTTTCTTCAATAAGTTCAATCACCTGTTCCGGTAAAAAGAAGATATCAGAATCAATCGTGAGCCATACATCATAATCCAAATTACCACCAAATGGCACTTGCGTTGCACCTCTAAGAACATCTAATCCCAACGTTTTCATTCTTGAAAATGGAACATAACTTGAATATTCATTTAACATTACAATCTTATAACCTCTCCCTGTAAGTTCAAGAAGTGTTTGTGACCAATTTTTTAGAAAATTACCAGAAAACTCACGCCCCGGGAGGGCGATTGCGATCGTCTTCATGTTAATATTCATCTATGCGTGTAAGACTTTAAGCACTTCGTTGACAGCTGGATGTCTCACAACATCGCGCTCATCCATCTCAACATGCTCGATGTAATTGAGATCCATTCCATATAATTTTTGTGTCAGAAATGTGAGACCATTTTCTTCACCCAAATCTGATTGTTCCAAGTCACCCGTTACAATCAGTTTTGTATTTTCCCCGATGCGTGTGAGAAGCATCTTCATTTGATTTGGGGTACTATTTTGCATTTCATCAGCA
>Ga0255769_10005648_pt1 | contig 11702 bp, 12 predicted proteins | sample 041ome_9_FD_179637 | JGI IMG/M metagenome (GOLD analysis project Ga0255769, IMG submission 179637) | Coastal salt marsh microbial communities from the Groves Creek Marsh, Skidaway Island, Georgia - 041413US metaG (version 2) | ecosystem: Environmental > Aquatic > Marine > Intertidal zone > Salt... | reverse complement strand
AGACAATAAGAACACCTATTAGCTTTTCTAGAGTGGTAGGAGCCTTAGAGCTATCAGAGCCAAATGTTGAACGCAGATAATCAATGAACATATATTGTTTCAATCAATTTTTCCTGGCTTGGAATGGTGAATTCATCACCAGGATTGATAGCGGTACTCACTTTATTACCGTTGCTGTAGCGAACACCGATCAACACGCCTCCTTTGCCGTTGAGGTGGTTTCGTAATTCGCCGAAGTTCAATGATGAGGGCTGTGTGGTTACTCTTTTCAGAGCAATGCCATTTTCTCCATTACTTACAAGCTTATTAATGATGGCAACTAGGTGAGGATTTTCTGCGTACTGAGCAAACACTTTACTACCTATTTTATCGCTAACAACAAAGTCGAGCTCATAGAGCTTTGACATCATGTCTCTTGTGTCTGATGCATTTAATTCTGCAATTAGGTGAGGGCGATTTTCTTGAGTCGTGTGATTAGTGATGGTGATGATGGCTTGTATAATATTTAAATCGGAATTATTTGGTGCATCTGTATCGAAATTCGATACGATAATTGTGTCAGCATCATATGCTCCAGATGCCAATATGTCTTCATGATTATGAAATGCACCCTCAATGAGTTTTACAGATCCTTGTGAGATTAGCTCCACAACGGAATTGTCTAGCTTTTCTACACTATCCTTTAAAATAGTAATCGAGCATTGATTGGATTTAACCAGTCGAGCAACGATCTCGGCGCTTGATTTGGAACTCCCAAGTAGAAAGACGTTACGTTTTAAAGTCGACTCATTAGTATAAAGATCTAATGCGTAGCCAGAATTTTTTATGGTCGAAGGTTCTTTCTGTTTGGCGGTTATAAGAGAGTCATCTTCAGCAACCACGATAAGTCTATCTGTGCCGTTGAGAGTTGCGTTAATGTCAGGGTTGATGTGTACATTGCCATCATGGCTCAAAAAGCCGATAGGGATAGAAGTATCAAAGCATGATGAGACACTTTCAAAGGTGCCTTCGCTTATCTCTTTGAACTCAGATATAGGGTTGGTTAGATAAATCTCATTGCCTTCAAAGCTGAGTAGTTCTTCATATACTTTAGGTAGCGTTGGTTGAAAAACGGTCTCCACAATTAATCTCGCTGGCAGTGTTGAAACGACAACGGGAATGGCTGTTTTTTGTGTTGCTGAATTGATCAATTCTGCTTCATCGTGATCACAAGCTTCAACAATAACGTCTTTGCAATCACGTTGATGATTTCGCAAATAATTCCTGAGGTTAATGGTGATTTTTAAGCGGTCTAGAAGTAGTGTGTCGTTATCATCGCCAAGAACAATGATTCTCTTGGCATCCAATATGCTTAAGTTTCTAAAAGTATCTTCGGAATCAAGTTTTCTACTTCTAAAGTTGATGTAAGTGTTTTTCAGCTTTGTGCTGCCAATCGTGTTCTTTACAAGGCCTTCAAGTTCTTCGTGGTCCATGTTTGAGGCAATTAAGACATGTGATGCGCCTTCACTCTCATTGGCAATAACAAGCTCTTCGATAATGGCTGGCACTCTCGAAGACCAGCCTAAGATGACAATGTGGTTGTTGAAAGGAAAGTCTTGAGTGCCTTTAGAAACAGCTCTTACGCGTGCATCGATAATTGCAGACAAAAGACTAATGAGAATTGATAGTACAAAGATGCCAAATAAGGTGACAGTCAGCAGAACGAGCAGATAGGGTAGGCTGCCCATGCTCGCCTCGATTTCCCATGGGGTTACAGCCCTCATGGTTAAGTCCCAAAGCAAGTCGCCAAATTCTTTGTGCTCACTTAGTCCGGAAGCCCATGTGAAAACGGTAATGATGACAACGAAAACAAAAGAGAGTAGGGCTAACCAACCTAATAGGCTGTTGGAGCCAGAGCCCAATAAATTATCAACATGGTATTTAATTCTTCGCGTGTTAAAAAATAACATCTTTGTTTTCCATTTGTTTTAAGAGTCAAGGCTTCCCGCGTCGTCGTCTATACGAGACTTTTGTTCCTTGTCGGATTCGGAGCTAAGGTTACTTGCAAAATAAAGCGTTGCCGCAAGGGTAGGTATAACGTAAATCATTTTGTCAGTAAAAAAGGCAACAATGTATGCTGGACCAGCAATGAGTAATGCTTTAAAGGCCAAACTTAAAAGTTTCATTTTCTAACCGATTTAAACGTTGTTGTTCTTAAAATTATGCATCAATTTTAATTCTCTAATCTAGTTTTTTCTACTATAGTGGTTGGCTAAAAGGCGTGTAAGAATCATTAAAAATTTATGGACAGAAATCCGAACGGGTATTTCATGAAGCACTTATATTCCAAAGTTAAAAAACCCTTACTAGCCTTCTCATTGTTGGTAGCAAATGTTAACGCTGCTTCTAGCTATGAGGAATATCAGCAGCAAATGTCTAGCACTCAAGATCAGTTTCAGGCGTATAAGCAAGAACTATTGAGTGAATTTGAAGAATCTAAAAAAGAATATGCGGAATACGTAAAAAAGGTTGAAGCTGAGCTAGAGGATTATAAAAGCTCCCTATCTAAATATTGGGAAGACCCAGAAGTTTTTTCTAAAGAGAGATGGATTGAATACAGCCCGGATCAAAAATCACGAAGTGAAGTGGATTTTGAGAAAAATGAAATAACAATACAGACAATTGCAAAATCTGCTGATGCTGCCACGAAAAAATTGGAAAAGGTTCTAGAGCGCGCTGTAACGATAGACACTCAAACATACCGAGAGACTAATGCAATTGAACAAAAAATCGAAAAAATAAAGCGAAAGGTTGCAAAAAAGCCAATTCAGGCTAAGCCCGTTACTGAAGCGATCATCTCTGATGTTATTTTCGACGTTAAGCCCAAAGTTAATCAGGTGATTAATTACGTAAAAAAACACGTATTACCTAAAAAAGTAGTCGAGTCACCAGCCAAGGTTCCTGGGGAGAAGACCTACACGATTAAAATTAAATTGCCTCCGGATACGGCTGTCAAAAAAGCACAAAAATACATCGCAAAAATTAGAGAAGAGGGTTCCGGTCAAAAGGTCTCAGAGTCTTTGATACTGGGTGTCATGCAAACCGAAAGTTATTTCAATCCCTTAGCTCGATCGCATGTTCCTGCATTTGGCTTGATGCAGATAGTCCCCAAAACTGCAGGAGTAGATGCTTACAATCATCTTTATGGAAGCAAAAAGGTGGTGAGTGCAGATTATCTTTATAACAGTGACAACAATATCAAAATGGGCGCGGCGTATTTGCACATCCTTTACTACAAATATTTTAGTAAAATAAAGGATCCGCGTAGTCGCTTGTATTGCACTATAGCTGCCTATAACACTGGCGCGGGTAACGTGTCATGGGTGTTTAACCGTGGTAAGGGATTCAAGTATACGTTGTCAGTTGTCAATGCGGTGCCAACGATAAATGCCATGTCGCCAGATCAGGTTTATGAGGCACTGGTAAATGGTCTTAAGCATAAAGAAGCGAGAGATTATTTGGTGAAGGTCACTACAAGAGCTACCAGATTTAGTAATCTGAATCTGTAAATCGTATTTAAAATTCTTTTAGCAATGGTATAGATGAATGAAAGTATTGTTGGCCTGTTTGGGTTTAGTTGCTTCTTTAAGTGTTACAGCGGAAACAGAAGCTATTAAGACTCAGATTGATTCTGAGGCGTGCCACGAAAGTAATGGTAATTTGACCGATGCTCAAGTTATTGAGCAAGCTATCTCGAATGGTAAAAAGATGGCGGCACGTTCGGCGTTTACGACTATTAATTTATCCACAGTTGATAGTTATTCTGAACGTTCTAAATATGCGGGTAGCAGTAATAATGAATCTGCCGAAGCTGTTAGTAATATTTCATCAAAAGATAAAAGTTCTACTAATGCAAATGTCAGAGAGCTTTCCAAGCCAGTAGGTAACTGGCTGACAAAATTGGGCAAGCGATGTTATCTTGTTCATCTTGAGCTTGAGATAACGCGTCTAAATACTCTTATTAACAACTTGGACTCAACTACTCAGCCGTTATCTGTCAAGCTTTGGACAGGTGATGCAGGTCCAGGTGAGATCTCTCATCTTAAGGTAGGTGAGGCGCTTACTTTCTTCATCCAAGGAAACAAGAATTTTTACGCACGGGCCATATACGTTGATGCTGCGGGTGACTTGAATTGGGTCATTCCTAGCGATCTTGTTAAACAGAGTTTTTTCACGGCCGGAATACCTCACCAGCTTCCCCAAGATGATAAGAATCAGTATTGCAGTTTTGGCCAATGTGATGTCCTGGAGATGGTCATTGGACCACCTGCCGGCTTATCGCGGTTATTTATATTTGCGAGTGAAAAGCCATTTAGTGGAAATATTGAAGAAGAACTCGGCTTTAGTCGCCAAGTTAGAAAAATGACTAAAGTTTCACATGCTGAGTTTCAGGAGCTAAGTCAGAGTGGTGGTGTCAAACTCTCTAATAAGGAAAAGGCCTTAAGTAAATTAGACCAAGAGGTTGTTGTTTCTGGTTCCAAATACCCAATGAGCGTTGTCGATATAGTTATATCAGAATGAAGTCATTTCAGAGCTTGTTCTAACCTCTGTAATGCCTTTTCTTTGTGATGAAGAGTTATTTCTTTCGCTATTTTGCTAGCGCGCTCACTTTGGTAACTGCTAAGTGTGGGCTTGTCGATACAGACGCGAACAAACCCAGTTTTAATAGATGTTTCGTACTTGATGTTTTCGTAGATAACTCTCGACTCTACAAATGTTGATAGATTCTCATCGTGACTAAACTGTTTTACGAGCATTTTTTCTTTAGCTGAATCAAGCTCTCGATAATTGTTATAAATTACCGCTTGAATACTTTTGTTGATTCGAGATTCCATTTCGCTACGGGCATTCTTTTTCGCCAGATTAATAGCTTCAAAGCCTCCGGTCGCAAAGCCTGAATTACAAATATGCCCCGTGGTCTGTTGATAGTACCAGCGAGGAGCGCCTTCAATTTTCACCGATTCTATGTGTTCTAAGTGCTGTTCGAACATAAAAGAAATAAGTGTTTTGGCTAAGGTGAGGGCAATTGTTTCGATCATCAGGCTAGCACTGTAAAAAAATTTAAATGAAAATCGGGGCAAAGCCCCGATATTACTTTACTCTTGTGTGAGTGCTTTTTTGGCAACTTCTTCTTCGAGTTTCTGGTGGCCTTTGAATGCGGTAAATTGCTGATACAAAGCCTCATCATTATTCCGGCTAGTTTTAATAGCTTTCTTAAAAGTTTCCGACTTGGCTTCTGGATTTATACCTAATAGAACACAAGTTTCTCCAGTCGGGGTCTGAGGTATAGTATCGATCATATCCATATTTTTCAGAGCTACTACAGATAATGCTTTTGAAATGCTCTCTATAACAGCTTCTACAGCATCAGGTTTGTTAACGCCTGTCTCACGATAAAAGTCTTCAATGAGCACTTTCATATCAGTCTGTAAAAGTTGAGCTAAGTTTTGTTGAGCTTGATTAATTGCAAATTGTTCTTGTTTGCGTTTTAGAACTACATTACTGCAGCCTTTAGATTGACGTGCAACACCATCAACCTTCTTGCCGCAATACCATTTAGGTGCTTCGTATTCTTTTTTGAATGTGTAAAAACATTTCTCAGCTGGTGGGGGTAACAAAGATGAAGCTGATTTAGTGTCTCCAGAAGTCATGCATCCAGTAAGTGTTAGAGAAGAGACTAGCAAAGCCGAAGTTGTTAAAATTCTCATTTTTTATCCTCTTAATTAAGTTATGCGTTAATTGTTAAGTGGGACAAGCCATATCCAAAGGGTGCCTGTCTGTGGGTCGTACCATTTTTCGTTGATATGCGCCTGTATTTTTTGCTCTATTCTAGTAATTGAATTAATCGATGCAAAAGACTCGCTAGTATTACCTTCAACATAATCGTCAACGATAATACTTTTGACGTCGGCATTCATTAGGGTGGCCAGTTTGACAATAGCGCGGTTAGTCGCAAGTTCATCTTGAGCACTTAGACCTTCCCAATGTCGATCAGCAGAGGCTACAACACCATTTTGAGGTTTAAATATCCAATCAGGTGCGGATATTGGAGTATTTGATAAACAGCCAGCAATCATCAGCATAAGGGGGATAATTAAAACTTGTTTATTCATCGATAGACTATTGATATGTTAGTAGATTTATAAATAGGTTATCTCAAAAAATAGAGTTAGTGTATTTTAATTCCATTTAAGCTCAAAAATTTCCTGTAAGTCGGCTTTTCCAGCGATCTCGATTTTACCCATGGGTTCGCACGGCAGCGTAGGTTTAATTTTGTTATGGACATTTGTGCTGATGAGAATATCGGCGCCACATTTTTTTGTGGAGCTTTCAAGACGTGATGCCATGTTTACCGTATCGCCGAAGGCGGTATAACTAAATCTTATGGAAGAGCCAAAATTTCCAATTACTGCTGGTCCTGTATTTATCCCTATACCGGTTTTGATGGGGCTAATGCCTAATGCAGCTAATTGGTTGTTAATTTCTTCGTGAGCGCGCTGCATCTCAATTGCGGCTTTGCAGGCGGCAAGCGGGTGATTGGGTAATTCAATTGGCGCGTTAAAAATAGCCATAATGGCATCACCAATGTATTTATCTAACGTACCGCCGTATTTGAAAATGATTTTTGTTAACGGGTCAAAATAAATATTCATCACTTCGGCCAAGAGCTCTGGTGGAATCTTTTCTGACATGGAAGTGAAGCCACGGATATCTGAGAAAAGTATTGTCACATCCTTTTTTTCCCCACCCAGAGACAGTTGATCCGGGTGTTGGCTGATTTTCTTTGCAAGCGGGGCGGGTAGATAGGATGAGAAAGCGGTCTCTAGTTTTGCGATCTGATGCCTTCCATGGGTCAGCAAGGTTATTTCTATGAGCACTGCCGTGATAAAAATTCCGATCAGTTGAAAACCGGGTTCAATCCAAACATTTAATTTTGTAGCGAGAACAAGGCCGGTAACCCAATAGGCTGAAAGCAGTAAGAGATAAAGGAAATAACGTACAGGTGTTTTTTGAGTTGTTAGGGCAATTAACGTCAGTAACATCACTAACGCCATCAAGCCTGCTTTTTGTAATAGTGTGATTTCACTGTGAATCTGATTATCGAGTACAGAGGATATGAAGCTGGCATGAACCAGAGGGCCGGGATATAGGCCTAAAGGCGTTGAGCGAATATCGGTTACGCCGGCTTCTGTTATACCAACAAGAACAATCTTGTCCTTAACCAACATCGGGTCGAAGGATGGTTCGCTTAATTCAGCAAAGGAATAGGTTGTAAAAGCGCTTTCGTGATAAAGCGTGGGCTTGGTGAGCCCATTCTCGTTGAAGGGAACTTTGTATTTCCCTAGGAGTAAATAATTGTCACTGGCATCAAATTTTACGTCTTGATTGAGATGAAACCTCAGGGCTTGTAAGCCCAGGCTTGGGATGATCGCATTGTTAAATGTAAACCCTAGTGGATACTTTCTTAACCGACTGTCGGAGTCGTTAACAGTGTTCAATGCGCCTACGAGAGACAAGCTTGAGCTTATGCTGTCAATATTTGGCTCAATACTTTGACTCTGTATCCAGGAAACGTTGTTTTTATCAATTAGAGCTGAGTTTAAAAGCTGTTCGTCAAGCTCATAAGTGCTGAAGGTCTTAAGATCTGAGTCTAAAAATACACCACCCAAACTGTTAATTGACGATAGCGTTGCAGACAGTTTGTTGTCTGACTCGGTTGTGGTTGTCTCAGAGAAAACAATATCGAGCGCAACAACACTTGCGCTGTCTAATTTGCTCAAGCCGTTTGCTATGGTTTCTCTAGGCCATGGCCACCTGCCGTGCTTTTTGACTGACTTGTGATCAATGGAGATAAAAACAATGTCAGCATTAGCTTTTTGTGATGAGTGGCTGTAGTAGTTATCACTTACAGCGCTAATAATTGAGGTAAGTGCTTTTGGCTGACTATGATTTATTGCTAATAAAATGAGATAGGCAGCTGCGAGGCCAAAGAAAAATAGAATTTTTTCGTTTTTATATAAATTTGGCATCAGATTGGATTAAGGATTGAAGAGATTTTTAATCCGATTCATCTCATCGATTCTTTTGTTTGAAATGGCTTGTTTAATGGCGGTATTGCCTTGAATCATGACTTCTTTATTTTTAGATAGCGATAGGTTGTTAACATAACCCTTAAAGGCTTCTTCGTTTTGTGTGACCCAAGAGTCAAATTCATTCAGCATCTCGTTGACGCCTTCTTGTTGTGCTTGAATGTATACTTGATATTCAGCTTCTAGTGACCTTTGAGATGCTTCAATTTGGGCGTTAAGTTTCTCGTAAAGTTTAAAATCGCCAGTTTTTGGAGTTAGCGCGACTTCACCTTCATTCATGGTTACGCTGATTGTTTTTTTATCATCAGAGATTAAAAAGGATGTGCCTTTAACGCCAATGGTGGCGAGTCTTGTGGTGAAGTTGATAGTTGCCCCACTGGCCACTCGATCGATTAGAAAATAACTGTTACCCGAAAGCAGTTCCGCACCGCTAGATTGAATCTTCACCTTTGTATGGTTGCTTAACGTTATTTCTGATGTGTTTGATCTGACTTTTGCTGCGCCCTTGAACGTGATGATGGTGTCATTTTCGCAAAGAGTAATTGGCGTTTTATCGGGGGTATATCGCTTAATGCTGTTTGCGGGTTTTATCGACACCTGTCCTTCCGTGTGTGTAAGGGTGGCAATAGACATACATTCTTGTTTGCCAGTAAGGGGGTGGCTAAAAGATGTAGTGGGTAGGGCTAAAAATATGACGATAACAAAAAGCAAGGTAAAAGCGAGTGGTGCACTTGATAAGTGTGTTACTGCCGGAAATGAATTAGATGGATTATTCATAGTGCAATTTAAATGCATTGTTAGTTCCTGCGGGTACATCCGATATGGGGGTGGTTTTACGGTTTTCTGATAATGCTTGTGCTACATCGTTTGAAACTAAGATTTCACCTGCTGTGGCAATGTCTTCACCTAGTTTGGCAGCGACATTAACTTCGCTACCATAAACATCTCTGTCGCCTATTCGCAGCATGTCCCCATAGCCAATTCCCACGCATAAGTGGATTTGTTCGGTCTCTTCTAGATGGGCGCTGTATTTATTAACGCACTGTTGCATTGCTATGGCGCAGTCAACAGCTTTCTGTACGCTTCTAAAAATAATTAAAAAACTATCACCTTCGGTTTTAAGAAGGATCCCATCATGATCATCAATTATCGGTATGAGAATTCGTTGTGATTCTTGAATGATTTGGAGGAAATGAACGATGCCAAATGAGGCGACTCCTCGAGAAAAGCCGGCCAGGTCTGTGAACATGACTGCCCATCGCTCGCCAAATAAGTTCCATATGCGTTCATCAATCGCAGCTTTATCTGCACTTGGGGCGAGACGAAGGTTAATGAGTTTTTCGAGTCGATCCTCTGATGAGGTGAGAACAATTGAATTACTGTAAGGCATAAAAATCCTTTTTCGTATCAATGTTAAATTTTATACATTTTAAGTGTCGTGAATCTAGATATTAAAGTCTAGTTATTTGGCTTTATTATGTGTAGCCTTAATCCACTATAACTAAAAAAATGTTTGTTTACTCAGGAGTCAAAATGTTAGCACTTCAAAAAAGAAAGATAGCTAAAGGGTTTGGTTTGATATCGACCCTTTTCTCGTTAAGCATGACATCAACCGCTTATGCGGGTCTTGCCATGAATGACCTTCCGGGCCGCAATCAAACGTGGATGGTGGCATGCCAGAAACTACCCATGCACGCATCCGCAACCGGTTACTCCAAAACAGTGGGCTTTCTTAACTACAAAGACCACGTGAAAATTAAAAAATTATCGGTCAAATATGAATTGCCACCTTCTCAGAAAGTAGAGGCACCTGAGAATGACGATCCAACTGCAATCAATATCGTGCCTTCTCTTTACGCATGGGCTCAAGTCAATGGTCCGTCAGGTAAAAAGGGTTTTGTGCCTGTGAGTTGTTTGGTCAATGGTCGGCTTGCAAACGGCAAATATGAAGATCCTAGTGATATTGCAAAACAAACTGTCAGTTTGAGTGCTGAAACAATTAAGCAAACAGTTTCCTCACGAGGTTTTTCGAGAAAGGAAAAGGGCGATCGCGTCGCTATGCGTGGTATGAGCCCTACGGATCCTATCGCTGACTGTTCAGCGGAAATGATTGAGAGCAATGCAAAGGCTACAGTTTCATCTCGGGGTTTTTCGAGAAAAGAAAAGGGTGACAGAGTTGCCATGCGTGGAATGAGTAGTAGTGGGTCTGATGGTATTTGTATCAAGGAAGACTACCAAGGTCTTGAGGACTACATCAAAAAAGTACCGTTCGTTACAGATTCGTATAACGAGGATCTAGCATTCCGCCAAGAGGGTGGCTTAGGGGAGTTTAAATAATGAAAAAAAGTAAATATGCCATCGGTCTTGCAAGTCTTTTATGCGTTGCATCAGCCAGTGCTTTTAATCTAGGTAATTTTTCTAAGGGCTTAGAAGATATGCAAAAGCAGATGCAGCAGCAGATGCAGCAAGCACAGCCTAGTAATAGCGGTAATTCAAGGGGAGGTAAGAAGAGAGGTATTTTCGAAATAGCACAAGAGCTTGAAGAAAATACTAAGCGTGGCCCTGTGGGTCGATTGAGACTCGGATTTGATCAAATCGCCGCTGGTTTTGGCGGATTCTCAAAGAAACTCTCACCTGAAGATCCGCGTTCTATTTATGTGGGAAGAATTTTGAGAACGCTCGCATTGGGTGGCCGCATGCCTTACACCTACCAAGGTTGGACGCCTATTCTTGTTGAAGGGCCAGGTGATGCTTCGGCCGCAGCCGGTGGCTTGGTTCAAGTGCAATCAGGTATTTTTGGCCTTGTTGAGACTGAAGATGAGCTGGCGGGCGTGCTAGCGCACGAAATGGCACACGTTGAACTCGATGCATCAAGTTATGACTTTGCCACAAAAATGTCGGCTAAGGCTTTTGATGAAATGACAGAGGACCCTAAAAACCCGAACACCATGGGTTCGGCTCAGGCCGCGTACAATTTTTCAACTATGCGAGGTTTCTCAACCAGAACCGAACTGGAAGCTGATGAAAGAGCCATCGCCGTGCTGAAAAAGGCTGGTTATAACCCCTACGGATTATGTCGAGTGGTTGCGCGGGTGACGGGTGAGGATATTAATTCAGTAGAACGTGTGGCAAATCTGCTTGGAGGATCAAACAGGGGAGATTCTCTTGACTCTTCTGGTGGCACAGGTAATGGGCCGAGATACCCTAATGGTAGATTGGCTAGATGCGTGAATACTATTTGGCACACCGGTGGTCCAGACTCAGATCCTGGCGACTCACCTAAACGAACTGCTCGTTATAATAAGATTGTTTGGAATCAATAATAGTGTGTTGACCTATGGCGGAACAAAATAAAACGGATGCTTTGGTAAAGGTTGTAGAAGAGCAATCCAAGCTGCTTGAGCAAATGCGCAAAGAGCTAGCTGAGGATGAACAAGAGGAAATAACTGAATCCAAGTATCTCCGTATGCGCCGGCTTGCTTTGCAGGCCGGTACCGCCGCTGGTGCAGTAGCGGGTGCCATCTTGGGTGGCGTTGAGGCCGTTGGCTTCATGGTTGAGTTGTATGAGACTCG
>Ga0255769_10005647_pt1 | contig 11702 bp, 13 predicted proteins | sample 041ome_9_FD_179637 | JGI IMG/M metagenome (GOLD analysis project Ga0255769, IMG submission 179637) | Coastal salt marsh microbial communities from the Groves Creek Marsh, Skidaway Island, Georgia - 041413US metaG (version 2) | ecosystem: Environmental > Aquatic > Marine > Intertidal zone > Salt... | reverse complement strand
CTCTCACCTCGGTCGAGGTCGGCAACATCTCCCTGTCGGGTTACGGCGTGAAGGCGTTCGGCTTGTCGATGGTGGAATGCGCGGTGACGGTAACCGCCGGTCGGGTGCCGGCATCGGTGATCGGCCGCATCGTCGACCATGTGCATGACCTGCTGCGACATCCCGTCGAGATCTTGGATGGCGTGCCCGAAACCCTCGCGGCGGTCGGTGCGACCCATCGTGTGGTGCTGATCACCAAAGGTGACCTGGTGCATCAGACCCGCAAGGTGCGCACGTCCGGTCTTGAACATCATTTCGAGCACGTGGCGGTGGTGCTCGAGAAGGATCCGGACGCGTACCGGCGACTCCTCAGCGAATGGGATATCGACCCGGCCACGTTCGCGATGGTCGGCAATTCGGTGCGCTCCGATGTGTTGCCGGTGGTGGAGATCGGCGGCTTCGGCATTCATGTGCCGTATCACCTCACCTGGCATCACGAGACCGTCGACGACCCCGAGCATTCCTATGCCGAACTGGGTTCGATCCGCGATGTGCCCGCCTGGCTGGCAGGCCACGCCTGATCTGCGCCGCGGTGGCGGTCAGAGTTTGCGGAGCCGCACCGATTCCACTCGGTGATCCGCGCCTTTGCGCAGCACCAGCCCTGCCCGGTCGCGGGTGGGTTCGATGTTGCTGCGCAGGTTCTCGCCGTTGATGCGTTCCCAGATACCGCGCGCCATCTGCTCGGCGGCGGTGTCATCAAGCCCGGCGAAGTTTCTGAAGTAGCTCTCTGGCCGTGTGAACACCGAGTTGCGCAGGGTGAAGAACCGCTGCACATACCACTCTTCGATATGAGCTGGATCGGCATCGATGTAGATCGAGAAGTCGAAGTAGTCGCTGACGAACTCGGTGCCGTCACGGTCGACCTGCAACACGTTGAGCCCTTCGACGATGACGATGTCGGGGTTTTCCACCACCACGGTGCGGTCATCGACGATGTCGTAGACCACATGGTCGTACACGGGGGCGATCGCTCGCGGTGCGCCGCTCTTCACCGCCCGCAAGAACTCGAGCAGGCCGCGCGTGTCGAAACTCTCGGGGAAACCTTTGCGTTCCATCAGCCCACGGGCCGCTAGTTCCGCGTTGGGGTACAAGAATCCATCGGTGGTCACCAGGTCCACCTTGGGATGGTCGGGCCAGCGCCCCAGTAGGGCCTGCAGCACCCGGCTGAATGTGCTCTTGCCCACCGCGACCGAGCCAGCCACACCGATGACGTACGGCACCTTTGGTGCCATGTCGCCGAGGAACGTGCTCGACACCCGATGCAGGTCCTGCACCGCGCTCACATACAGGTTCAGCAATCGACTGAGCGGCAGGTACACGGTGGCGACTTCATCGAGGTCGATCTGTTCGTTGATACCGAGCAACTGATCGAGGTCGTCAACGCCGAGGGTGAGCGGCGTGGCAGCCCGCAGCCGCGACCATTCATCGCGCGAGAACGTGGTGTAGCGGTCGACCACGGCGCGAACCCTACGCTGTGTCGGTGTCGGATCGGCAAATAGCCGAACGACGACGCCTCGGTGCGTGGTACACGCCACCGGCGCTCGTCGCGAAGGTGGCAGACATGGCGGTGGCCACCGTCGCGTCGCCGACCACCGATTCTGCACACACGATGACCGTGCTCGACCCGGCCTGCGGCGATGGTCGCCTGCTGGTGGCCGCAGCTGAACGGCTGCGTGCCACCGGGCACACGGTGCACACCATCGGCGTCGACATCGACCCGACGCTCACCCACCCAGAGGGCGTGGACGAGTTCATCTGTGCCGATGCGTTGGACATCGACTGGTCGGCGGTGCTGCCCGGTGGATGTGCCGATGTGGTGGTGGGCAACCCACCGTTTCGATCGCCGCTGCCACGCGGCCAGAACACAACGTCCGCGCCAACAGCGGACACGGGACCCTATGGCGATCTCGCGCTCGCGTTCATCGATTTGTCGATGACGCTGGTGCGCCCCGAAGGGCGCGTGGTGCTGGTGTTGCCCACATCGGTGCTGGCCTCACGAGATGCGGGGCGTGTTCGACGACGTGCCGAGCAGCGCGCGGTGCTCGACACATGGTGGTGGCATCCCGACCGGGTGTTCGACGCCCACGTCGATGTGTGCGTGCTGGGCTTCACTGCTGGTTCTGCGCCGCGGACGGTGCCCGGGTCGCCGGTGTGGTCGCACGTGGTCACCTCCTCGGTGGGGGTGCCCGATCTCGGCACGTTCACGGTGGATGGAACGCTGGGCGACCGCTGCCGCGTGTCGGCCAATTTCCGCGACGAGTACTACGCCTTGGTCGACGCGGTGGTGCCGTCAGCTGGTGCTACACCCACCCGTGAGCGTCCAGCGCTTGTCACCTCTGGTGTGATCGACCCGTGGCAGTGTCACTGGGGTGAACGCCCGGTGCGATTCGCTGGCCAACGTGTGCAGGCGCCTGTGGTCGACCGCTCACGCCTCACCGGGCGTTTCGTCGCGTGGGCGGAACGCCTGTTGGTGCCCAAGGTGCTGGTCGCCGCACAGACCCGCACCGTAGAAGCCGTGGCTGATGTCGACGGCGTGTGGCTGCCCGGGGTGCCGGTGGTGTCGGTGATCCCGACGGACTCACCAGAGGTGGATGTGCACCAGGTCGCAGCCGTATTGACCTCATCGGTGGCCACGGTGTGGGCGTGGCATCAACGCGCCGGCACCGGGTTGTCGGCAACATCGTTTCGACTGTCACCAGCTGCCGTGGCCGACATGCCCTGGCCAGCCGGCGATCTCACCGCTGCGGTGAAGGCATGTGAGGCTGGTGACATCGATGCGGGGCGTCGCGCCGCCGATGCCGCCTTCGGGGTTGACGCCCGCACCAGCGACATCTTCACGGTGTTCATGGCGTCACTCGTCACACGTCGCAGAACGTGACCTCTGACCTGTGCAGGTCATCGGCCGGACTGGTTGACTGGGGTTATGGCCAGTCGACGTGGTGGGCGCATCGCGGTGACGGTGGCCGCCGCCGGTCTCGCGATAGGTGCAGCGGCATGTGGCTCGGATTCACCCGAAGTACAGCTCAGCGATGCCGCTGCGGCTGGCCGGTCGCTCATGATGTCATCGGGCTGCGCTGCTTGTCACGGCAGCGACGGTGGCGGCGGTGTGGGCCCGGCTTTTGTGGGGCTGTTCATGTCAGACCGGCCGTTGTCGAACGGCACGATCGTGACCGCTGACCGTGACTACCTGGTGGAGTCGATCATGATGCCGGGCATGAAACAGGTGGAGGGATATTCCCTGCCGATGCCGTCGAACTCCTTGACCCGCGATGAGGTGGATCTCATCGTTGGCTACATCGTCGAGTTGGCCACTCCGGGGACGACACCATGAGTGCTGCCCGCCGTGCAGCGATGGCACTGGCTGTGGTGATCGCGGCGATGCTGTCGGCCTGTGGTGGCGATAGCGATGCGGGTTTCGCCGGGTATTCACGGTCACCGGCTCCGCAGGTGGGTGACGTTGCCCTTCCGCGTGCTGATGGCTCGGGCGAGGTGGCGTTCCGTGCGGTCGATGGTGGGTTGCTGCTCGTGTATTTCGGGTACACGAACTGCCCTGATTTCTGCCCCACCACTCTCGCTGATCTCAAGGTGGCGTTGAACCGGTTGGGCGATGCCGCAGCAGACGTAGATGTGGCGATGGTGACCGTCGACCCCGATCGTGACCTGCCAATTCTCGATGACTACATCCAGAGTTTCTTCGCTGACGGCATCGCGTTGGGTTCGGCTGACCCCACGGTGCTCACGGCGGCCACCGAACCGTTCGGCGTGTCATATCTCGTGACCGATAACGATGCTGGCGGCACCGACGTGGCGCATTCCACCCAGCTCTACGCCGTGGACGACACGGGGGCGCTGGTGCTCACATGGCCGTTCGGTATCGAGACCCAAGAACTGGCCGATGACATCGGTGACCTTCTCGCCGGACTGCGGCCATGAACTCTGAGCGACTCCCTGCTGATGTTGGCGATATGGCCGCACCACACGGTGGTGCATCACGCCGCCTGATCGCGGCTGTGGTGGTGATTGTGCTCGCCGTCGGCGGACTGGTTGCGGTGATCGTGGCCACCGGTGGTGACGACCCACAGCGTCCGGGGGTGGCTGCCGCAGTTGACGACGCCGATATCGATCACGACTATCTGATTCCCGCTGGCACCGGTGCACGCATCGACGACGGCGAGGTGATCGACATCTTGCCGGCCGAGTTGGTGATGACCGTCGGTGAAACGATTCGTATCGTGAATGACGACGACCGGGGGCACACCGTTGGCGTGTTCTATGTGGGGCCGGGCGAAGAGCTCCGCCAGACGTTCACCGCACCTGGTGAACTGTCCGGGGAATGCTCGGTGCATTCCAGCGGTCAGTTCGTGCTGCGTGTGGTGGCGGCGTGACCGGGCATCCAGCGAGCGGTCGACGCCTCCGGCCGTCGATTGGCGCACGTCAACAGTGCGACGATCGGCGACGGTTCACCAGGTCATTCATGCGTGTGTGTGGCGTCGTCTGCGCCGTGGTGCTGTGGCCGACGGGCCCGGTCGCAGCCGATGCGGCAGGGCCAACGGACTACCGCAGTGTGATCACCGAGGTGATCGTGAATGATGCGGTGACCCCTGTGATCACCACCGACGGTGCTGTCACCCTGCCGGGCGCTGTCATCAGCGTGGAGGGTCACGACTCGTTCTTATGGCTACGCGCCGCACCGGGCAGTACCGCCAGCATCCCCGGCTATGAGGGTGAGCCGTATCTGCGGATCGATGCCGACGGCTCGGTGTGGCGGAATCAGCGCAGTTTCTCCACCTATTACAACCAGGACCGTTACGGCGACGCTGCACGACCGGCAATTGTCGACCATTCCGCAGAACCCCTGTGGGAACAGGTGGACGACGACGGATCGTGGGCGTGGCATGACCATCGCATTCACCTGATGGAGTCCACACCACCGATCGGGGCCGAACCTGGTGATGAGGTCGTGAATGCTGTTGTGCCACTGGTGATCGATGGACGTTCGATCGCGGTTCGGGTGGTGGCCACGCTGCAGCCGTCACCGTCGGTCGTCGCGCCAGTCGTTGGTGCGGTGATCGGATGCATGCTGATGGCTGCGGGTGTGATGGTGTGGCGACGCCAGCGTCATGTCGCGTCGTTCGCCGCTGTGGCCATTGCCGGAATTGCCGCAGGGGCAGCGGTGGTGGCTGGTGCCGGATGGTGGCGTGATGCACCCGCCGACACCGCACCGTCACTCACGTGGTGGGCGCTACCCGCAACGGCATTAGTTGCGGTTGCGGTGGCCGCGGTGTCGTGTCGACGTTCAGTGTTCGTCGCCACGGCGGCGGTGATAGTGGCTGCAGTGCAGATCGTGGTGTGGGCCGTTGGCCGAATTGATGCGCTGTCGGCGGCGCTTATCCCTACGGTGCTGCCCGCTGGTCTTGATCGTGGCCTCACGGTGATGGCAGTCATCACGGCTATGGGTTCGGCAGCGATGATGGTCACCGCCTGGCTGCAGCCGGCCTCGCCCGGCGTCAGTCAATGCTGTGAGTGATTGATCCACGCCCGGTACGAGCGCTGTCGCTTGTGATCAGGGCGCAGTGTCGCGTACCTCGGCGGTGACGGTGCGCACCGCACCGCTCACCATGGTGAGCGTGACGTCAATGGTGTCGCCGACCTTGAGCGGATCCACGAGGCCGATGAGCATGACGTGATAGCCACCGGGGGCCAGTTCGACGGTCTCACCGGCGGGCAAGGGCAGCGACATGATCTGGCGCATCACCATTGCACCGCCACCCATCTGGCCATCCATGTCACCATCCATGTCCATGTTGTGATCCATGTCCATGCCGCGGTCCATGTTCATGTCATGCTCGCCCGACGCCATCATCTCGTCGTGCTCAGCTGCCATGTCGGCCGACATCATGGTGTGAATCTCTGCGGATGCCGCCACCGATTCATCCACGGCCACCGCGACCACCTCATCGCCCGCTCGCGCGGTGATGTGCATGTAGGCCGCGCCCATGGTGACCGCCGCGGGGCTGGTGCGCGCCCACGCACCATCGATCTCGATGGCATCGGGGCCGTCGTCGGCGCAGGCAGCCAGCATCAGGGTCGCAACAGCAGCGAGGGCGAACGTATGGCGCAGGGGGCGCAGTGTCATGGTCGACTCCATTGTTGAGGGGTGGGGGTCAACGACTGACGTCGTTGCACTGCAGAATATCCAAGCGATGTCGTTGCTTGCCAGCAGGTCAGCGAGTCCACGGCGGCGATGGTGACACCGCATCGGGACCACCGGTCAGCACTTCATACCCATCGTCGGTGACAACCAGTGTGTGTTCGAACTGGGCGGTGCGCTTGCCGTCGGCGGTCACCGCAGTCCACCCGTCGTCCCACATGCGGTGCTGCCAGGTTCCTAGCGTGATCATCGGCTCGATGGTGAACACCATGCCGGGTTGCATCACCGTGGCCGCACGAGAGTCGTAGTAGTGCAGCACCTGAATGTCGGTGTGGAACTGGTGGCCGATGCCATGGCCAATGAAGGCGCGTACCACTCCGTAGCCACCTGTACGGGCGTGGTCTTCGATGGCACGGCCGATATCGGACAGCGGCCGGCCGGGACGCACCGCTTCGATGCCGCGCCAGGTGCATTCCTCGGTGATGCGCACCAGTTCATGGCTGGTGGGGTCGACGTCGCCGATGCAGAACGTGGCATTCGTGTCACCGTGGACGCCACCGATGAAACCGGTGACGTCGAGGTTCATGATGTCGCCGTCGCGAATAATGCGACTGTCGGGAATGCCGTGGCAGATCACTTCGTTGGCCGAGGTGCACAGGCTCTTCGGGTACCCGTGATAGTTCAGCGTGCTCGGGTAGGCGCCACGTTCGATGAACAGGTCGTGCACATACGCGTCGACGTCGTCGGTGGTGATACCGGGCTGCAGGAATTCGCCGGCGAGCCGCAGCACCTCTGATGCCACGCGACCCGCGTGACGCATGGCTTCGATGACCTCGGGGCTCTTCACCACCGGTTCGTCCCAGCGCTCCACCTCACCGGTGTCGGCATAGGACGGTCGTGCGATGTGGTCGGGCACGGTGCGCATCGGCGACACCTCGCCCGGCATCACTTTGCCTTCGTCGCGGCGGTGGCACCGCTTGTACTTACGCCCACTGCCGCACCAGCACGGATCATTTGCCTGCGGCAACACGGCGGGAGGGTTCGCGGACATCGACCCTCAGTCTACGAGTGGTGCCGAATGCCGTCACCCCGGGCGCCAGAACACCGTGCCGAACGGCGCCAACCGCAATGGTGTACGGCGCCAACCGCAGCGATTTACGGCGCCAGTCGTTCGAGCACCCAACCGTCGCCATCACGCCGGTAGCGGATGCGGTCGTGCAGCCGGCTGGGGCGCCCCTGCCAGAACTCCCACGAGTCCACCATGATCAGCCAGCCACCCCAGTACGCCGGCCGTGGCACATCGGCATCGACGTAGCGTTCCTCGGTGGCGGCCACCAGCGCTTCTAATTCGGCGCGGTCGGCAATCACCTCGCTTTGTGGCGATGCCCACGCCCCGATGCGGCTGCCGCGTGGACGCGACGCAAAGTACGCGTCGCTGTCATCGGCCGACACTCGTGCCACGCGCCCACGTACCCGTACCTGGCGGTGCAGTGCCAGCCATGAGAACACCGCGACCGCATGCGGGTTGGCGTCGAGTTGACGGCTTTTCGCCGAGTTGTAGTTCGTGTAGAACCGCAGCCCGTCGGCGTCCACGCCGCGGGCCAACACGATGCGGGCATCGGGCACACCGTCGGTGTCGGCGGTGCCCACGGTCATGGCATGAGGTTCGGCGATGCCTGCTTCTGACGCCTCTGAATACCACCGATGCCATTGCTGCCCCGGGTCAACATCCACATCGCTCACATCAAGACCAGCGGTCTCGTATTGAATGCGGCGGTTGCGGATCTCGTCAGGGTCCATGAGGCGCTCGTTCTCAGCTGACACCGATCACATCGATGCCGCGCATATAGGGCCGCAGGACGTCGGGCACGGTCACGGTGCCGTCGGCGTTGCGGTGGGTTTCACAGATCGCGGCCCACACGCGGGGCACGGCGAGTGCCGAGCCGTTCAAGGTGTGCACCAACGCGGTGCCCTTTTGCGGGGTGCCGTCGACGTCGACGGGTTTGTAACGAATGTCGCCGCGGCGTGCCTGATAGTCGGAGAACCAGCTCACCGACGACACTTCCAGCCATTGCGCGCACCCTGGGGCGTACACCTCGATATCGAATGAGCGGTGATGGCTTTGGCCGAGGTCGCCAGTGCAGATCTCGATCACGCGGTGATGCAGACCGAGGGCGGCGATCATCGACTCGACACGGTCCACCATCTGCATCAGCAGTTCGGGGGCTTGGTCAGGGGTGGCTAGGGCGAGAATTTCGACCTTGTCGAATTCGTGGCTGCGCAGCATGCCGCGCGTGTCACGACCAGCAGCTCCAGCTTCACGACGGAAGCACGGGCTGTAGGCCATGAATCGGGCGGGCAGTTCGGCGGCAGCAACGACTTCACCGGCGTACATCGAGGTGAGGGGCACCTCGGCGGTGGGGATGCACCACAATCCGTCACGTTCGATCGCGTAGGAGTCGTCGGCGAACTTGGGCAGCTGGCCGGTGGCGGTGAGCGTGGCCGTCGACACCAGCGATGGCGGTCGAATCTCTTCGAACTCATCGGCGCAGGTGTCGAGCGCGTACTGGCACAGCGCGCGCGCCATGGTGGCGCCTGCTCCGCGCTGCATGGTGAACATCGACGCGGCGATTTTCGTGGCGCGTTCCGCGTCGAGGATGCCGAGTTCCACCGCGGTGTCCCAATGCGGCACGTGTTGATGATCAGCGAATCCATCGGTGCCGCCATCGGGCAGATACGGGCCGCGCACCACCGGGTTCTCGCTGTCGTCGACGCCGTCGGGTGCGTCGGGATGCGGCAGGTTCGGTATCGCCAACAGCACCTCACGCAGTGCAGCCTCGACCTCGTCATGTTCGACAGCGAGACGGTCTTCGTCGGCGCCAAACGCACGGCTCGTGGCCTGCAGCTGCTCAGTTTCGGCGATATCGGCGTCGCTGCCCGAGCGACGCAATTGCCCCACCTGTTTCGAGATGGCATTCACCTGGGAACGTATGTCATCACGTGCCGACGTGATCTCACGCAGGCGCGCATCAAGCCGAGCGGCATCATCGAGTTGGGTGAGCACCGCGGTGTCGCCGCGGCGGGCGAGTGCAGAGCGCACGCCATCGGGGTCGGTGCGCAGAAGCCGAACGTCGATCACGATGCAGAGAGTACCGGCGGTGATCCCCGGTGCCCCGTCTGGTGTCGTGGTGCGGTCAGCGGGTGCGCACCACGACGGTGCCGGCCACCTTGTCGTGCCAGGTCTGGCGATCCTTGTCCCAAATCATCCACAGGTAACCGAGATACAAGATGTTGGCAGAGATGATCCACCCGAAGAGTTCACGCCCGAGAGCACGGCCGATGCCGGGGACATCACCGTTGTCGACCCGGACCACCTTGTTGCCGACAATGCGACGACCCCACGTCTGGCCGGTACGGCCGAGGGCACGTAGGTAGATCACCACAACGAATAAGAATCCGAGCACGACAACCGCAATGCCACCACCGAGAAGCCCGCCTGATGGTGCGCCGTCGGGGCAGATGACATCATCAAACACGGTCACACAGTCCGCGAACGCGGCCACGATCATCACGACACCGATGATGATCGGCACTGCCATAGCGATGCCGTACAGCAAGCCGTCGAGAAGGTAGCCGCCGAGTCGGTTACCGAACCCGGCGCGGCCGCTGTGGTCGGTTCCCCATGCGTCCGTGCCACCGGTCGCAGGTGATGTATCGCCTGGTGGCGGTGGGGGCGGCGGCATGTCGCCGGGCGATGGTGGCGGTGGCGGCTGCATATCGCTCATACCCCGTACCGTAATACACCTGCCGCGGCAGGTCGGACGGTTTCAGTCGCGATCGTCGCGGGCCGGAGTGGTCTCGGCAAAAGCGCGTTCGACGTCGGCCGTGGTGAGCGGCACCTCGGCATTGCCGACGATCTCTGCATCGGGCATACGGCTGCCGCGGCGGTAGTCGTGACTGGTGCGGAAATCTTTGGCGAACTGGGTGAAGTAGTAGATCACCAAGCCCCACAAGAAAATACCGCCACCAAGTTTCATGAATGCGCCCGCGAGTTGCTGATCGGACGCCACCGAAATACCCCACAACCGCAGCGGTACTTCGTAGGCGGTGTACACGGTGCCTTCGGCGAATGTGAGCCAGGCAGCAGGAATGGTGGGCACAATCGACTGGGCGAACAGGTAGATCATCTTGCCGACGAGACCAATGCGGAACTCCTCGATGGGCCCGACGACCGGCATCCACATCAGCAACGAGGTCACCACCACGGCCACGTGCAGCCCGTAGTGCAACGCGCCGTTCCAGAAGCCATCACCGACGGAGGCGTTCACCAGCAGCGGGATGTGGGTGAGCATGGCCACACCGTTGAACACCACACCGGCGGCGACGGGGCGGGTGAGCCAGCGCACCGCGCGATACAGGCCACCGTCACCGATCAGAATCCGCATCAGCCACGCCGGAGTGGCCAGCAGTGCAAGCGGTGGGATAAAGAAGCTGAGGGCCATGTGCTGCACCATGTGTACCGAGTACAGATAGTCCTCGCTGATGTCGTGCACAGGCCAATCTGATGACACCCACAGCAGCGCCATGGCCGCACCGAACGCGTAGAGATTGCGGCGTGTCACCACCGGTTGGCCGACCGGTACAGCTTTCGGGCCGATGACGCGGACGGTGTAAACGTAGGCCGCGGTCAGAAATCCGACCAGCAGCCACACTTCGGGGTGCGCCACGAAATCCCACGGGTTCAGGTTCCAGTTGTTGGTCTGGGCGACCATGTCGTCTCCGGGGGTGGGGGGCGACCGTGACCCGTGCGGGTCAGGACGAGAAGAAGTGCATGCTCAGCAAGAACACGCCATAACAGCCAATGGCTAAGAACATGCCGATGTAGAACATCAAACCGAACAACTTCGAGTCGAACTTCAGGTGCATGAAGTACAAGATCACGCAGAAGAACTTGACACCCATGAGAATCAGCAGCAGCGGGAGGAATGCGGCACCGAGTTGGTCTTGGGTGTAGCTGAGCGCCACCTCGATGGCGGTTACCGCGGCAAGGAAGACGGCGATCTTCACGTAGCCCATGTCGGACAGGCCGTGAGATTCGCCCTCGTGGGTGTTGTGATGCTGGTCGGTGTCGGTGACGGTCATGATGTCCTCGCTGGTGGGCGTCAGGCCGGGATCAGGTAGACGAGGGTGAAGATCAAGATCCACACCACGTCAACGAAGTGCCAGTACAAGCCGAACAGCTCCACGGTTTCTGCTTTATCCCCGGGCACTCGGTTCTTACCGATCATGCCAACCAAGGAGGTCAACATGATGATGCCAACGGTGACGTGCACACCGTGGAAACCGGTGAGCGTGTAAAAGCTGGACGAGAACAGGCTCGTGGTGAAGCCGAGACCTTCGCGGTAAAAGGTTGTGAACTCGTACACCTGACCGGCAACGAAGAGTGCGCCGAGCAGAGCCGTCACCATCAACCAGACCTTGGTGTTGCGGTCGTCCTTGCGGTGAGCCGATG
>Ga0255769_10005636_pt1 | contig 11722 bp, 11 predicted proteins | sample 041ome_9_FD_179637 | JGI IMG/M metagenome (GOLD analysis project Ga0255769, IMG submission 179637) | Coastal salt marsh microbial communities from the Groves Creek Marsh, Skidaway Island, Georgia - 041413US metaG (version 2) | ecosystem: Environmental > Aquatic > Marine > Intertidal zone > Salt... | reverse complement strand
CCTGCGGGCCCCAATCCTACCCGCTTAAAAGGTCAGATGCTGGACATCAAAATCACGCAAGCATTACCGCACTCTCTGCGGGGTGAGGTCGTCGTGGCCTAAACGGCGTTTGGCGTGTCTTGGGCTCACCCCATTCCGGGGAAGCCCATGCCTTTCATGCCGCCCATGCGCTTCATCATTTTCATGAAACCGCCGCCCTTCATTTTTTTCATCATGCCCTGCATTTGCTCAAATTCTTTGAGCAGGCGATTGACCTCCTGAACGTGAACGCCCGCTCCGGCGGCGATGCGGCGCTTCCGAGTGGCTTTGATCAGTTCGGGTTTGGCGCGCTCCTTTAGCGTCATGCTGCACACAATGCCCTCCTTGCGGCGCATGTCTCGCTCGGCTTTATCCATGTCCATTTCGCCCGCTTTTGCGGCCATTTGTGCCGGTAATTTGTCAACCAGCTGAGACAACCCGCCCATACTGCGCATTTGGCGCAGTTGGTCCAGGAAGTCATTCAGATCAAACCCGCCACCACTTTTAACTTTGGTTGCCAGCTTTTGTGCCGCCGCCATGTCGACACCCGCGCTGACCTGCTCGACCAAAGCCAAGATATCGCCCATGCCGAGTACACGGGATGCGTGCCGATCGGCATCGAAGGCTTCCAAGCCATCAATCTTTTCGCTGACACCGGCAAATTTAATCGGGACACCGGTCACGTGGCGAACCGACAAGGCCGCGCCACCGCGGGAGTCACCATCGGTTTTTGTCAGCACAATACCCGTCAACGGCAGCGCCTCCTTGAAGGCCCGCGCGGTGTTGATGGCGTCCTGACCCTGCATCGCATCAACCACAAACAAGGTCTCGACCGGCTTGAGCGCCGCGTGCAGACCCTTGATTTCTGCCATCAACACCTCGTCAATCGCGAGGCGGCCGGCGGTATCGACAAGCAGTACGTCAAAGTAATGTTTGCGCGCATAGTCCAGCGCAGCGTTGGCGATGTCGACTGGCTTTTGGTCTGGCGTGCTGGGGAACCACTCGGCGCCCGCTTGCCCAGTGACCGTTTTAAGTTGCTCAATCGCGGCGGGGCGATAAACGTCACCACTGACGGTCAAGACTTTTTTCTTTCGTGCGACCAACCATTTGGCTAGCTTGGCGGTCGTCGTCGTTTTACCTGCACCCTGTAAACCTGCCATCAACACCACCGCTGGGGGTTGCGCGGCCAGGTTCAGTTCCGGCGACGCACCACCCTCGCCGCCTGACATCAGCGCAACCAACTCGCGGTTCACCACGCCCACCAATGCTTGGCCCGGCGTCAAAGAGCCAACGACCTCTTCGCCCAGCGCCTTTTCTTTCACCTGGGCGATGAACTCGCGAACCACCGGTAATGCGACGTCCGCCTCCAACAGTGCCATCCGTACCTCGCGCAACATGTCAGCGACGTTGCTCTCGGTAATGCGGGCCTGTCCGCGCATCGTTTTGACAATCCGCGATAAACGTTCTGATAATGCTGAGGCCATAAAAATCTCTGGTTTTGACAGTGCTAGCAAGCACCCATTCGCCATCGGTCGGCGTTAAACTCTACCCATGATTCTAACGACCAGTCCACTGTTGCTCACCAGCTCACTTGCAGCTGCTGTGGGCTATTTGGTGCTCGCCGCTGGTCATCGCGCATTGGGCGCGCGGGTTACCCAAGGTGTGTTGGCACTCACTTGGTTCCTGCATGGTGCCTCGCTGTTAATTTATTGGGTGGAAAGCCCCGGGCGCTTTGGCTTTGCCTCGGCGATGTCGGTCACCGCGTGGATGGTTTCAACCATTTACGGTATCGAAACGCAGCTGCAGCCCAAGCTTCGCGCTCGCTGGACACTGGCAGCACTGGGTGCTGCAGCCATTCTTCTGAACTTGCTTTATCCAGGTACGGTGCACCCTCGCTTACCGTCTATTTGGTTACCTTTGCATTGGGCGCTCGGTATCGCATCGTACGGCTTGATTGGTGCTGCGGTCTTTCACGCGCTGTTGCTTCGGCGCGCTGACGACGCCATGCGTAACGCCCACGCCGAGGATGGCCAGTTACCAGTTTTGGCCCTCGAGCGGTTGATGTTTCAATTCGTAACAGCCGGATTCATTTTCCTCACGGCAACTTTGGTGGCTGGCGCGGGTTTTGCTGAAGTGCTGTACGGCAGCGGATGGCGTTGGGATCACAAAACCATCTTCTCGCTTCTTGCTTGGCTGAGTTTGGGAACACTGCTGGGAGCGCGCTGGCGTTTGGGCTGGCGTGGCAAGCGTGCCGCGCGCCTGCTGTACGCGTCTGCCGGTTTGTTACTGATGGGCTACGTTGGCACCCGATTCGTTTTAGAAGTGTTGCTGAACCGCGCCTAACCCCAGCAAATCATGAAAATTTTTATCGTTCTATTGGCGATCATGTTGGGCATTTGGCTCTGGAAGCGCGGTCGAGAATCTTCGCGTAATGACGCCATCAAATCAAAACCACCGAAACCCACACAACCCCAGCAGGTGGCGGCGGCCCGTCCTATAGTGCCGTGCCTGCACTGCGGCACACACGTCGACATGGCTGAAACCGTCGAAGGTCGTCTGGGTCGTTACTGCAGCAAGGCGCACTGCACCGTTCACGGTGATCGGCCGCTCTGACCGGCATGAAAATCTCCCCGGGCCCCCGACAAGGAGCCGATGCCAACTGGCAAGACGGTTGGTTAGAGCGGGCGATACGAGTGGCGTCACCGAACTATGGCCCCCGACCCGCGAGCAGTCCTGTTGATTTAATCGTGGTTCACTCCATCAGCCTGCCTCCTGGGGAATACGGTGGGACTTTTGTGCAGCAGCTGTTTACCAATCAGCTGGACTGGGATGCCCACCCCTACTTTCAACAAATTCGGGGCGCTGAGGTTTCCGCACACTTTTATATTCAGCGCACGGGCCAGCTCATCCAATTTGTCAGCACGCAGCAACGAGCCTGGCATGCGGGGAAATCGCAGTGGTGCGGACGGGATAATTGCAATGATTTCTCGATCGGCATTGAGCTCGAAGGATTAGAGGATCACCCCTTCGAAACCATCCAATATGAGGTCCTGCGATCGCTCATTTGGGATATCCAGCGCGAGCACCCCTTGGTGCAGGATGTGGTGGGTCACTCGGATGTTGCACCCGGCCGCAAACGGGATCCGGGCGATGCATTCAACTGGCATTTTTTCGATGATTCAGGGCCTAGCGAGCCTGCTTGAAAACGGTTCTAACCCGTTTGTCTTCAAATTTTTGCCCCATTTTGGGGTGATCTTAAAAATCAGTAAAAACACTAGGGCTAGTGTATTGTTGCAGGTCCAAACACTAGGTATAGTGTTGTTTGTGTTTTAAAGACCCCTGTAATTTTGACGGGTCGAAGCGCATAGATTGCCCCTCAGCCGCACCGTTCCGTGCCAGCCGAGATACCTTACAAAAATAACCGAAAGCGAAGATATGCAAACTGCAACACCGACCACCGAAGCCAACCGGCGGGCTCCTGTTACCCACAAACCCAGCGCGTCGCTGGCCGACGTAAACGCCTACGCGCAATACCAAATCATCCGACGCAATGGCGCGGTGGTCCCTTTCGAACCCAGCAAAATCGCAATCGCGATGATGAAAGCTTTTTTGGCGGTTCACGGCACGCAAGGTGCGGCATCCGCCAGCGTCCGCGAAACCGTCGACGAGCTGACCCAAGGCGTGGTGCGCGCGCTGCTGCGCTCGCGTCCCGGTGGCGGCACATTCCACATTGAAGATATCCAAGATCAAGTCGAATTGGGCTTGATGCGCGGCAGCCACCATGAAGTGGCTCGCGCCTACGTGCTTTACCGCGAGCGCCGTTCACAAGAGCGCCAGCAGAGCAAGCAAACCGAAGCGCCAGCCGCTACAGAAAACACCATCCATGTGGTTGACAATGGTCAACGCATGCCCCTGAACATGGAGGCATTGCGCCAATCCATCTTGGCCGCATGCGAGGGTCTGAACGCCGATGTTCGCCCCGAGCCCATCTTGGCCGAAACCATTCGCAACCTTTACGACGGCGTACCGTTTGACGAAGTACAAAAAGCAGCCATACTGGCTGCGCGTACGCTGATCGAAAAGGAACCGGATTACACCTACGCTACGTCGCGTCTGCTTTTGCAAACCATCGCAAAAGAGGTGTTGGGTCGCCCAGTCAGCCAAGCAGAGCTGACAGCCAGCTATGCCGAATACTTCCCCACATTCATCAAACGCGGGGTCGAAGCTGAATTACTTGACGAACGATTAGCGCAATACGACCTGACACGCTTGGGTGAGGCGTTGAAGCCAGAACGTGACTTCCAATTCGACTACCTCGGCCTGCAGACACTTTACGACCGCTACTTCTTGCACATCCGTAAGCAGCGCATCGAACTGCCCCAGGCGTTTTTCATGCGGGTTGCTATGGGCCTGGCACTCGAAGAAATCGACCGCGAAGCGCGTGCGATCGAGTTCTACGAAGTGCTTTCCAGCTTTGACTTCATGTCGAGCACACCCACCCTGTTCAACAGCGGCACCCTAAGAAGCCAGCTGTCATCTTGCTACCTCACCACCGTCCCCGATCACTTGGATGGCATCTACGAGTCGATCAAGGAAAACGCCCTGCTCTCGAAATTTGCTGGCGGCTTGGGCAATGACTGGACGCGCGTGCGCGCCTTGGGTTCTCACATCAAGGGCACCAACGGCGAATCGCAGGGCGTGGTGCCTTTCCTGAAGGTGGTTAACGACACGGCTGTTGCCGTTAACCAGGGCGGCAAGCGCAAAGGCGCTGTGTGCACCTACCTTGAGTCTTGGCACCTGGACGTTGAGGAGTTCTTGGAGTTGCGCAAAAACACCGGCGATGATCGCCGCCGGACGCATGACATGAACACGGCCAACTGGATCCCCGACTTGTTCATGCGTCGCGTGATGGAACGCGGTGACTGGACTTTGTTCTCCCCCGCCGACGTGCCCGACCTCCACGACCTGTTCGGCGCTGCTTTCGAACAAGCATACGTGGCCTACGAGGCTAAGGCGGATAGCGGTGAAATTACGCACTACCGTCGTCTGCCCGCCACCGATATGTGGCGCAAGATGCTGACGATGCTGTTCGAAACCGGCCACCCTTGGATCACTTTCAAAGATGCCTGTAACGTGCGCTCACCCCAACAACACTGCGGTGTCGTGCACTCGTCCAATCTCTGCACGGAAATCACACTGAACACCAGCGATACCGAAACGGCTGTGTGCAACTTGGGTTCAGTCAACCTGTCCCGCCACTTAAAAGACGGCGCCAACGGCAAAGAACTCGATCACGACAAGCTGAAGCGTACGATCAAGATCGCCATGCGCATGCTCGACAACGTGATCGACATCAACTACTACGCGGTCAAAAAGGCACGTGACTCAAACATGCGTCACCGCCCTGTTGGTTTGGGCATCATGGGTTTCCAAGATAGCCTGTATGAAATGCGTACCCCCTACGGTTCGCAAGCGGCGGTCGATTTCGCCGACCGTGCCATGGAGGCGGTTTGCTACAACGCCTATTGGGCATCCAGCGATTTGGCAAAAGAGCGTGGCCGCTACAGCACCTTTACAGGCTCTTTGTGGGATCAGGGCATCCTGCCGTTGGACACCATCGATTTGTTGGAAAAGTCGCGCGGCGGCTATGTCGAAGTGGATCGGTCATCAACCCTGGACTGGGACGCCTTGCGTCAAAAGATCGCCAAGGATGGTATGCGCAACTCAAATTGCGTCGCCATCGCGCCGACTGCCACCATCTCCAACATCATTGGTGTAGACGCTTCGATCGAGCCCAGCTTTGGCAACCTGTCGGTTAAGTCGAACCTGTCCGGTGAGTTCACCATCGTGAACAGCTACTTGGTGCGCGATCTGAAGCGCTTGGGTTTGTGGGATGACGTGATGGTCATGGACTTGAAACATTTCGACGGCTCATTGAGCGCGATCGATCGGGTCCCAGATGACATCAAGGCTCTCTACGCAACGGCTTTTGAAATCGATACCAGCTGGTTGATCGAAGCCGGTGCGCGTCGCCAAAAGTGGATCGACCAAGCCCAATCCTTGAACATCTACATCGCGGGCGCCTCCGGCAAGAAGCTCGATGAGACCTACAAGCTGGCTTGGTTGCGTGGCCTCAAAACTACCTACTACCTGCGCACCATGGCCGCAACCAGTATCGAGAAATCGACGGGTCGTGCGGGTCAGATGAATGCGGTTTCCAACCAGTCGTCAGCACCAAGTGCGGCAGCGCCAGCGGTTGCTGCACCAGCTGCAGTGGCCGCCACGGATGTGAAGTTCTGCGCGATCGACGACCCAGGTTGCGAGGCCTGCCAGTAATTTGAAAACGCGCCATTCAAGATCAATAAATTTTGAATGGCGCTAATCAAAAAACGACTTCACGATTAGTAATTTTTAAAAAACAAAAAGCGAAATAAAACGATGCGAAAGCACAACACACATTGAAAGAAACAAAGCGTTTTGCTTTTCTTTTTTTTATGTCGCTTTGATAATTCAACGAAACGGATACACAACACATGCTGACTTGGGATCAAGACAATTTAACGACTACTCAAACGCCAACGGCTTCAACCGAAACGTCGTTCAATGACCTGCCATCAACGGCAAAACCCACAGCTCACGCTGGCGAATCCAGTATTGCTTCTAACTCCGGTGCACACACCATGTCTGCACCTTCCGCCGGCCGCGTTAAAGCCTCCGACAAGCGCATCATCAACGGTAAAACGGATGTCAATCAATTGGTGCCGTTCAAATACAAGTGGGCTTGGGAAAAATATCTGGCGAGTTGTGCCAACCATTGGATGCCGCAAGAGGTCAACATGACCCGTGATATTGCGTTATGGAAAGACCCCAACGGCCTCACCGAAGACGAGCGCCGGATCGTCAAACGTAACCTCGGCTTCTTTGTGACAGCCGACTCTCTGGCTGCCAACAACATCGTGTTGGGCAGTTACCGGCATATCACTGCACCAGAGTGTAGGCAATTCTTGTTGCGCCAAGCGTTTGAAGAAGCGATTCATACGCACGCTTACCAGTACATCGTCGAGTCGCTGGGCTTGGATGAGTCTGAAATCTTCAACGCGTATAACGAAGTCGAATCAATTCGGGCCAAGGATCAATTCCTCATCCCCTTCATCGAAGTACTGTGCGATCCCAACTTCAAAACTGGCACGCTTGAGACTGATCAAGCCTTACTGAAGTCGTTGATCGTGTTCGCCTGTTTAATGGAAGGCATGTTCTTCTACGTGGGCTTTACGCAGATTCTGGCTTTGGGCCGTCAAAACAAAATGACTGGTGCAGCGGAACAGTATCAATATATCTTGCGTGATGAATCCATGCACTGCAATTTCGGTATTGACGTGATCAACCAAGTCAAACTAGAAAACCCAGGTTTGTGGACGGCCGAATTCAAAGACGAAATTCGCGCATTGTTTATGGAAGCGGTCGAACTTGAATACCGATATGCCGAGGACACCATGCCGCGCGGCGTTTTGGGTTTGAACGCGTCCATGTTTAAGGGTTATCTGCGCTATATTGCAAACAGACGCGCACAACAAATCGGTTTGGAGCCTTTGTTTGCAGCGGAAGAGAACCCCTTCCCCTGGATGAGTGAAATGATTGACTTGAAAAAAGAGCGTAATTTCTTTGAAACGCGCGTGATCGAGTATCAAACCGGTGGCGCCCTTTCTTGGGATTAATGGCGTTTGATGCAGCAGACTTTTACAAAGCCCACAACCTTATCAACAGATGAGGTTGGGGGCTTTTTCGCAGAATTCTATGGTGTTGCTTGGGAGATGGGCAGAGTCCACAACCTTGCAGAATCATTGAATCGCCACTTCGGCCTCAACGCTTAAGTGGTGTTATTTGAAAATCCAAAAAGGAGAAAATCATGGCAACTGCAAAAAAGGCAACAGCGAAAAAAGCTGCTGCGAAGAAACCGGCAGCTAAGAAAGTAGCAGCGAAGAAACCCGCAGCTAAGAAAGTGGCAGCGAAGAAGCCAGCAGCGAAAAAAGTAGCTGCTAAGAAGCCTGCTGCCAAGAAAGTAGCAGCGAAGAAGCCAGCAGCAAAAAAAGTAGCCGCTAAGAAAGTAGCAGCGAAGAAGCCTGCTGCCAAGAAAGCTGCGGCTAAGAAGCCAGCCGCTAAAAAAGCTGCGGCTAAGAAGCCGGCTGCCAAAAAAGCTGCCGCTAAAAAGCCCGCTGCTAAGAAAGCCGCTGCTAAGAAGCCTGCTGCCAAAAAAGCTGCCGCTAAAAAGCCCGCTGCTAAGAAACCTGCTGCTAAAAAGGCCGCTAAAAAGCCTGCTGCAAAGAAGGCATCCAAAGCACCCGCTGCTCAGACTACACTGACGCCTCAGGCTGCTTGGCCCTTCCCAACCGCTGACAAGCCTTAATTGGTTTTACAGTGGTAAGTTGAGTCTGATCGAAAGATCAGACCGCCAAGTAAAAACCCAAGATTCTTATCTTGGGTTTTTTTATGGTTTCTTGGTTGAGTATCGAAGTTCGGTCGCGTACTGCCGCATCTGCTCGCTTTCAGTGACGTCTAAGGGCCACTCGAACACCAACGCGTAGCGTGTCCCGCCATCCAATCGCCGAGATGGTGTACGCCAATCGTCGGGGCCAAACCCCTGCGCTGCAAAGGCGATACCATCAGCGTTCGCGAGGGACAGCCAAACCTCAGGCGTCTCGATCGGTTCGGTCGATTCATTTTCAATGACCACATTGAGCTGAAGCACGCCACCCGACAACTGCACAACCGACGACGAGATGATCTTGACCGCGTTCAAATCGCGCTTAAGCGGCACCTCGCAACCAACCGGCTGACACAACTTCAATAATTGCACGCTCGCATTCGGCCAACGCTCCTGCAACCAGTCACGCTGTAGATACAGCAGCTGCCCAACGAGTGCAAGCAACAGTAAACCGATCAAAATATTCAGAACCGCACGCCACAACGCGCTAGCGGATGGGTTCGCAGTGGGAGGAGGCTCCACCAGTGGCAAACGATCAATGGCCTCAATACGCTCGCCTTGCGGGGTATTGAGGGCGGGATCAAAACCCGCCACAACCTTTTCAAAGAGCTGATCGACGACGACGTCATCGGATGCGCTTACATCCGATAAGTCACTCAGATTTGTCGAGTCGTTTGGGGCGTCAGCAGGTGGATCATCGGGGTCTTTCTCTGGCTCCGCAGTCGGTGTCAGCGTTGGTATACCCGCATGGTTAACCACATCGAAGAGAAAGTGACATCGACCGCAACGCGCCCAGCCATTGGATCGCTGCAATAACGCGATATCGGCTTGCAGTGCTGTGGCGCACTGCGGACACTGCGTCGTCAAATGGGTTTCAAGCGACTGCGTGGCCATCTGCATACGCGGCTATTTAGCCTTCATGGTGCATGCGCACCCATCAAGACCCAGCCCTCCGATTCATCCAACACACTCAGCGCAAGGTATGGGGCATAAGCCGCTTTCAATTCATCAACTTGCCTAGCCAAGATACCCGCTAAAACGAGATCTCCTTGCGGTGCCACATGTCCGCACAACAGCGGTGCCAGGAGCTTCAGTGGCGTCGCCAGGATGTTGGCAAGCACCACTTGGTACTGCCCACTGGCAACGTCAGGCAAGCCAGAGCGCAAGGTTACAAAATTGACCGCCGCATTGCCATCAGTGGATGTGACCGCCGCCGGATCAATATCAACGGCATCGATATCGGTGGCACCAAATTTGAATGCGGCCATCGCGAGAATCCCAGAACCACAGCCGTAATCAAGCGTCCGTTTATTGGCCATGTCCTGCTGGGCAATCCAGCGTAAGCACATGCGCGTGGTCGGATGGGTACCCGTGCCGAACGCTAAGCCAGGGTCCAGCCTCAAGAAAGTGCGCGCCGCAGACGGCGGTTCGTGCCAAGTTGGAACAATCCAAAAGTCAGGTGTGATTTCGACCGGCGTGAACTGTGATTGCGTGAGTCGCACCCAATCTTGATCCTCGAGCTCAGTCACACCCTGAACCGCACAGCCCTCAAACAGCGTCATATCGGTCAGCGCATCCGCCGCGACGTCAGCCAGATCACGCGTCTCAAACAACGCAGTCACTCTCGAACGATCCCAGCCTGGTTCTGGCGCTGGCATATCTGGCTCCCCAAACAGCGCGCGCTCCGCCGGCGTGTGTGCATCGGCATCCTCAACCGATACGCTCAGCGCATCCAATGCCTCAAGGACATCGCTCAGCGCCTCAACGCGAGTTTGCGGGGCTAACAGCTTCAATTCAAACATGTCGACTTTCAAAAGCCCCTGCTTCGCGGGGCCACTCAGCGTGGGTGCTGCTCCAACCACTTCTCCAGATAATGGATATTGGTGCCGCCCGCAACGAACTTGGCATCGACCATCAATTCCCGATGGAGGGGAATATTGGTTTTAATTCCCTCCACAATCATCTCTGACAGTGCCGAGCGCATACGCGCGAGCGCTTGATCACGCGTATCGCCGTAAACAATCAACTTACCAATCATGGAGTCGTAGTGACTTGGAACAGTGTAGTTGTGATAAGCATGCGAGTCCACCCGAACGCCCGGGCCTCCGGCCGTATGCCAGCCCGTGATTTTTCCCGGTGACGGCATGAAGTTGAAGGGGTCTTCTGCGTTGATCCGGCACTCAATGGCATGACCACTGACACGCACTTCTTTTTGCGAGAACGGGAGCTTTGAACCTGCCGCAACCTCAATTTGGGTTTTAACAATATCAATGCCCGTCACCAACTCGGTCACGGGGTGTTCCACTTGAACACGGGTGTTCATCTCGATGAAGTAAAACTCGCCGTCTTCATACAGAAACTCAAACGTACCCGCACCCCGATACCCAATCTTCTTACACGCCGCCGCGCAGCGTTCACCGATTTTCTCGATGAGACGACGCGGGATACCGGGTGCGGGCGATTCCTCAATCACTTTTTGGTGCCGACGCTGCATCGAACAATCGCGCTCACCCAAATGAACCGCATTTTTATGGGTATCAGCAATAATTTGAATTTCTACGTGCCGGGGGTTTTGGAGGTACTTCTCCATGTACACCGCTGGATTACCAAAGGCACTACCGGCTTCCGCTTTGGTCGTCTGCACGGCATGTAACAGTGCCGCCTCGGTGTGCACCACACGCATTCCCCGACCGCCACCGCCACCCGCCGCTTTGATGATCACGGGATAGCCAATTGATTTGGCGATGCGCTTGATTTCAACGGGGTTGTCGGATAACGCACCCTCTGAACCTGGCACCGTGGGTACACCCGCCCGAATCATGGCTTGCTTCGCCGAAACTTTGTCACCCATCAACCGGATAGACGCCGCAGTGGGGCCGATGAAAACAAAACCAGAGTTTTCAACGCGCTCAGCAAAATCCGCGTTCTCGCTTAGGAAACCGTAGCCAGGGTGGATTGCTTCCGCATCGGTCACCTCAGCCGCGGAGATGATCGCCGGCATATGAAGATAACTTTGCCCAGACGGTGCGGGACCAATACAAACCGCCTCATCAGCCAACTTCACGTACTTAGCGTCACGATCAGCCTCGGAATAGACCATGACCGCCTTGATACCCATTTCGCGACACGCACGTTGAACGCGCAACGCGATTTCGCCCCGGTTGGCGATGAGAATCTTTTTAAACATAGGCAACGATCACTCGATTTCGAAGAGCGGCTGGC
>Ga0255769_10005631_pt1 | contig 11730 bp, 12 predicted proteins | sample 041ome_9_FD_179637 | JGI IMG/M metagenome (GOLD analysis project Ga0255769, IMG submission 179637) | Coastal salt marsh microbial communities from the Groves Creek Marsh, Skidaway Island, Georgia - 041413US metaG (version 2) | ecosystem: Environmental > Aquatic > Marine > Intertidal zone > Salt... | reverse complement strand
TCAGAATGGGAACCAGAATGGTATAAACCAGTATGGTTACCAGACGGGTAATACTACTCACTGAATATGAGAGTACACTTTGCCCGATTTGTCCCAGCATATCCTGCAGGCTGTTTATCCAGCCCTGAATCTGTGCTTCAGTAAATAACTCTGGATAATTTTGTGGCAAGAGTAGGAGTGATGTACGTAATTGGCTCATCATGTTGGGTAGTTCATCAATAAAAAGTCCGAGCCGACCCCAAGTGAATGGCAATAACAAAAAAATGATAATCAACATCACGCTCAAAAATATTAGATAAGTCAGGTAAACGGACAGACGGTAAGGCACATTCATTTTCACCAGGGAATTTACCAGGCCCTGTAAAATAAAACTCAACACCAGACTCCACAATAAGGGAGCAATCACTCCTCCCATTGTCATCATGACAACAATGCCGATGATAATCAGAAGGGTAAAAATCAGCGCCTCTTCTTCAGAAAAGTAACGCTTATACAGATCATTAAATATTCTCAGCATTGAGAATTCCTGGTTTTTAATAACAATAATTAACGGCTGGGAACTGAACCTAATTTTTTTCTATCAGATAGCAAAATTTTCCATTCAAGTGCTGCATTTCCAGCAATTTATTACCACTTTGCTCAGTGAAGACTTGAAAGTCTCTTTCTGAGCCTGGGTCGGTTGCCAGCACTTTAAGCCTTTGTCCATTAGCCATCTTATTAAGAGCCTGTTTAGTCTTTAACAGCGGTAGTGGGCAGGACAGACCACTCAGATCGAGCTCTAAATCAACAACATTATCCATGCCGGTATTCTAGCAAGGGCTTGATGAAAAACCGAGCTATTACATTGATTTGTAGTATTATCCACCCTTAAATCCATGCTTAATTCATGCTTGATTCATAATTGAGCCTGTTTGTTATTATAGACTCTTATCAGATGAACATGAGAATCTTACAAATAGCCAAACCCTGCATACTGGCTTCCAGTATCTGCCTCGGTCTTTATGCAAGCCCGTTTGCTTCTGCTCAGATAAATAATCTACCGGTATTAGGTGATGCTGTTTCAGGCACTATCACGACACAGCAGGAATATGAGTTCGGTCGGGAAATAATACGTTCCATGCGTGCTCAGACACCTTTACTGAGTGACCCTCTCATTGAAGAGTATATTGCCAGTTTAAGCTATCACCTTGCTGCCAATAGTGAACTTACCGATCATCGGCTGGAATTCCTTCTGATTGACAGTGACCAGCTAAATGCCTTCGCCGCCCCTGGCGGCATTGTCGGGGTAAACGCCGGATTGTTTTTATATGCAGATAATGAAGGCCAGTTTGCTTCTGTTATTTCTCATGAACTTGCGCATTTAAGTCAGCGCCACTATGCGCGCGGAGTTGCCCAGTCACAATCCAGCCGGATAAGCACCATAGCGACTACGCTGGCCAGTTTATTAATACTGGCTGCAGCCGGAGGTGAAGCGGGACAGGCTGCCATGGCCGCCTCCCAGGCAGCCATGATGGAAAACCGTTTGCAGTTTAGCCGTGCCAATGAAGAAGAAGCCGATCGGGTTGGCATGCGGACACTTTTTAATGCGGGTTTTGACCCTGAAGATATGCCTGGCATGTTTGAAAACATGATGCAGATGCGCAGCTTTTCCAGACGCATTCCTGAGTTCCTATCATCACACCCTTTAGATGAAAACCGTGTCGCAGACAGTCGCAATCGTGCGCTTAACCTGCCGGCAGTAGAGCATATCCAGAATGTCGAGTTTTTATTGATGAAGCAACGTGCCCTGCTGCATTTTGAAAATGATTACCGCGGCTTTATCCAGAACCTTGAACTCGATCTGCCGCAATTAAATGGTGCCGAAGCTGATGCGGCAGTCTATGGTATAGCGCTGGCCCAACTCCGTTCCGGCGCGTTTGTCGCTGCATCTGAATCCCTGGCACCCTTACTGGCAAAAGACCCGAACCGTATCAGCTATGTCGTACTGGAGGCAGAAATTGCCAAAGCTGCCGGTGATTATGAGCAAGCCCTAAACATCCTTGAAGAAAACCTGGATATTAATCCGAATAATTACCCCTTATCGCTAAGCTATGCTGAGACACTTGATGAGGCCAGTCGCTATGAGGATGCAATCGAGGCCTATCGTAGCCTGAGCAGGCAAAGGCCTAATGATATTAATATCTGGTACGAACTCGCTGAACTACAAGGGCTTGTCGGCAATATTTCGGGTGTACATCAGGCCCGCGCAGAGTATTTTTACGGCATCGGCGAATTTGGCCGGGCCATGGATCATTTAAATTCGGCTCTGCTTGAAAGGAATGATGCGCTGACAACAGCGAGAATACGGCAACGCCTGGACGACATCCAGACAACTATTGATCGTTACTATCAATAGATCTCAGTCAATAGCCTTTTTTACTCACCGTTTATTTCTTGAAATCCAGCATTCGCTGTAGAGGAATCATGGCCTGTTTACCCAGTTCCGGGTCAACTTTAATCTCATTACTTTCCTGTAAAAGAGATTCATAGAGGTTTTGCAGCGTGTTCATACCCATCCAGGGACACTGTGCACAACTACGACAAGTTGCGCCTTCTCCAGAGGTGGGCGCCATAATAAATTCTTTTCCCGGCGCTGCTTGTTGTAGCTTATAAAAAATTCCGCTATCGGTAGCAACGATAAATTTTTGTTCCGGGCGATTAATGGCTGCATGAATAATTTGTGATGTCGAACCTACCACATCTGCAATATTTAATATTTGCAGAGGCGATTCCGGATGTGCCAGAACTGCAGCATCCGGATAAAGATGCTGCATATCCTCCAGCGCCTTTAACTTAAATTCCTCATGCACAATACAGGCACCATCCCAAAGCAGAATATCATCGCCCTCTGCTCCTAATTTATTTTGTATATAACGCCCAAGATGCTTATCCGGTGCCCAGATGATTTTTTCACCCTGATCCAGCAGATGCTCAACAACATCAACCGCTATAGCCGAGGTAACCACCCAATCCGCACGAGCTTTTACCTCAGCTGAGGTATTCGCGTATACCACCACTTTATGCGCAGGATGCTGGTCACAAAAGGCGGAAAAAGTATCAATAGGACAACCAATATCCAGAGAACAGGTGGCTTCCAGTGTTGGCATTAAGACCGTTTTTTCAGGGCTCAAAATCTTGGCTGTTTCACCCATAAACTTGACGCCACAAACCATCAAGGTAGTGGCAGGAGAAAGGCTGCCGAATCGGGCCATTTCCAAAGAATCAGCAACGCAACCCTGCGTTTTGTCTGCTAAAGCCTGTAACAGTGGATCGGTGTAATAATGTGCAACCAAGGCTGCATTCTTTTCAGCTAACAGAGCAATAATCTTACTTTCGTAATCAGTGTTTTCCTGCTCGGAAAGTGATGGATTTACCGGAATTCGGTCAAGATATTCCCGCACAAACACTCTGTCTGCGATCAGCTCATTATCTGACTGATGGGGTTCAATGTTGTTCATGAGTACTGAGTACCACTTGGCAAGCTTATATTCTGTTTAAATGATAGCGACTAAAAAAGGAAAGGTAAAAAGTAAAATAAAGAAAAGGGGCTTGAGCCAGGCTCACAGCCCCGAAAAACAACTTAAGAAAATGGTGGGTCGTGTGCGACTCGAACGCACGACCAATTGGTTAAAAGCCAACTGCTCTACCGACTGAGCTAACGACCCAAATAGAAAGGCGCCCATACTACTGTTTTCAGCGAAAAATACAAGTTTTTGTGCGACTTTAAGCCTTAATCTGGCTGGTATAATGTAGGATCTTCAACCCCCGCATCCCTGAAGCCTTTGAGGCGTAGACGACAACTGTCACAGCGTCCACAGGCCTCACCATCATGGCCTGCCTGATAGCAGGAAATTGTTTTGCTGTAGTCAACGCCAAGAGCCAGCCCTCGTTTGATAATCTCAGCCTTACTTAAATCAATCAAGGGGGTCTCTACGTCAATAATATGTCCCTCAACGCCTACCTTGGTTGCCAGATTAGCCATCTTCTTAAAGGCATCAATAAATTCTGGGCGACAATCCGGATAACCCGAATAATCCAAGGCATTAACACCAATATAAATGGCATCAGCAACTAAAACTTCTGCCCAGCCGAGCGCATAAGATAAAAATATAGTATTTCGGGCAGGCACATAAGTAACCGGAATACCTTGAGTCTCTGTTTCCGGTACTGCAATCTGCATATCTGTCAGCGCTGAGCCACCTATACCTGACATATCAATTGGAATGATTTTATGCTCCTGCACCTGCATGCTTTTGGCGATGTTGGCGGCAGCCTCTAATTCAATTCGATGACGTTGGCCATAATCGAAACTTAGCGCATAACACTCATAACCCTGTTCTTTAGCAATAGCCAGACAGGTTGCTGAATCCAGTCCTCCGGATATTAAAACAACTGCTTTTCTTTTTTTCGTACTAAGCGAATCCATACTAAACCCCGGGCTTGTTTCCCCACAGGTGTTTATGTAACTGAATCTGAAACCTGACTTTTAAGCGGTCAGCCAGAATCCATTCAGCCAATTCTGTTGCTGATATCTGTTCATTGCTTGGCGAAAATAAGACATCTGCTACCTTTTCTTGCAAGCGAAATTCCTGCACCTTCTCTCTGGCCCACTCGTAATCAATTCTGTCACAAATAACAAACTTAACCTGATCCTGTGAAGACAACGCTTCAATATTAGATTCAAGATTTTTGCTTAATTCACCGGAGCCCGGTGTTTTTAAATCCATCACTTTAATGACTCTTGGATCTACAGCCTGCACATCAATGGCACCTGATGTTTCCAGAGAAACCACATAACCTTTATCACATAGTGCAGTCAACAAAGGCAGGCAGGAATTTTGGGCTAATGGCTCACCGCCGGTGACAGTAACATAGGATGCCGAATACGATTCAACTTCTTTTAACACCTGATCAAGATCATAAATAACGCCACCAGTAAAAGCGTAAGCCGTATCACAATACTGGCACCGTAAAGGACAACCTGTCAGTCGAATAAACACAGTCGGATAACCCGTCGTATTACTTTCGCCTTGCAGGGAATAAAATATCTCTGTGATACGCAACGCTATGCTCATTACCTGACGGCAACCGCTCTTGAAAAAATTAGTTTAGGGATTTTTGGTGAGCACTAAACTCAACGATTATAGCCTTCGCGCAAATACACTTCAGCCAACCGCAAGGAAGCACTGCCACTGTCGGCAAAGTCTTCTAACAGTTCACGCCAAACCTGTTGGGCACGGCGCTCATTTTCCATCAAACTGTATACGATACCTAACTTCAACATGGAATCAGGTGCCTTTTCATGTGTCGGAAAGTTATCTATAACCTGATTAAAAACATTAATCGCCTGGGAATATCGTTCTACCAAAATCAAAGCCTCACCCTGCCAATAATAAGCATTCGGAGCTAAACGTCCCTGCGGGTAATCTTCAATCATCTGCTGAAACACAGAAATAGAGGCTTCAAACTCACCATCATTCAAAAGCAGATTTCTGGCTTCCTGATACAGCTCTTCTTCAGATCTGGGCTCAGCCATATCTAATCGTTGATTTAATGCAACCGTTGTCTGTGAAGCGTTAACTGGCACTGACAAATTACCATCAGTCCCTGCTGTATTGCTCAACGCCGGATTAAGTGCTGCCTGTGCAGTTGATTCCAAAGCACTGGGCTCAATTGACTCTGGTAAATCAAACACCTGTGGTGCTGGATTGCCGAAAGTCGGGTTGCTGACTCCTGCAGTCAAGCGCTGATTCAGTTCGCTTAAGCGATTATCAACATCAAGGTAACGATCTCGCTGTTCATTTTCCATACGGCGAATCTGATAGCTCTGCTCTTCTACCAGCCCTCTTAAAGTCTGGACTTCGCGCTGCAATGCTTCAACCATGTTATAAAGTGTAATGACGATTTCATTACCGTTTCCCGCTGGACCAGCCTGACTGGACGTTTGTGTATTGGGAGATTGATTAGAGGACGCAGAATTATTGGCGCCGGCATCGAGAACCTGTACTTGAGAAAAGGCAGTACCGGAAACAAGAAAAAACATGATTGCAACTAGCAACGATGTTTTTGGTTGAGAAGCATATTTAGACATATGGGCATCCCAAAAAATTAAGCCGGGCGAACCCGGCTTGATTAACTCAATAGCGCTTAGTGCAACTCAACACGTCGGTTACGAGCGTAAGCTGCTTCAGATGTGCCAGGATCTACAGGCTGTTCTTCTCCATAGCTGATAACTTCCAGCTGGTTTGAAGAAACTCCCTGCACCTGCAAATAACGTTCAACAGCCTGAGCACGACGCTCACCCAGAGCAAGGTTATATTCACGCGTACCACGCTCATCGGCATGGCCTTCCAGGCGATAACGCAGGGAAGGATTTTCCATCAAACGGTTAGCGTGATGAACCAAAGCTTCACGAGCTTCAGCACTCAGATCAGAACGGTCAAATTCGAAATAGAACACGGTAGTTGCCAGCGCATTATCTCTTTCGCGGATTTGGGCAGCAGAAAGTCCACCGTTATCGCCCATGCCATTTGCATTACCGCCACCAGTATTGTTGCTACCGCTCATGGAACCACTATCGTTGCCCATGTCGTCGCCCATGTCCCCGGAGCTCATATCATCGGTAGATGATTGACACGCCGCTAAAAAAAGCGCAAATACAGCAGCCATACTTAATTTATAAAATTTGTTATTTTGCATAACTTCGTCTACTCCTCTAAATTTCTTACTAGCAAGCCCGCATTTTTAATTTGTATTGGTACAGAAAGCTTTAAACACACTGCCAATGGCAAATGATACCTCACCAGAAGTCGCTAATCCAGAAATGGTGACCAAGCTGGTTCCCTTACATTACCTTGCGCGGATGGTATCTGGAACTTCACTCTGCCGTCAATGGATACTGCATTTAAAATACCTCTATCACCGGATTTTGAGGCATAAATCACCATACTGGCATTTGGCGCAATACTCGGAGACTCATCCAACGCTGTTTCAGTCAAAATTCGAATCGTACCGCGTTCCAGATTCAGCACTGAAATATGAAAATCATCATTATTATTGAAACGATGAACCAGGATCATATTGTTGCCATCACTCAGCATTCTGGCTCTGGCATTATAGTTCCCCTCAAAAGTCAGGCGCTCTTCCCAACGGGTTTCCAGATCAACCTGGTATATCTGTGGTGTGTTACTTCTTTCTGAAGTAAATATCAGCGATGAACCGTCTGGTGTCCAACTCGGTTCGGTATCTATAGCAAAATGGTTGGTAATTCTCTGAATATCGCGGGTGCGTAAATCCAGTAAATAAATATCAGGATTTCCATCTTTCGATGAAACCATTGCCAGTCTGTTGCCATCAGGAGAAAACACCGGTGAACTGTTGATTCCGGTAAAATCAGTTAACTGTTCTCTGACGCCAGTGCTGATATTTTGAATAAAAATCTGCGACCGTCCTGTTTCGAAAGAGACATAGGCTATCTGGCTGCCGTCAGGTGACCAGGCCGGAGACATAATCGGCTCTTCTCCTTCCCAAAGAATACGAGGACGACCGCCATCGCTGTCAGCCATTTCCAGTCGATAAGGAAATTGCCGCGCGCGATCTTCAGTGACATAGAGTATCTTGGTTGAAAAGGCACCACGCACACCGGTGATTTCTTCAAAAACCAGGTCACTGATTTTATGCCCGATATCCCGCAGCTGTGATTCATTCCCCGTAATCACTTCTCCAAACAAACGTTGTTCACGTAAAACATCAAAAAACTCATATTGCACCTGAATCAACTGACTGTTTTCATTTCTGGAAATTTTACCGACCAATAAATAATCCGAGCCCAAAAAGCGCCAGTCACGAAAATAAACTTCTGCCTGTTCATGTGGCTGACTCAGCATATTGGCAGGATCAACCGGTGCGAATTCCCCGGTATTTCTCAGATTATTACTAATCACCTCATCAATGTTGTCACTCAACACACCAAAACCTTCCCATTCAAAAGGTACGATTGCTACCGGCACAGGATTATCGACCCCCTGGGTAATAACAATATTTAATTGGGCATGAACCACGGCCGGAAAAAACAGGCAGCACAACAGCAAAATGCGGTATTTTTTTAGTATCAACGTAACAAATCCTCTGGTCTGAAAGTTATTGTCAAATTTCTGAAACTGGCTTCAAACAAGCTGATCGACATGTCCCGCAGCTCCGGGAAACGTTCAGCTCTTCTGACTGCCTGTTCCACAGAACGGTCAAAAGCAGCATTACCACTACTTTGAACAACTTCCACCGAAATGACTTCGCCGGTAGGTACCAACCTGATTGCCAACACGGCTGTCATACCGTTTCTGGCACTTGGTGGAATATCCCAGTTACTCGCAATCGTGTTATTGATAATAGCAACATAGGTATCAACTGCGCGAGCATCTGCCGCAGCCTGCTGTGCTGCCAGTGCCTGTTGTCTTTGCAGTTCAGCCTGTCTTGCAGCTTCCTGCTCCCTGGCTATCTGGGCCTGTCTTTCCCGCTCCAGTCGCTCTTGCTCTATACGCGCCTGCTCACGCTGTCTCTGTTCTTCTGCAGCAGCCTCTTCCTGTCGACGCTGGGCTATTTCACTTTCACGGCGCTGCTGTTCAAGTCTTTCTGCTTCACGCTGTGCCTGTTGTTGCCTGGCTTCCTCTTCACGCGCACGTTGAGCTGCGGCATCCCGTTCGCGCTGTCTTTGTGTTTCGGCTTCACGCGCACGCTGTAATTCAAGTTCTTGCAGGCGGCGTAAACGCTGCGGGTTTTGTTCAGCGGTCGTGGCATTTATGTAGACGGGCTCATCCAGGTTGACGAGATCATTTCTCATGACAGGATTATAAAAAATAATATAAATCAGAAGCCCATGAATCAGGGTCGCTGCCACCACTGCAGGCGGATAACCTTCATATTTAAGTAATAGCGCCATAGGATGAAAGGGCAGCATTATTCTATTCCTACTCTTACTATGGTTTTTTACAGTTCAAGGACTAAGTGTTGGCGGCTGCGTAATTAAACGCACACTGGGCGCTCCTGCATCTTCCAGTGTCGCCATCAGACTCATTACCAGTCCGTAGTTTACAGCAGCATCCGCTTCCAGAAAAACCGGGACTCCGGGGTTTTGATTCATTATTCTACTGACATTTTCACCAATGGTTGCAAGCGGTACCGGTTCCGGCTCTTCAGAGACTTCACCGAGACTGATGTAATACAGACCGCCAGCATCAATGGATACGACAAGAGTCAGCTCATCGTTATCGTCTACTATTTCAGCATCCGCTTCAGGTAAATCCACTCTGACACCCTGGGTAATCAAAGGCGCAGTAATCATAAAAACAATCAGTAATACCAGCATCACATCAATCAGTGGCACGACATTGATTTCTGCCATCAAGCGTTTACGTTGCCTGCGTGCTTCCATAAATTTCCCCGTTTTTCCGAGCTTTAGGTTTCCTGACGTTTAGCATGAGCCTGACGATGGAGAATACTGGAAAACTCATCCATAAATGTGTAATAGCTATCAGAAATCGAATTAACACTGGCTGAGTAGCGGTTAAAAGCAAGCACTGCCGGTATCGCTGCAAACAAACCCATTTCAGTAGCAAATAACGCTTCAGCAATACCGGGAGCAACCACAGCAAGACTGGCCTGGCTCTGATTAGCCAGATCAAAGAATGCATTCATAATGCCCCAGACAGTTCCGAACAAACCGATATAAACTGAAACACTGGCCACTGTTGCGAGAATGGGTAAATGCTTTTCCAGCACCCTCTCTTCACGCGACAATGCCACTCGCATAGCCCGCTGCGAACCCTCCATGACCGCATCAGAATCAATCCCGGGCTGCTGCCTTAAACGGGTAAATTCCTTAAAACCGGAACGAAATAGATTTTCCATACCAATAATAGTGACATCTTCTTTTTTCAGTTTATTGGTGCCATCCCGAAACAGCTGGCTCAAATCCATGCCGGACCAGAACAATTTTTCAAAATTAAAAACTTCTCTTTCAGCGTCTTTAATAATGATCCACTTCTGCACGATAATAACCCACGACATGACTGACAGGACAAACAGGCTCAGCATGACCAGTTTCCCTATCCAGGTTGCATCTACGATCATACTCCAGATATTCATTGAATCACCCATACCTGTTTTCTCTCACCTCTCCCATATCGCATGCATTTTTTTTGCATGCTTAAAATAGTTATTTATCACTTAAATAATTTTCAGTAACTCTTCATTGATCCTGCGAAAACAAGTCCTTGCCATCACGCCCTTTTAAACCAAAATGTCTGTAAGCATATTCCGTGACCATACGTCCGCGCGGTGTACGGGTAATAAAACCCTGTTGGATTAAATAAGGTTCAAGCACATCCTCCACCGTCCCTTTTTCTTCGCTGATGGCTGCGGCAATACTGTCTATGCCCACAGGACCGCCATCAAACTTTTCTATCAGCGTCATTAAAAAGCGCCGATCCAGATGGTCAAATCCATTTTTATCAATACTCAACATGTCCAGCGCTTCTGTTGCAATATCCAGATCAATACTGCCACTATGCTTAACTTCAGCAAAATCTCTGACCCGGCGTAACAGGCGATTAGCAATTCGCGGTGTCCCTCTTGCGCGTCTGGCTATCTCTTCTGCTCCGGCTTCATCACATTCAGCCTTTAAAATGCTGGCTGAACGGCTGACGATGCTTTTAAGATGCTGCACCGAATAAAATTCCAGTCTTTGCACGATGCCAAAACGGTCCCGTAAAGGAGAAGTCAGCAGGCCTGCTCGGGTTGTCGCACCAACCAAGGTAAAAGGTGGCAATTCAAGTTTTAAAGATCGTGCTGAAGGCCCTTCACCAATCATAATATCCAACTGATAATCTTCCATCGCCGGATACAAAATTTCTTCTACTGCCGGATTCAGGCGGTGGATTTCATCAATAAAAAGCACATCACCGGATTCAAGATTAGTCAACATGGCAGCCAGGTCACCGGCTTTTTCCAGCACTGGCCCCGAGGTACTTTTCAGTGCTACGCCCATTTCATTAGCAATAATATGAGAAAGTGTTGTTTTCCCCAGACCTGGCGGGCCGAAAATAAGTGTATGATCAAGCGCCTCACTGCGCTTGCGAGCAGCAGAAATAAAAATCTCCATCTGCTCCTTAACGCCATCCTGACCGATGTAGTCAGTCAGTTTATTCGGGCGAATAGCAATATCCTGCTGAACTTCAGCATCAGCGGCCACACCCGATATCAAACGATCTTCTTCAATCATTCTTGCTTTTCCGCCACCAATAAACTTTAAACTGCCATGCCTTTAAGTGCGAGTCGAACCAGGATGCTGGTATCAAAAGTCTCTTCTTGCGCTTCCAGCTTTAAGGCAAGCTGATTGATTACTTTTCCGGCATCCTGCGGTTTATAACCCAGTGCAATCAAGGCATCCTCAGCTTCACGAATAATTCTGTTAGTTTGGCCCGAAACCTGTCCGGAAGTTCCTTCACTTGCAACATCATTGTCACCGCTTTCCTGATACCAGTCTTCAAGCTTATCTCTCAGCTCAATAATAAGACGTTCAGCTGTTTTTTTACCAACCCCCGGCAAGCGCACTAAAGCAGATACATCATTGCGATGCACGCACTCAGCCAGCTCACGAATATTTAAACCTGACAATATACCTAAAGCCATTTTCGG
>Ga0255769_10005622_pt1 | contig 11742 bp, 6 predicted proteins | sample 041ome_9_FD_179637 | JGI IMG/M metagenome (GOLD analysis project Ga0255769, IMG submission 179637) | Coastal salt marsh microbial communities from the Groves Creek Marsh, Skidaway Island, Georgia - 041413US metaG (version 2) | ecosystem: Environmental > Aquatic > Marine > Intertidal zone > Salt... | reverse complement strand
AGACGATAACCATTAAGACTAGAGCTGCAACAATTCCAATTCCAATGTACAACAGCATCTGATCCATCTTTGAGTCAAGCAATGCTTGCACCTCCTCAATGGTTTTGTTCTGTTCGTCAAATTTCTGTTGGAACGTTTCTAGAGTAGCGTTTATGGCGCTTTCTGACTGCGCCAAACGCTCAAGTGTCTCTTTAACCTGGCTGCTCAACTCATCACTTGAAGAAGACAGTTGATCCAAATCAGCGCTCATGTTTTTGTGCTTGGACTCAAGGTAAACCAAGCGCTTAAGCTGATTGTATTGTTGAGATATTAGCTGTTCTATTTTAGCCGAATCTGATACAGATTCTTGGGCAAAAGAAGAAACCGGTACGGCAAATGCAAACAAGAGCATTGCCAAAGCGAGTAAGGTGCGCTTCATGTTCTATGGTTTTGTTTTGATGCTAAAATACATTTTTTGACATAACATTGTTTTGAATTTGCAGAAATTGACTCCTAATTGTTAACATTCAGCAAGAAAAAATCCATTTTGAATGCGGTCTAGCGTCCTTTCATCCCAAAAAAATTGAAAACCACCCGTCTTGTTCAGCACTGAAATTAAAATAATGACTTACTACCAATCAAGGTCAGTGCTTACGACAATATTTAAATTGCCCAAACTTAAAGATCTTCATTTAGAGCTTCCAAAAGCGAATGAAGATTTGAGCGAGAACCGGGGTTCATTCCACTGGTTTTAAATTTTAATTCTCGATTAGGCTTATACTTAATCTGAATCACGTTTTTCTTGACTCTTGCGGAAATAATCTTTTCAATGGGCAATGAGAATTCTGCAGAACGACGTTTCTTCCAAGAAGAAAAAAGATTAAATTTTTGATAGTACAGCACATTGCCCTTGAGCGATAATCTCCAACCTATTTTTTGAAAACATCTAAGCAAAATCAATATTCCTGAAAAGAACGTAAGATTAAAGAAATAAACTAGGTTTTGCCATTGAGGAAACTTGAAGGGAACAAAGCCAAGCGAACCAATAAGCAAAAGAACAGCTCCTGCATAAATGAGTAATACTGGGTCTTTTTTTATAGTGATGATTTGATTCAAAGGTCTAGAATTTGTTACATCTTAGATTATCCGGAATTCTTTATTAGTTCTAGATAGTCTAAACTGGTGAGTGGAAATAAATTCCGAATCAAAGCTATTAAACACGATTAACTTAGTAGTATAAATTTATCGTAGCGTAAACCAATTTATCGTAGCGTTAGCTGGAACAGCTGTCCATATTTTCATTATTTGCTTACCTATTAAGGGGTAAGATCAGCGCATTAAATGAACGGTCCCTTGAGCTTGACTATCATTGCTATCCCCCACCTCTCTATAGGTAATCACCCAAAAATAAACCCCTGGGCTACAGTCTAAACCGTTAAGCGCCCGGCCATCCCATTTGAAATCAATTTCATAAGAACGAAATACCATTTCATCCCAACGGTTGTAAATTTCTACCGTCAAATGTTCTAAATCTTGTCCAACGATTAGTTCAAAATTATCATTGGAACCGTCATAGTTAGGCGTAAAGAAATTAGGCGCTTCAAATTTAGGGTTTGGTAAAACTTTAATCCATTTATCATAGCAAAATTCACATCCAAATTCCGGATCTAGAACACATAAGGTAATTAAGTAATCACCATAGCCACCAAAAACAAAAGTTGTGTCTTCTGCATAACTAACGGTATCTCCATCAATTAACCAATAGTACATAAGCCCTGGAGCCGCCGCCATATTTGTTGTGGTAACGGACAAAGGGCTTACGCCACTATCTTGGCTCGTTAAGAATATAGCACTTGTGAGACCAGCGGCAGGGATTTCATAGTATACGGTGTCAAAGCAACCAAATATTGAATCTTGTATGTAAATAAATCCATTTGAAACCGGCATAAATATCTGTCCACTATTTGTGTAACCCGGATATGCGCTCCATGAATAGGTGTACGCGTTATTTGCCAAAGCCGGTATAACCTGAACAGCACCGTTGTTTTCACCGCATATAGCGGTATCAATATCTACTACATAATTAAAATTGAAGGTATGCTCCACTTTAAATGTTGTGTCTGTCTTACAACCGTTTGAGTCCGTGATGGAATAGCTGTAATTTCCATTTGAAATGGCGCTGGGATTAAAGTTATAGGTATAGGAATAACCGGGCGTGCCTCCTGCTGCTCCTAAAAATGCTGAGCCAGCGTCTCCCTCACAAAAAGGTTGAGTTATTACAAAGTCCGCCGAAAGGGGCGGGGGGGATACTAAACAAATGGTGTCTTTTCTGTAGCACCCTAAGGTGTCGCTTGATGTAACTACATAACATCCATCGGTCAATCCGTTTGCAGAAGGTAGAGTTAATGTAGAATTATGCGACCAGCTGTAAGAGTAAGGTGCGTGACCGCCACTTATGCTGTTGATGTCAATTTGACCATCTTGAGATTGATGGCAGGAAGGCGAAGCAACGGTAACAATAGAAGCGTCTAAACTAACGCCTTCAATATGGGCCGTATCAGTACAAACTAGGCGATTGCCTATATAGATGTCCACGTAAATTGTTGTATCCGATTGAAGCGCCAAAGAAATGGAGGCGCCCGTAGATCCTGTTGACCACTGGTAATTATACGCGTTATCTCCACCATTTGCCATTAAGGCTAGGGTATCGCCAACGCAGGCTTTTGAATCATAAGTAAGAGGCGTTTTGTAATCAAGGTTGACCTGTATCGTGTCTAGGACTTTACAAGAGACGTAATCTGCTTCAACCCAATATAGTCCGCTTTGGTTTACCCACAATTGATCTGTTGTATCTCCCGTGGACCAGAGGAAACCAACAGCGTCGTTAAAATTTTGCGTGGTCAGTAAAATGCTATCGATGAATACTGAATCATGACAAAATAATTCTGTAGTGTCTGGTGGAAATCCATAAATATAACCGGGTTGGTCCGCCCAAATAAATCCCGTATTATTTCCTTGGTCATTGGATTTGGATCCGGTATAAAAAACACCATTGCCAGCATAATTGATGTCCCGAATCTCTAGAAAATCCGCCCCCACATCGTGATAGGTAAATAAATCCGCTTGACTTCCTATTTGAGTAGATTTTAGACCTATGTAATTGCAAAAATCACCTCTTGCTCTAAGAGAGTCGTGAATTATATGGTCGTTTGAAGCATCAAAGCTGTAAACTTGATCAGGCGTCAATATAAGGGTATCTATGGAACTAGAACCAACAAACACAAGATTGGCATGTGGCCTTACATATTGAATGTGAGAGCCATTACCTGAATACAGGTAATTGTAGTCCAAGGTGTTTTTGTTTGTAAACTCAATATGTTCTACGGTATCTTGAGTGAATACCCTCGCTCTAGAACGGTCAGTTGTAAGGAACACCTTGGCACCCTCTGATTTCCACCCAATATTTGCTGAACTGATGTTAAAAACATCCCAATGACCAAAAATTTCGAATAAGGAACTATCTACATCCGCCCAGGTGGTATCTCCGTCGTCCCCAAAAATCAATCGGTTCACATAGAAGCTATTTCCTTTAGTCAGTAAACCGCCAGACCTAACATAAACAATATTGCTACAAGCCAGGCTGTCTCGTATTTCTATGGTGGCTGATTCGCTTTTTTCGATTTGAATTACGAATTTTACTAAAACATCCGCTGGGTCAAAATAAGCACTATCAGCACCTCTGAAACGCAGGGTGCCGTGGGACCCACTGTTGAAAGTGAATGTAGGTTGTAAAACCATGCTTTGAAAACATTGTAGCGATGCGTTATGACTCCATTCAAGCGCAAAATCTGTATTTGGCGTGACAACAAAATCGCCACAATATGAGTCATAAATTTCAAGATCTACCGTCTGGCCAGCAGTATTAAAGCTGTTCTGGTCAAATACCACTGAATCTGCTGGTGTAGGAATACATTCTCCCCCAATCCCTCCTGAGGATAAAGACCAATGAGAGCTGTCCTGCCATACTCCTGAATTTCCCACCCAATACAATGTTCTTGGTTGGTCCACGCTAAAAGTAATAGCAGTATTCCCTCCCAAGTCGATGGATGAATAGGCTTTAATGTTTTTATTTGGCGTCCCGTTGGTGACATTTTTCATTAACACATAACGTCCAACTAGGCTATCTGACAGACTGTTTATGGTTATTGAATCCTCTTTTGTTTCCGCCTGAATTGTGGCAAAACCAAAACAGTCTGTCCGGGTATCTAAGTGTTCTAAGTTCAATTGCTGTGGCTGTCCAGCAAATGTGATAACACTTCCTTCTTGAATTCTTAACGTATCCCAATCCAAGCTTAGTTGATAGGTGTTTACGCCAAGGTTGGAATGCACATCCACTATTTTTGCTTGGAAACCGTCCCAATAAATCCAATCGTTTGCTTGTGGGTTGGAAAACCTCAATTCCCAAAAAGGCTGACTTTGATCAAAATAACATCTTCCATAATTACCTGTAAAATCAACGGTGCTTGAGTCAAAATCCCATGTAAACATGGAAGATCGGAATTCAATAGTGCTTTGAATTTCAAAATAGGCTCCTGAAATATTCACGCTTGCACTATCGCCTGAACTTCCTCCATATGGATAACCGCGATCTCTAAAAAACTCTGCTCTTATTGAGCAATTATGCATGTCTAAATGACCATTGATAACACTAAGCCCGCCCACAATTTTAATTGAGTCTTGAACAGTGTAACTCCCTGAACCAATCATTGTAACATCTGCTCTAATCTCGTTTTTACAATTAACCGATTTCATGCCCGCTTGATTCGTAAGCAAAAGCTGTGCTCTTGGGGTATTAACGTTTAAATGTGTTGCGCCATTTAAAAGCACACTCCCGTTTATTGCTAGCCAACCTCCTTTCTGAGATAAATCTAATTTATCATCGGTGGTGGAAATAAAATCACCAACATGAGTGTATTTAGGCAGTATTACTTCAAAATCTGTTGAAGAAGAATTACTATCAAAAATTACATTATCTAGGTTTCCGGGAATACAGTAAATAGGCGCACCACCTGAACTAAGCGACCAATGGCTGCTGTCTTGCCAGCTACCGTCACCGCCTATCCAGTAATAATCTTGTTCAGCAGTAGGTGAAATGTTGATTCCAGAAGAGTTGAATATATTAACAGAATTTGTGGCGCTTGTCGCGGCTCCGTGGAAATCAATATTGAAAAACGATGCGTTTGTAAATATGAATGGGTTCAGCATCATTATCTCATAACCTGAAGTGCTTTCACTTCCCTGCAAATAGATAGGCTCCACACAACCCGTCTCTTGCGAAATAAAATTAATTTCCGTGTCCGCACCTTCACTAAACGTTAGGGCCGAACCCCCATTAATATAGAGACTGTCAATACTCGCAATACCATTAAATACATGCACAGCATTGGTTGTGATTTTGGCAATCTTCAACTTGCCTGAACCGTAAATTTCATTAGCTACTCCGTTGGAATATTCGACCTCATTCAAAGACAATGTGTCCAAAAGACTCGATGAGATTCTCGCTCTTTCCCCTTCAATGATTATGTGGCTGTTAGAAAAATTAAACGTGCCGCTGTTTGAAAAATTCAAAGCGTGCCAATAGTCCGTTGTGTAAATTTTTGAATTCGAAAAATCAGCATTATTACCCGTTGGAAGTTGAGTGTTTATTCTTTGAACACGAATAACATTCCCGTTAGAATTAAAGTCCCCGCTATTTAACCCAAAATAATGCTGAACGTTTAAGGAGTCTAGTAGTTGATATGACCCCGTACCGTTAAGGTTTAAATTTGAAATTATTGTCCCATTGAGGTCAATGGAATGGCTACCTGATCCGCTGAGGTTCCAATCAATATCTGTAGAAGTAGAAACAACAAAGCCATTATTCAAGGTTAATGAGCCAAATAGCTCATAGGTAACTGCACCGCTTGATAGTGTGATTGAAGGAGCGCCCGTGGTCACGATAAAATCTTTTGTATACACGGTTGTTACATTCACATTTATGGTAAAATCAAGGGACCCGCTGTTTCCATCAAATATTACATCATCCCCTGATCCAGGAACAGTATTGTGATACGTTGTGCCACCAGAGGTAGTTGCCCAATGTGTTAAATCGGCCCAGTCTCCTGCTCCGTTAACCCAATAATAGGTGTCCGCAAAACAAAGCGTTGGAAACAAGAAGAACAATAAAATAATTCTACGCATTTACGCGGGGTTTAATTCTAAAAATATGGCTTTATTAATATTCTATAGCCAGGCAAACCGAGTATTTTTTAATATTTATTTTCAACTTTCATCAAGAGTTGTCTGAATATGAAGCTAAATATGTTTCTAGAAAAAACCCCTTTTCATACGAGACAAAAAGGGGTTTTATATTAGAGAACGCATACAATCGGCTTAACTTTAAGATTATTAGTTTGGTCAAAAACAAATGCAATGAATTGGTTGATTTTACAGCCTTTCACCTTCTCATTTTTAAATGTACTAAACCCTCTTCTCTCTATAGTCCTTATTTTATCGTAGCGCTTATGAACTTATCGTAGCGTTAACGTCGCTTCATTAATTGGACGCTTATTCGAATATTTGAGCAAGTATAGAGGCCACTTCCGTGCTTTCACCTTTGGGCCATTTGACTCCATGTTGCTCGGCATCAAGAACCTTTTGAGACATAATGGTTTTTCCTTCAGGGCATATTGATTGGAGTTTCATTGCTCTTGTAAACACCGCTCCCCATATATCATCTGTACTACCTAATTCACTATGAAAATCAGTATCTACAGAGCCAATATCTATCCCCACTTTCAATAATACGGGACCATCAAATTCTTTGGTTGAATGATTAAACGCTTTCATTGATTTATGCATATTCTTTGCAGCGTATAAAGCCTGTCTTGGGCTTACATAATCTTCATTTATTCCGCCTACGAGCACTAGAGATGTTCCGTCTGATTTAAACCGCTCCAAACCGTACTTGGAACATGCCCCTTCAAGTCTGCTAAACAGCTCTTCCAATCGCTGTATGAACAATTCGTTACCCAATACTGGCAAAGATTTAGTATAACCCACTAGTTGAACCTGAATCACAATAATATCATTGTGTTGATTAGGCTCTATTACAACCGGTTGATCTGTAGTATTATACGGGGAGACGGGAAGTATGCTCTCAATTAATTTATTTTGACGAGCCGTAGAAACGGTTAAATCATCAAGTTGGGTTAATGTTGTTGCTCTAGAAATAATTGTTTTGATGAGCGCATACAAGCAAATGATTAAGAGCATTATGTAAATTATGAGCGTTACAACACCTCTTGATATATCATCTTCAACGCGATTGCTATTCGCATCGCTCCTAAGTAGCTCTTCTTTTCCTATGTTAGAAATAAGTTTTTTCAATTCACCACTAGGGCCTATGCTCGAGGCGAAAAGTTTCTCTTTGCCTCTGCTTAATTCTTGAATAAATGCTGCATCTATTTCAAGAATTCTCTCTAAGGCATGTTTTACAGAATCCTGTCTAACCAATTTGTAAAACCTTTTTAAAACAACATAAGCTTCTCTATGAGTTTGCCACTCCTCTTCAGTATTAGCGAGCTGTTTGGCTAATGCTGAACGAATAAATCTAATGCTCTCAGGAGAGGGCTTCATCAAGATGTCTTTAAGGTCTTTATACTCATATCGCGAAGAGTCTTCCCAATAAGCTAGACAAAACTCCGCTCGAGCAAGCTCAAGCGCTTCAACGTACGCTTGATAATTAGTAACCGATGTGTTGTTTGCCAACTCATTATAGATGCTTAAAAACTTGGCTTCACCTTTATTTCCTAATTCAAGGTAGGCGCTCATCGAATTGAACTTTGGCAGACTGCTTGATATTCCTTCTTGCTCAAAGATTGCCGAAGCGCTATCGTATGCAACAGCAGCGTTTAGGTAATTCCCCATCTGATTGTAGGTGTTTCCTAATTGGTTGAATGCTGCGCCCCTTAATCTGCCGGTTGCCCAGCGAAGCGAAAATTCTGACAGCTGAAGACTGTGTTCATAGTCTTCTAATAAGTATAGGATAAGGGCAGCGCGGTCTTGAACACTTCCTTCATATTTACCCAAATCGTTTTGAATATCAATTTCAAGCGCATGGTTCAAGTAGAAGGCAGCAGAATCGTAGTCTGCAAGGAAAATATAGGTATTCCCTGTTTGGTAATTTGAAAAGAACCTCAGTTCAACACTGTCTTTAGGGGCCCAATAATTGATTTTTTTTAAACCCGTGAGGTACTGTTTTGACTCTCTTCTTTTATCCCAAAAGTTAAACCCACGATAATTCGCAACACTTTTTACGGAACTATCTGCAGTAGAGCGCTCTACTTCGCCGATAAGCTGTTGCGCTTTTGATTTAGCTTTTAACCTTTCTTCTGCCGTTTGAGCTGATCTGTATTTTTGGTATTCCAAAGAAATGGAGTCTAGCCAATGTGCCGTCCCTCTATCCGTAAGAAACGCTTGTTTTTGCCCAAATAGGTTTACGGCAAAAAATAGTAGAATAACACCAAGCTTAATGCGGCCTATCATAACTCAAAGAATTGGGACGATTCAGATAGATTTGTTTCAATCTCAAATTGATTTTTATCTAGAGAACGCATTATGTACTTAGACACTTTTATTTTTTCGTTATTTGCGCTTTGCATATTCACAGCTGATTCGCGAACGGATTGTCCCCAAATGTCAAACCTAAGCCTTTTGGTACCTATAAAACCCGAAAGGACATCACCGTAACTAATTCCTGCTTTAAAGCGCAAATCATACCCCTGAATATTAAAGACGGCCTTGCGCAATTTAATCGCGCATGAAACGGTGGCATTCACTTGCTGTGAGGGTGTCTGTTTTCCCCTCTTGCAAATAGCCACTAACTGATTGCCAGAAAACTTTATTTTGACTAGGCCAAATTCTTTAAAAAGCACTTCAGCCTTTTGAAATAGTTCGTCCATTACAACGAACCTTTTTTTTGGACTCCCGAATGATACACTTTCCTGTACTTCAATGAACAGCACTGTACAGTCTTTCCATTTTACAGGATCCAGGTTTTCATTCTGTAAAAAATTTGAAATTGCACTATCGGGCAATAGTCTGCTGAGTATTTGACTTAGCCTTCTCTCTTGGTTTTTTACTTCAGATAATCGCTTAGTATCATTCTGTTTAATCAGAAGCATAACGACTATGATGCATAGGATTATAAGAATAATTGAAAGCACAACTGTTTGACCGGACTCTACCAAGATATACGACCTACTCTTTTGTTGCTCAAGACTGTTTATTCTTTCAATCTGATCGAAAAAAGAGGTAATCTTTTTAGGCGATTCTTGGGCTTTGTTCAACACCTCTTTTCTACTGAGGGACACTTCGGTTTCTAAAGATTCTATCTCAAGAGAGTCCGCAGAAGTTAATTGGCCACTCGCCTCTGATTGACAGCAGAGTGCTACCAAGACAATGAGTGTTTTAAAATATTTGGTGATGGCCATTAAAGTTGATCCTATGATTTGTTTTCATAGTGAAAATACAACTCTATAATTAAAGGCGGAAAGCGCTGGTTTAGCGATACCTGTGTTAAGTGGTGTACAATTCTTTAATAAAACAGCACAGAATACTTCAACAGCTATACCAATTGAATATCTACACTTACCAAAGATTTAAACTCCTCTAAACGCGCATTGATCTCCTCATTAGTAAGTTCGGCGATACGTTCGGTTCCAAATTTCTCAACGGTAAAACTTGCCATAGCAGACCCCCATATAACCGCACGTTTCATGTTTTCAAAACTGATGTCATCCGTCTTAGCCAGATAGCCAATAAATCCTCCTGCAAAGGTGTCTCCGGCGCCAGTTGGATCAAAAACTTCTTCTAACGGTAACGCAGGAGCGCTAAATATTTGGTCCTCATGAAAAAGTAGTGCGCCATGCTCACCCTTCTTTATGATGAGAAATTTAGGACCCATTGTCATAATTTTCTTTGCTCCCTTAACAAGACTGTATTCACCTGACATCTGTCTAGCTTCCTCATCATTTATAGTAAGCACATCAACTCCTTTAAGAGCTTCAACAAGGTCGTCCCAACAATTGTCCATCCAAAAATTCATAGTGTCCAACACAACGAGTTTAGGGCGTTGAGGAAGTTGATCAAGAACCTGTTGTTGAATAGACGGCATAAGATTTCCAAGCATTAAATACTTCGCGTCTTTGTATGCCTCAGGAACAATTGGATTAAAATCTGCAAGAACGTTTAATTGGGTGTCAAGAGTGTCACGAGTATTCATGTCTAAATGATACTTTCCGCTCCAAAAAAAAGTCTTGCCGTCTTTAATAATTTGAACCCCTTCTAAATCTGCGCCTTTAGACTTCAAAAGGTCCAGATGTGGCTGCTCAAAATCGGCACCAACAACAGAAACAATATTACTTTTCTCCACATGATAGCTTGCTGAAAGGGCAATGTATGTGGCAGCACCCCCAAGGATGCGATCTGTTTTTCCAAAAGGCGTTTCAAGTGCGTCGTACGCCATAGTTCCAACTGTCAGTAAGCTCATTATATAAAATTTATGCAGCAAAGGTAAGCGGAGGTCTTTAGTTACGCAATCAAATTGATTTCATTGTGCGGTCCGTTTAAAAACCACTTTACACTTGAAAACTATTTGATTTCAACAAGTCTTGCGTTGTAAATAACTGATTGGGAATCTTTGAATATGAAAAACAAGGTTATCTCTCTTCTCAAAAACAAAACAATCCAAGAAAAGGAATTCATTAAGTTCCTATACAGATTCACTTTAACTTATTGTATCCTACTAGGGCTTTATCAACTTTATCTTAAGTACACCGTTTACAACCAGTCACTTGATTGGGTAACCTATAGTGTGAGCGAGTTTTCCTTTTACCTCGCTCAGTTATTAGGCGCAACCCAATGCACGTTTTCCTGTTTCATTGAAGGCTGTTACATTGGGCAAGAAGACAAGCTGATTCACGTAGCGGAAGGGTGCAATGGATTGAGCCTTTCTATTGCTTATGGTGCATTCATAGTAGGTTTCTCCCATTTAAATTGGAAAACACTCCTACAGGTGCTCTTTGGATTAATAACTATACAAGGGTTTAATGTCTTGAGAATTGGGATTCTGATTGTTCTTAGGGATTTTGGAGGCGATGCGTATTTCTATTTTATAAAATACCTTTTTGGTATTATCATCTATGGTTCCATATTCACACTATGGTCGCTTCAGCCACATTTCAATAAATGGTTGAGCTGATGGGGTTAAAAACTATGTATAAATGGATAACCCTATACATGCTGTTATCCATACCAATGGGAATTATGCGGGGTATACAGGATACAGAAACCGTCGTTTTTGTAGCATATTATATAATTACTGCTTGGTTTAAAGTAGTGTTGTGCATGCGGTTTTTTGAAAAGGCCGGATTCAATACCTCTAAAAAACTATTAACTCTTGGTATTGCTATTATTCTCAGATTCCTATTTCATGCTCCTTGGTTTGCCTTGTGTATTGCAAGTGTACTCTTTCATTCCAATCAGACAAAAAAACTTATTTAACTATTGCGGGAAATATGGGATTGACGTATTATTGCACCCCGATTTGAAAGAATCGGACATTACATTCCTCCTTAGCTCAGTTGGTTAGAGCATCTGACTGTTAATCAGAGGGTCCTTGGTTCGAGCCCAAGAGGAGGAGCACTGAAAAGCCCAGCACAA
>Ga0255769_10005614_pt1 | contig 11745 bp, 15 predicted proteins | sample 041ome_9_FD_179637 | JGI IMG/M metagenome (GOLD analysis project Ga0255769, IMG submission 179637) | Coastal salt marsh microbial communities from the Groves Creek Marsh, Skidaway Island, Georgia - 041413US metaG (version 2) | ecosystem: Environmental > Aquatic > Marine > Intertidal zone > Salt... | reverse complement strand
CTAGCGCTATCCCCAGAAACACGAAAGGCCGCACCGGTAACCCGGGGCGGCCCTGCGCGATGCGTAATACTAGCTGAACAGCTTTTCCTTAATGCGAGCCGCCTTTCCGCTGCGCTCTCGCAAGTAGTACAGCTTCGCCTGGCGGACGTCACCGCGGCGCTTGACCGTGATGCTGTCAAGAAGTGGGCTGTAGGTCTGGAAAGTTCGCTCTACCCCAACGCCGTGAGAAATCTTCCGGAGGGTGAATGCGGAATTCAGACCTCGGTTACGCTTGCCAATACAAACCCCCTCAAAGGCTTGCAAACGCTCGCGGGTGCCTTCCTTGACCTTCACCTGAACCACAACAGTGTCGCCCGGAGCGAAGGCCGGAATCTCTTTACTCATTTGCTCGGCATTAATTTCCGAGATAATTTTGTTCGTGTTCATGACACTCTCCAATCCAACTCACGCCTTTCCCGCGCCATTGCGGTCAGTCGCTACGTCTACTCACTTTCGTTGAGCTGCCACTCCTTGAGTAGCGCTCTATCTTCCTGGGACAGCGCTTGCCAGGTCAACATATCCGGCCGCCTGTCCATCGTCCGTCGCAGGGACTGGGCCCTGCGCCACCGGGCTATTGCGCGATGGTCGCCGCTTAACAACACCCCGGGCACCTCTGCTCCCCGATACGCCTCAGGGCGGGTGTAGTGGGGACAATCCAACATCCCATTCGCGAATGAATCCTCATTCGCAGAGTCTCCGTGACCGAGCGCGCCCGGTATCAGTCGTATCAGCGCGTCCATCACCATCATCGCCGGAAGCTCACCACCGCTGACAACAAAGTCCCCGATGGACACCTCGAGGTCAACTGAAGCCTCGAGAAATCGCTCATCGATCCCTTCATACCGTCCCGCGACGAAGATCAGGGCTTGCTCCTTGGCCAGTTCCCTCGCCAAGCCATCGTTGAACACCCGGCCTTGAGGCGTCAATGCCACCACTTTAGCCTCAGAGCCCACCCGTTCACGGGCCCTTTCCAACGCCCGATCCATCACTGGGGCTTGCATCACCATCCCAGGACCACCGCCATAGGGGCGATCGTCAACGGTGCCATGCCGATCATCGGCGACCTCCCTCGGGTTAGTCAGTGAAAGCGCCCAGAGCCCTTGCTCGTGCGCCCTTCCTGTCACCCCCCAGCAGGCCAAACTGTCAAACATTTCCGGAAACAGGGTGATGACCCCGAAACGGCGCGGTGCGTCAGGCGTCGACATACCAACTCACCCATACGCTTCGACTTTCCGTGTCGATTTTTGTAACCACCGAATCGACCAACCAGGGAATGAGCCGCTCCCTGTCATCTACGCTGTCATCCGTCGCCTTCACCACCAGCACATCGTTTGCACCGGTATCGAGAAGGTAATCAACCTGCCCCAACACCACGACGCCCTTGTCGTCGCTGTCGGGCTCACAGCAAAACACCCGCATACCCACCAAGTCTCGCCAGTAGATCTCGTCTAACTCGGCGGGGGGCAAGTTGTCCTGCTCCGTTTGGAACAAAAATCCCCTGACTTCTTCCGCCGCAGACCGGTCGTCGATGCCCTCGACATGGGCAATGACGCCTTTGCCTTGCTGCTTGACGGCGTCGATTTTCACCGTCTTGGTACTGCCTATTCTTACTTTCTCTCCCGGCACGAGCTGGATACGCGCGAGAGAGGTCAATATGTCCAGGTCTTCAAGAAAGGGCCGGATTTTTACCCAGCCTTTGATCCCGTGAACACCTACAACCTGTGCCAGCGTAATAAGCTCCGCCATGGCGAGCGAGCTGGCCTGACGGCGGGCCCTTAAGCGGCCGCCGAGGTCTCCACCTGCGCGGCAGCGTCTTTCATCAACGACTTAACGCGCGGTGAAATTTGGGCGCCCTTATCCGCCCATGCATGGATCTTTTCAAGATCCAAACGCAGACGTTCTTCCTGACCGCGCGCGATAGGATTAAAGAACCCCACTCGCTCAATAAAACGGCCATCCCGAGAGTTGCGGCGATCGGTCACAGTGACCTGGTAAAACGGGCGCTTTTTGGACCCGCCGCGAGAAAGTCGGATTACTACCATGCTGTTGATTCCTATGAATTTTTCTAAGCCAGAAGAGCCTTAGACGGCTGTTCCTGCAAGTAAAGGACGCGGAGGATACAGCAAAGCCAGCCCGGTGAAAAGGTGAGAATGGCAGGCTTTCAGCGGCCTGGAAATCCTCCCGGAGGCATGCCGCCGCCAGGGGGCATCATGCCGCCGAGGCCTCGCATCATTTTTTGCATACCGCCCCCTTTCATCTTCTTCATCATTTTCTGCATCTGCTTATGCTGTTTCAGCAAGCGATTGAGGTCTTGCACCTGCGTACCCGACCCCAGGGTGATACGACGCTTGCGGGAGCCCGCGATGAGCTCGGGCTTCCGCCGCTCTGCTGGGGTCATGGAGTTGATCATCGCTTCCATGCGGGCAAATTGCTTGGTGTCTAGGTTTTGCTGGGCCGCCTGCGCCATGCCTCCCATGCCGGGTAGCTTATCCAGCATGGCGCCAATGCCGCCCATATTTTGCATTTGCTGCAATTGATCCCTGAAATCTTCGAGGTCAAAACGCCCACCGGTCTGTACTTTTTTGGCGAGCTTTTGTGCTTTTTTCTTGTCGACCGTGCGCTCAGCCTCTTCGATAAGCGACAACATATCGCCCATGCCCAAAATCCGGGAGGCCAACCGATCAGGATGAAATGGATCGAGCGCGTCGGTCTTCTCACCAACCCCCAGAAACTTGATGGGCTTGCCGGTGATGGTTCTCACCGAAAGCGCAGCACCACCGCGGGTATCGGCATCAACCTTTGTCAGAATAACACCGGTCAGGGGCAGTGCATCTCCGAAGGCTTTTGCGGTATTGGCGGCATCTTGGCCGGTCATCGCGTCGACGACGAACAGCGTCTCAACGGGACTGATCGCACTGTGAAGCGACTTGATTTCAGCCATCATCGGCTCGTCAATCGCCAAGCGACCGGCGGTATCCACGAGCAGCACGTCAATCACATTGACGCGCGCACTCGCCAAGGCGCGATTGACAATAGCGACCGGATCTTCGCTGGCCTCCGAGGGCTCAAAGCGGGCCCCCACCTCCGCCGCCAAAGTCTCCAACTGGGCGATCGCCGCTGGTCGATAGACGTCGGCGCTGACCACCGCCACCTTCTTTTTCTCCCGCTCGATCAAATAGCGAGCCAGTTTGGCCACTGAAGTGGTTTTACCAGCGCCCTGTAGACCCGCGACCATGACCACAGCCGGTGGCTGGGTGTTCAGGGTCAGTGCCTCGTTCACCTCCCCCATCGTCTGGGTAAGTTCCGACTGCACGATCTTCAGAAACGCCTGCCCTGGCGTGAGACTCTCAGCCACCTCGGCCCCGACCGCCCGCGCCTTCACGGCATCGGTGAACTGTTTGACTACCTCCAGTGCCACGTCTGCCTCGAGCAAGGCCATGCGGACCTCGCGCAGGGTATCTTTGATATTTTCTTCCGAGATCCGCGCCTTGCCAGCCATCTGGCGCAAACTGGCGGACAATCGTTCACTCAAGCCTTCAAACATGTATTTCCTCGCTCACCATCACAGTGAGACACCTACGCTGTCTCACCACTGTTTCACTGGGCCACAAAGCGCGTAGTATACGGGTGTTCGACTATTGACCCAAAAGGTAATGGAAACCATGCGAGCGATACGATGACGTCGCCCCAGGAATTGCTCCACGCCGGCTTAGCCATCGTGACAGCGGCGCTGTATTTGTATGCCGGTGCCCGCCAGTTACTGACGCTAGACGCCCGACAAACCGGCGCATCGCAACGCGTGTTGTGGATCGCCTCATTCGCGGTCTCCTGTCATCTCCTGCTGTCGGCCATGGACTGGGTTCAGGGCAACCTGGATCTCGGGTTTTACAAGATCTCCTCGCTGATTTTTCTGTTGATGGGATCGGTCAGCCTGATCAGCATGCTATTGCGCCCCCTTCATATGCTGATAATTGCCACTTTTCCACTCTCGGCGCTCGCTGTACTGGTCAATCATTTTGCGCCCGCGACGGGCCAACCCATGGCGGGATTACCGGATGGACTCCTTGTCCATGTTTCCACGTCGCTGCTGGCGTTTGGCGTACTGACCCTGGGCACGTTCCAGGGCATATTGGTCTCAATTCAGACCCAGCGTCTGAGAAGCCATAAAACCCGCGGTATTATTCGAATGCTGCCACCCTTGGATACCATGGAGCAGATGTTTTATGAGCTGTTATTGGCAGGCACTGCATTGCTCACCGTTGCCATTCTCACCGGGGGCATTTTTATCGATGATCTTTTGGGCCAAAAACTGGTCCACAAAACTGTGCTGACCAGCCTAGGCTGGGCCTTGATGAGCACAACCCTTTTCGTCCATTGGCGGCGAGGATGGCGTGTCGGCACCGCACTCACCCTGGTGTTTGTCGGTTACGCGCTACTGGCCTTAGGTTTTTTTGGCTCCAAACTGGTGGTCGAGCTCCTCCTCTAGCAAACCCGTAAAAAGCCAATTAGACCGCATCAAAGACTTGTACTGGCGCGAATTTTTCTCCACCATCGTCATTCATCCCTGACGTAGAACCACAGCTTCTTGAACGACGCCCCGCTGGGACTGCTTTTTTTCATTCTCGCCGTACTGATACTGATTTCGGGTTTCTTTTCCAGTTCCGAAACCAGCATGATGTCGCTCAACCGATATCGTCTGAAACACCTCCGCACCCAAGGCCATCGGGGAGCCCGCCGAGCCAGCCAGCTGCTTGAACGGCCCGATCGACTGATTGGTCTCATCCTCATTGGCAATAATCTCGTTAACATTTTGGCCTCTGCTATCGCGACCGTTATCGCCATCCGCCTTTACGGCGACGCGGGCATTGCCGTTGCGACCGTACTGCTGACTATTGTGGTGCTTATCTTCGCCGAGATTACACCCAAAACCGTTGCAGCATTGCACCCTGAACGCCTCGCCTTTCCCTTCAGCTTTGTGTTACTTCCCCTCATGCAGCTGTTCATGCCGCTGGTGATGGCGATCAATGCTGTGACGAATGGCATACTGAAGCTGATGGGCTTCAAGCCCGACCTGCAAGAGGGTGAAGCTCTCTCGCAAGAAGAGCTGAGAACGATTGTGACGGAGTCGGGCAGTATGATTCCCGGACGGCACCGTCGCATGCTGGTGAACATCCTCGATCTTGAACAAGTTACCGTCAACGACATCATGGTGCCCCGTAACGAGGTCTACGGCATCGACCTTGATGACTCCGACGAGGTCATCATGCAATGCCTCCAGGAGAGCACCCATACGCTGCTGCCGGTCTGGCATGAAGATATCAATGATATTCGCGGTGTCTTGCACATGCGTAACCTATCCCGAGTGTTTCGTGGCAATGGTCTCTGTCGCGATGCCCTTATCAAAGAAGTGGAAACACCCTATTTTGTGCCTGAAAACACGCCACTTCACACCCAGCTCCGCCAGTTCCAGCAAAAAAAGCTGCGCATGGGCATAGTGGTCGATGAGTACGGCGATTTGATGGGGCTGGTGACGCTCGAAGATATCCTCGAGGAAATCGTGGGGGAATTTACGTCCAATCTCATTGAAGAGAGCGAAGAGCTTCACGCTCTAGATGATGGCAGTGCTATTTGCTCTGGTACGATCAGTATCCGAGAACTCAACCGCCAGCGCGGCTGGGATTTACCGACCGATGGCCCGAAAACGATCAGCGGTCTTGCGTTAGAAGCGTTGGAAGCCTTCCCGTCTGGCCACGTCGTCGTGCAAATTCCCGGCTATTGGCTGGAGGTCTTAGAAATTGAGGGCAACCTCATCAGCAAAGTAAAGATACTACCCGTCAACGATCAGTCGGTGAGCGAAACGGCCGACTGAGATCGCTACGGGTCAACCCAATTTAATCGGGTTCATGCGATCTCGTCGCGCATCGCTCGCGCGCAGTATCTCCCGCTTGCGCTCATCGTCGGCGATGAACCAATCGGTGATTTCATCGCCGGTGCGATAACAGCCCAAGCACACCCCTTCTTCATCGAGAGCGCAAATGGAAACACAGGGGGAAGGCACTGAGGGTTCGGTCACGTTAGTAAATCGCCGGAGTTTGTGATCGCTATACGGATTAAGGTTCAGGGTTGGATTGCTGCGCGTAAAATGTCGTTGCGAATGCATCCAATTGCCCCGCGGCTATAGCTGCCCGCATAGCCGCCATGTGCTGCTGGTAGTAGCGCAAATTGTGGATGGTACACAGCTGCGAGGCCAGAATTTCATTGCATTTATCAAGGTGGTGTAAGTAGGCCCGGGTAAAATTGGCACAGGTATAGCAATCGCAATTGTCGTCGACAGGGCGGGTACTTGTTTTGTGTCGGGCGTTACGCAGCTTGATAGCACCCTGGCTGGTAAAAAGATGGCCATTGCGCGCGTTACGCGTGGGCATCACGCAATCAAACATATCGATACCACGGCGGACACTCTCGAGCAGGTCCGCAGGTGTGCCAACCCCCATTAAGTAACGTGGCTGTGACGCGGGCAATTCATGGCCAATGGCGTCAAGCACGGCGATCATCTCCTCCTTTGGCTCGCCAACAGACAAACCGCCGATCGCAAAACCGTCAAATCCGATATCAACCAGACCCGCCAAGGACTCTCTGCGCAGCTCGGGGTACATGCCCCCCTGTACGATGCCGAACAGCGCTGAGGGGTTATCCCCGTGGGCAACTTTACTGCGCCTGGCCCAGCGGAGCGATAACGCCATGGATTCTCGAGCCTGCTCCTCTGTTGCGGGATAGGGAGTGCACTCGTCAAAAATCATGACGATATCGCTACCCAGGGCACGCTGAATCTGCATTGACGTCTCGGGGTCGAGAAAAACTTTGTCGCCGTTGACCGGCGATCTAAACGTCACGCCCTCTTCGGCAACGCGTCGCATTTCCCCCAAGCTAAACACTTGAAAACCACCGGAATCGGTCAGGATAGGCTTCTCCCATCCCATGAAATCATGCAAATCCCCATGGGCTTTGATAATGTCGACACCGGGACGCAGCCAAAGATGAAAGGTATTACCCAGAATAATTTCGGCTCCGATCTCCGTGATGTCTCGAGGCAGCATGCCCTTCACAGTCCCATAGGTTCCCACCGGCATAAACGCCGGAGTTTCAACCGTGCCCCGATCGAAGACCAATCTCCCCCGCCGTGCCAGCCCATCGGAAGTGTCGAGTTCGAAACGCATCTTAATGACGCCAACCTTCACACGCTACCTGACCAGCGGTGATAAACATGGCATCTCCATAGCTAAAGAAACGATAGCGTTGCCGAACCGCCTCGGAATATGCCGCCATTGTGGCGTCGTAGCCCGCGAAGGCGGCAACCAACATAATAAGAGTCGATTCGGGAAGATGGAAATTTGTGATCATGGCATCGACGACGTGAAAAGGTTTACCGGGATACAGGAAGATATCACTCTCCCCCTGAAAAGACGCGAGTTCACCAGTCAGTCCAGCAGTCTCTAGGGAACGTACCGCCGTCGTCCCCACGGCAATCACCCGTCCGCCGCGTGCTCGACACGCCGCCACGGCATCAACGACTGAATCACCTACGTCAATATACTCGCTGTGCATTTGATGCTCATTGATGGCGTCAACCCGAACCGGTTGAAACGTCCCAGCACCCACATGTAACGTCAACTCGGTAAAAGCGATGCCTTTTACCTTCAAACTCTGAAGCAATTTTTCATCAAAATGAAGTCCTGCTGTCGGCGCGGCAACGGCCCCCTCCCGGGAAGCGAACACGGTTTGGTAGCGACTGCGATCCTCTGACGTGTCGGGACGATCAATGTAGGGCGGTAGGGGCATGTGACCAAACCGGCGAAGTATCTCCTGCCAGGTGGCGTCCTCGGGGGCTAATTCAAATAACGCGCCGTCCCGAGCCACTACCCGTAGCGCGATATCTGAGATATCCGAATCCGCATCCGCCGTCACGTACAGACAGCTTCCTGGTTTCATGGGCTTACTCGCCCGCATGTGGGCCAGTGCCCGACCGTCACCTCGTAAACGCTCGATCAGTATTTCCACCCGACCCCCGGTCTGTTTGAGCGCAAATAATCGTGCGGGCAGTACTTTGGTGTTGTTGAACACCAAGAGATCATCCTTGGAGATCAGCTCTTTTACATCCATGAATTGACGATGCGTAAGAGCCCCGGTGTCCCCGTCGAGGCACAGGAGGCGGGATGCAGATCGGTCAGGCAGCGGAGTCTGCGCGATCAGCTCATCGGGCAGGTCAAAATGGAAATCTGTTCGCTGGAACATACTTTTGGCAAGTCAGAGAACGAGGGAGGTCAGAGAGCGTGAGAGCGATTTCTGGTCACAAAAAAGCCGGCAAATCCATGCCGGCTTTCTACAAACCTTGAAGCCACTAGGCCTCGGCGGCTTTCGCTTCAGGTTCGTCTTCGGTCTCTTGAGCCGCTGGCTCTTCGACGGGAGTATCTTCCGTCTCCGCGGGAGCCTCTTCACTCGCCTCCTCGGCTACCGCCTCGTCAGCGGCTGCTTCGTCAGCTACGGCTTCTTCATCCGCAACCTCTTCCGCTGCCTCAACTTCGGGAACCGGATCCGCTGGTAAAGTTACCTTGATCAACTCTTCAGCAAGAAGAATTTTGACCTTTTCCTCGCCGTTAATGGGCTTGCCGGTGCCATCCTGAACGGCATAGCGCTGGTCACCACGCTGGAAAATACGGTAGTCGTCGGTCTTTTTTATTAACGTCATTGCCATGTCTTTTCTCCACTCGAGATACTCAGAAGCAGGGGTCTTTTAGGCCCGCCCCCCCCTCAGTCGGCGCAGAGTGTACCCCAAAGCGTTGGCAGGTTCAGCCTTAATTATTGCCGTTTTGTACCAGCTTGCTATACTCGCGCGCCCGAAAAGCCTCACATTGCCGGTGTGGTGGAATTGGTAGACACAGGGGATTCAAAATCCCCCGCCCTTAAAAGCTTGTCGGTTCGAGTCCGACCACCGGTACCAGCTCAGATAAACACCAGAATCGACACGCCCACCATCAGGCTCGCGGCGACCTTGTTCAGTACGCCCAGTCGAGCACCTTCTCCCAAAAATTGCCGCAGCCAGCGCCCGCCACCCGCATACAGCGACAGCGAGATGAATTCGGTCGTCAACATCACGCTCAAAAACAGGATCAACTGGGGGAATAAAGCCTTTTCAGCATCCATAAAGCCAGGCAACAGGGCCACCATAAACGCCCATCCTTTGGGGTTCATGATCGCCGTGGTAAAGCCGAGCACTGCCAGCGACAGTGGCGTCAGAGTGCCCGCGGTGCGCTGCTCCGCCAATGCGGGGTCTGCCAGCCATAATTGCCGGGCTATCCACAGCAGATACACTGCCCCTAGAAGCGCTAATGCGTTGAACCACATCGGGTCCAAGCGCAACAACCAACCCAGCAAATAAACGGTGGTACTCACCACCACAATGACACCGGTCATCTCACCCGCCATCATCCAGAGTGTCCTGCGATAGCCCTGACTGAGTCCTAGGGAAAAAGCCAGCGTCATGCACATGCCGGGGGTCAATGACACAGCGGCAATGGTTACGACGAACAGGCCAAACAGATCGGCGGTCAAACGGGAATCTCCGCGTTATACTGGATCAACAGCGGGATATTACAGGGAAATCTCATGGATGCATTGCACGACTTTCTCTTCGGAGTCATTGATATCGCCGCCATGATTCTTGCAACGCTGGTGCTTTTTGGGCTCGTAGCAGTAGTTGTGTTGTATATCGTCGACGTAAATCAAACCGAACAGGCCATACGCCGCAACTATCCGGTAATTGGTAGACTTCGCTACTTTTTTGAGCACATGGGAGTGTTCTTCCGCCAGTATTTTTTCGCCATGGATCGGGAGGAGCTGCCCTTCAATCGTGCCCAGCGCTCATGGATCGCCCGTGCGGCGAAAAATATTGATTCCACTGTTGCCTTTGGTTCTACCAAACCGATCCGAACGCCCGGCCAAATTCTGTTTCTCAACAGCATGCTCCCCAAGCTCGACAGCGAGGCCGAGAGCCTTGACCGGAAGCCCATTACCTTTGGTGAGGGCTACGCAAGACACCCCTACAGCACCTATTCGGTGTTCCATATCTCCGCCATGAGCTACGGCGCGCTGTCGGCACCCGCAATCAGCGCCTTGTCGCAAGGCGCCGCAGCCGCCGGCATTTTGTACAACACTGGCGAGGGCGCGCTCTCCTCTTATCACCTAGAAGGTGGTTGTGATCTGGTGTTTCAGATCGGCACCGCCAAGTATGGCGTACGCGATGAGCAAGGCGCGCTGAGCGACAACAAGCTAAAGGAAGTGGCGGATCACGATCAGGTCAAGATGCTCGAAATCAAGCTCTCTCAGGGTGCGAAACCGGGCAAAGGTGGCATCCTTCCGGGCGAGAAGGTGACCGACCTCATCGCCAGCACAAGGGGTATACCGGTAGGGGTCGACTCCATCAGCCCCAATCGCCACGAAGATATTAATTCGATTGACGATCTGCTCGACATGATCGAGCGCGTACGAGAAGTCACGGGCAAACCCGTGGGTATCAAGCTGGTATTGGGCCAAACCGCCTGGCTTGACCTTTTCGGAAAAACCATCAACGACCGAGGGCTCCAATCAGCACCGGATTTCATCACGCTGGACAGCGCTGAGGGAGGAACTGGCGCCGCACCCCAGGGCTTGATCGATAACGTGGGGCTACCCGCGGATTACAGCATCCCGGTGGTCGTCGACAAGCTGATTGAACACGGACTCAGGCAGCGCATCAAAGTGTTCGCGTCTGGGAAAATGGTGATGCCCTACGGTGTGGTAGCGGCACTGAGCCTAGGTGCCGATTGCGTCAACTCGGCGCGGGGCTTTATGTTTGCTCTTGGGTGTATTCAGGCCCTGCAGTGCAACAAGAACACCTGCCCGACCGGGATCACCACCCACGACCCCAAGCTACAGAAAGGTCTCAACCCACAGAGCAAGGCCCAGCGAGTCGAACACTACGCCAAAAACATGCTCAAGGAAGTTTCGACTATTGCACACAGCTGCGGCGTACTGAATCCGCAGGATCTAGGCAGAGAGCACGCCTATTTTGTTCGCAGCGACGGCACACCCCAGCCGCTGATCGACCGCTACCCCTATCCCGACAGCCAACAAAAGCCCGGCGCCTAGCTCTGCTCGTTCTCGATATCGGCGCCTGCTTCTCTGAGCTCATTCTTTCGGGCCTCTTGCACCTGATTCATGCAATCTCGGTAAGAATCGACCACCTTGTCGACCCCGCTCGGATTCAATCCGCCGGTGTTGCCCGCCACTGAATAGGTTGCATAAACTGCCGATGCGGTCATCATCGCCCAGGACACAACGTGGACCGGGACGTCCTCATCCTTAATAGCATTGGCAAGCGTAATAAAGCGATTCATCACCGCAAGTTGTTGATCCTGATCCGACATGACAGGTGCTCCTTTAGCTGAGGGCCGCAAGGATACCAGAGCTGCGCTTCTTGATAGAAGTCATGTTTGTTGTTTGAACCAGCCCTATGCTGTAGCCTCGAAACATCTTTTACTGCAACGCCCTGAGCATGTGGTTCCTTTACGCTTCACTCAAACCCTCTTCAAGCCCTCGAACCGTGCTACTGCTGGCTCTCATCGGAGCATCAAGTTACAGCTGGGGTGAAGCGTCATTTACCGGTGGTCT
>Ga0255769_10005607_pt1 | contig 11751 bp, 6 predicted proteins | sample 041ome_9_FD_179637 | JGI IMG/M metagenome (GOLD analysis project Ga0255769, IMG submission 179637) | Coastal salt marsh microbial communities from the Groves Creek Marsh, Skidaway Island, Georgia - 041413US metaG (version 2) | ecosystem: Environmental > Aquatic > Marine > Intertidal zone > Salt... | reverse complement strand
TATTCCAACTCTGTTGTTCGCCTATATGTACAGCCCGCGAGATTCGTCTAAGTTGGTTGTTGATGTTTGTATTGTTGCCGTTGTTTTTACACGACGCGAGAAACGGTCGACGTTTGCGTCGCTGCCTGCTTCGCGTTCGTCGGCGGCGGCGTCGGCGGCGGGAATTCTCGAAACGTTTTATACTCTGTATCAAAATATAAAGGTTGTTCGAAGCGATCGTGAAGTTTTTCCCAATGTCCGCGCTCCTCCTCGTCTCTGTCAAAATTACGCTCAAGCTCTCTTTCGGTGTTGGGAGAGCTTTCGTTAAAAACGCCTCCGCAGCACGTGTCGAGCACGAAAACGACGAGCACGAACATGGTGAGACCAAGATACAGCACTTTCAAAATTTCGCGCCGAACAACAGACTCAATGTGAGGACGAATATCGTTCGGTATAACGTACGTAACGTGTGTTTCTGTGGACTTGAAAAAAGTCGGAAACGACGCCCACATTTCGTGCTCGTCGGCCTCTTTCCCTCGCAACAGCGGAAGAGGAGGATATTCGATGGGGGTAGAATCCTGGTCTTCATCCATCACGCCGGCGACTTCCCAATACGTCGGATGGAACTCGTCCTCGTCGTCGTACTCACCGTTGTATTCTTCTTCTTCTTCTTCTTCTTCTTCTTCTTCTTCTTCTTCTTCTGTTTCTTCGCCTTCTTCCCCGAGCCATTCGTACCCGTCGACGCCTTCTTCCGTCTTCTCGAAACCTCGAACTTCTTCATCTTCTTCTTCAAACGTGCCATCATCACCGTTATCTGTCAACCAATCAAAACCTAATTCGTCGTACTCAAAACTTTCGTCGTCGTCGCCCACGACCTCGTTCCTCGTCGCCCACGACGACGAACCGAGCGGTAGGTTTGATGACATCGATGACTTCACGGACGAAGAAGAAGGAAAAGGGTTCGTTGACAGGACAGCTTCCAATAACAGTTGCTGCTGCTGCTGCTGGTCGTCCCCATCTTCGGCACCGACGACCCCGAGAGATACCGCGGCAAGAGAAATTAAAAGACACGCGAGGAAAAGAAGCGCCCCGTTGTTCTTGTTGTTTCGGAGAGGACGTCGCATCGAGGAGGAGGAGGACATCATTATCGTCTCTCGAGTAGTATTTTTTAATTGGTTTTTAGATACAAAATGCCGTTTCAGGCGTTTTTTCTTAATTTCTAAAAAACGCTCAAAATTGAAAAAATGTGAAAAAAAAAGTCAAATATTCCTGAAGATGATGGAAAACATCGACGCGATCGATCGTTTGGAAAAGCACAACAGGACGTACGTCCCCGGCGCGAGCGAAGAGAACAACAACGGGAAGTTTCTCGGGCCGGACGAAATCGATCTTCTCGTGGACGCGCACAGAATCGAGAGAGAAGAGAAGGAGCTGCGCGAGAAATATTTCCGGTTCTTACCTCCTATTTCTTCTCGAAGAAAGGAGTTGGAGGAGTTCTCGTTGGCGGAGCGTTTACTCGGTGACGTCCCACACCTCTTCGCGACGAAAATATTGACGAAACTGGACGATCAAGATGTGGCCGTATTCTCGAGATGCTCGAAAAGAATACGCAGGCTCGTTCGAAATGAATTCGGCGAAACGAAATACGCGAAACTGTGCGTTCGCAAGTTTGCGTCGAGTAAAGAAGGCGTCGCGTACGCGAAGTGGTGCGGAGTACCGATGACAACAAGAACGTTCGCGAGCATCGCTCGCGTTGGAAACGTGGAGGCGTTAGGTTTTGCTCTTGACGCGGGTTGGCCGCACGACGCAAAGGCGGCGACGGCGTGCGCGAGAGGAAACCACTTCGAAACGTTGAGATGGATGCGAGCGAACGGATTGAAGTGGGATAAGAAAAAAGTGCTCGTTGTTGCGATGGAAAACAGAAACGTCGACATGGCCGAATGGATTATGATGCAAGAAGAAGAAGAAGAAGAAGAAGTCGATGACTGATCAGACGCTGCGCTTGCTAAAAGTATTTACGCTACCTACTCGTCTCCTCCGGCTTTCTTCGCCGCTCGCGCCGCTCTCTTCGCTTCCAAAGCCGCTTTCTTCTCTTCTTTTGATAACTTTCTCGCAAACATCGTATCGACGACTGGTTCCTCTTTCTTCCCGTTAGTATCGTCGTCGTTTCCAGCTAACCCGTCGCTCCTCGGTCTCGATTTCGGTACTTTGTCCCCCGCTTTCCACCATAAAGGTTTCATCTCATCCGATGGTAAAATAGCCGCTAAACCGTGACTCCCGCTCTTCCAATTCAACAGCGGCGCGTCTAAAACCATCCCAGAACTCATTTCCCCACCAACCAGTTGCTTTTTAATCACCGTCCCATCTTTCAACGTCGCCCCTACTCTCGCTATCGCTATCAACAATCCTATTTCCGAGACGTTTTTCGCGTTCGTCACGATGGATAAAACGTCGTCTTCTCCTCCTCCTCCTGCATCGACTCTGATCACTTTTAAGTTGTCTTTGTTCGGGATTTGTGTAATCTCGAGGACTTTTGCCACCACGAATTGGGAGAGGTACTCGTCGTTTTCGTCTGCCTCGTCGTCGGACATTCTTTCTTTCGCTGCGCGACTGTCGTCCAAGCTGCTCACTATGAGTGCGTCTTTTTGTGTTGTTTTTTCTCCGTTTTTTCTCCATTTCGAATTGGACACAAAACGAGTGAAAAGACGAGAGGAAAACAAGAAGAGAAGAAGAACAACAACGAACGCGTTAAAGAGAGAGAGATTCCAGGAGGAGGAAAAACGTGCATCATCTTCGATCTTTCACAACGCGAATCAAAAGCGTTTTGCGATTTAATTCGAACGACGACAACTTTGCGCGCAAGAACAACACAACAACGTTAAGAAGAGGAGACGAGATGAGGAGTAAAAGAGACGAGAGATGAATAATGATGTCGTGCAACCGCCGGGGTTGTTGCAAGAATCATCGAACGCGACGACGATGGGAGAGGGTGCGGTGGAATCCATCTCCGGGCGGCGGCGGCGGTCTTCGTCTTCGTCTTCTTCTTCTTCTTCAATTTTAAGCAACGAATTGGTGGCGAGGACGATGCCTATTGCTCTGAATAACCGCGGGAGAAATATCGCAAACGTGGCGCTGCGCGTGGAACAATCCTCGACCGCGGTTGGCGTTTCGAGTTCTTCTGTGAATACATTATTGGCGTCCGTAGCTGGAGAGAAAGTTTTTCCGAGCGAAGGTGGGATACAAGGGCGCGCGTATGATGTGGCGTGCGAGTCGTTGGCGTTTACGGCGTTTACGGAAGACGGCGATAACGACAACGAGGTGGAGCGCGCTATGAGAAAGATGAAGCAATTGCGGATGGCGTGTAATGGGACCGGTGAGGAGACGGTCGAGTGGAAGAAACACGAAAGGTGCTCACGATTGGCGATGAACCGGTGCGTGGAGTGGATGAGGAAAGAATACGCGGGCGAGGAAGAGAGGAAAGTCGTGCGATTAGGTGTTCGTGCGGTGACGGTGCTCGCCAAGTATGCAGACGCGGGCGAGTATTCCAAGTTTAAGTTTAATGGCGTTGAGTATAATAGAAATAGTATGAGTAGTAGGGGTGGTGGTATAGGGAGCAACAATGGAGCTGGTGAAAACCCGAAAAAGTTAAAAGGCCTTTCCAGGATGGTTTCGAAAGCAGCTTTGAAAGCTGGCTTGCGCAAATCAAAGAAGGAACAACAACAGCAGAAGCAGAAGTTTGACCACGACGTAGCGAGCGATAATGATGACGGGAATTCAAATAACGAGGGAGAAGAAATGGCAGCATCGGAGGATAAGAAGACAACGAAGCAGAGAGGCGATAAGGTTGGAACTTCCGAGGATACTACCGCGAGTGAAAAGAAGCTCGTCAAAGTGACGATGACGCTGTATGACGAAAGCAATGCAAAAATATTAATGTTTGTTTCAACACAAGCGACGCCGCTGACGTATCCACACTCCTCCTTTGATTCGCGAGATGGAATGAAAGAAGCGATATTTAATGCAGTGACGCCGTCTTTCGTCGCGAATAGAATGCATTCGATCGAAATTGCGGTAGTTGACGTCACTGCTGCGGGTAACGAGATATCTGCAAACGAGGCATTGATTTCTACTGAGGATAGAGAGGAAAGGGATGAGCTCGGGAGGAGCGTATTTGATTCAGATCGATTTCCACCTTCTTTCAGAGTTCCTAATTCTTCTGGTGGTGTTGGATTGACAGAAACAAATATGGTGAAAGCATCCATCATTCCAAGGCGCAACTATCCTATACTTGGTCGCGTGTTCCTTCCAATCGGCTCCATCGGCGATACGTCGTTGAAGAGTGTATCTCGTGATCTTACCTTAGCCTTAGAGTCAATCAGTGACACGCTAGCGACGACTTCGATTGGAACCGTCGATGCGAGCGTAGACTCGTTCGTATCCTACGAGAAGAAGAAGAAAAGGAAAAACGGCAACAATTCCATCGCATTCTCGAAAAAAGGGCTGCTCACGCTGATACCGGCGAATGGCGACTTGGACATTTTACAGTACGCGAAAATTGGCATAGCGACGATGCGATTTTTTGCGCTTTGTGGTCGCGGTGAAAGCTATCGCGCGTTTGTTGGCGAGGTTTTACGAGATATAGCTCGCACGCACTGTAAAAAGAAGGATGTTGTGCCGCGTTCTGGAGTAGCCGTGTGCGAGGCGTTCGCACTGTTCGAAAAGTGGCGTCCGGAAAAACTTTTGTACCACGATAGTGATAACGAAAGGAAAGGTGCAGCCGAATATGTAGAAGATATCAATATTAGAATAGCAGAAGCTTTTAGGGACGCGTTGGCGAACGTCGCTGCGGCGATTGTAGCGGAGAGGCACGGCGAATTGGAAAAAGTGTATTTTACAAAACTAGCCAAGGAAACTCGCGATATGTGCGTTCGAACTCTCGAAACGTGTGGATTCGACAATATGGATTACGACGAAGATGTAGAGGATGATGATGGCGTTTCGCAAAGTGTCAAAATAGAGAACGTCCAGAATGATATGGAATCAAATGCGCGGGAGGAGAAAATGATGTTGATCGTGGAGATGTTGGCGATTGTTTCTGAACCTTTGGGAGGAATTTCTAAGAATACTTTTCTTTCCTTGAGACTTTCGAAGATTGCACGTCAATGCGGAATAAATCTATTCCGTAACCGCTTCAATGCGAACATTTCTGACGCTATCGGTCGCGTCACGCTCTCTGGAACTTTGAAATTGATTGTGAGCTTAATAGAACACTCAAAAAGTGACGCCAGAAAGTTACGCGGACGTTTTCCGAGCGAGGCGAATGCGGTATTCTTTGCATTTGAAGCAAGCTTATCGCGTGCGCTGAATTTAGCCGCGGGTGCTCTGAATGCATGTGGCGAAAAAGGACTGAATCCAAAGTATGAAGACGAGGTTATAAAGTCGATCGATACGGAACTCTTTCTGTTAGCGAAAGCGTACGAAGAAGAGATTCCTCCCAATGGCGGCTTTTCCTTCTTCTCTCGCAAAGGTGATGGTTTAAACGCGAGCACATCAGATGTGCCTTGTTATTATTCGGAATCTGTTAAATCTGCGTACAGAAAGTATGAGTGTGCGGTACATCCTTCCATTCAAGAGTCCGTGGAATGTGCCGCAGAGGAGCTCAAACGCTTCGTTTCGAGTCATTGTATAGGTAGTCCCAGCGATTTTCCAAAGCCGATACCGATGAACCACACCACCGGTGACATGCACTCTGCAGCCTCTGAAGACGCTTTGCGTGCGTGCGCAGAGACTTATGAGGCATTGGCTTTCTCAATGCAGCCGAAGTATAGGAGAAGGTTCCACGCGGAGAAAATCGCTCTCGCGATCAAAGAGAGTTTGGTGGAATTTTCAGACGCGCAAAAGTTGTACGCCACAGTACTCATAAAACGAGCGCGGAAGAGCGAAGTCGAGCGATTATCCAGAGATGAAGACTTGTCGGTTGGCATATCGAGTGTGTTCGAAGATGGGTCCTTTTACGGGCGAATATCAAACGCGAATAAGTGTTTTGAAGGGTTTATGAATCTCATGGAAGAGTATCCTCGATGTTGGAAAAAGATTGCTAAAGAGAAGGACGATGATGAAGCACACGAGAACACTGCCGAGATCGATCAGGAAAGCATCTCAAGTGTGAACGCGCAAATTCAGTACGTCGCATCCAGCGCATACAAAAAGCTCAAATCGAATCGTGACGAGATGCTCCATGCTCTGGCAGAACTCTTTTCACAACGCGTCTCGAGAGATCTGAAGGTTGCCATTTTCGACGCACACGACGATTCACGTAAATTCGCAACCTCGCGGTGCTTGAACATGATAGAAGCAGAGATCGCCCGTGCTCACACATCGTTGTCGTCGGGATGTGGCAAAATATTGTTAAAAGCATTGCATGCTGGGATATTGGACGCAGTCGAACGAATTGTTTTGAGTACAAGACTTGACCCGTTTAGCAAAGCTGATTTGACGCGCGAGAATTCTGGAAATTTCTCCGATGTGAACCGCGATTTTTTCGATCCCTCTAGAACGAAAATTACGGAATCGACGCATTCGCGTTGCGTGCAACTTTGCGACGAAGTCTCTGACTTTTTCAAAGCAGAATACAAAAAGAAAAGCGGCGGTGAAGGTTCTGCACGGATCCTTCGAGATGTGCAGAAATCAGAAAGACGCACTCGCCGGATTTTGGATTTGTGGTACACGCCAACAATGGAGGTTGCAAATCTCGTTCCAGAAGAAGAAGAGACTAGAGAGCGAGTGAGTTCAATGGACGTACTTCGCATCCTGAAACAGAGAGGCGACAAAGACGAGTGGGCGCGAGATGTTGTCCGGAGCGGCTCTCAATCTCTTGCGCGTTCGCTTTGCGCTCGCGTCATTAAGACTTACAATGCAAGCTCGAAACACGAAGGCGATCAAGCTTTGCTCGGATGTTGGCCGTGTCGCTCAGATTTTGGTATGCGAGGTTGCGTGTTCGTTACGTCAAGCACGGTTGGATTTACCACGTTTAGTTTCGGTATTCGTTTCGAGAGCGCTGAAATTGCGCATGAGCACCTGCATCAAAGGGAATGGGTTTGCGAAGTGGACAGAATGTGCGCACTGTTACGTATCGAAAGTGAAGACGGGACTCCGGGAGTGCATATGCAGCTCGACGATCGCACGTCTCTATATTTATCCGAGTTTGGCGACGAAGAAATTTCGTATGCCATGGAAAAGAGAGCGATCGAACGAGACATGTTCGTAACGACGTTGCGAACTCACGACAAGTTCGCACCGAAAGGTGGAAAGCGTAGGGAGAAAATAAAAGACAACGGTGACGATGGGAGCAAGAGCGAGATTTCGTATCAGTCGTCCATTATCCCAGCACCTCCACGCGAATTCAACCTTTTACCGAATAGTGATCCGCAGCTAAAAGTATTCGAAGACGTGTATAGAAAAGAAACCAACGGATCAAAATGCCACGGCCAGATCTGCGTTAATCGATACACGGTCCAGTTTTTACCATTTGATGAAAGCATTGTGGGTGTGACGATTTTCCTTAGGAATGTAAACCCAGATGTCGTTCGACAAAGAAAAGTGGGATGGACTAACGCGGAAGTTTGGGTATCCGAAGGCTTGATCGTTTCCGGATTAGATTTGAATGCGGCGGTAGAACTTGCCAAAATGATTAAAGTTGGGATAGCGATGGTTACTTAGGGCTAATAACGTAGTTCACTTCGATTGTATGTTTATGCATGTATTTTAAGAGTTGTTTGCGTCTCTCTCTGTGTCTCTCTAATATGTGTATTCAACAGTTCACACTCTCACCTCAATCTCTCCTTGTAAGTCTGCCTCCGCATCTCGAAGCCTCTCGGCCAATATTTCAACAAAAGTCGGACGTAAGGATCTCGAGAGAAAAGTGGTCTCGTCCTCTTCTTCCGTGTCTTTCTTCTTTTCAATAACTTTCTCGATGGATTTTACCCACGTTAACGCCTTTTCCGGCTCTTCCAATCTTTCCATGTGCGTTGCTCGATTGAATGCCAACGAAACTAAATATTCTGCTTCAGCGGTGGGGAATACCAATGTATTCGTACCACTTTGAGGCGGCTTCAATGTAGAGAGTAAGGAAAATAGTTGTAGCGCTTTTTCGTTTTGCTCTTCTGCAGCGAAGAGTCTGCGAAAGGCAGCAGCTAGCGTGATACCATCAAAAGCTTCTCGCTTGTTTGCACTTTCTAATATGCGTTCGACGATGATGTTGTTAATTACGGAACCGGCTGCTTTGTTATCCGGGTAGTCTTCGCATAATCGTAGTAATACTCGCGGAGAGGAAACTTTCGAACCCGGTCCATTGCAAAACGCTTTTACTTCCTCCGCACTCAAAGACGTTGCACCTTTTCGCTTGTTCTGCAAGTTCAGCACAGCGTACTCGTACGCAATCAAATTGTCTTCGTATTTGCGTATTGTTTCCATCTGTCCAACGTCACTTGAGTATTCCTCCTTCGCTTTTTCGATGCACTCTTGAAACTTAGCAACCGCTTTTTCCGTCTTTGAGAGCGCTTTTTCATCATCTTCGCGCATCCCGTCGAGCATGGCAGCAATCGCGATCTGAAAGCAAGTTAAACTCATACAACTTGCGCGAAATTTGGATGCCGGAGACGCTTCTTTGTCGTATTCTTGTGAAGATTGGACGCGTTCGAGTAGTTGGGCGGCGGCGAAAGAGAGACGTCTGACGCAATCAATCAAGGAGGAGGAGGAGGAGGACAACGACGACGATGTAGATTTTTCCTTCGAGGCGCGCTGTAAGCATAAATCAACCAAATCGAAAACAATATCGATTATGACGAGGCTCTCGGGAAATATTTTCAGGAGCATTGGAATCTTTGCTGTTCTCGCCAGCCAGCGCGTCACGTCGGAGACTAACGTTACGAAAAATTTCGATGGATCGATAGTTGTCATCGTTCCGGTAGTTGACAAGCTTCTCCACGCATGCGCGAGATACGCACGAAATACCATCGCTTCGTTTTTCAAACTTTTTATGTTATCTTCGTCTTGTTTTTCTATCGTCGTCTTTTGTTGTTGTTGCTGCGGTGCGTTCAACTTCTTCTTTTCACAAAAAGTTATCAACGCGTCCCAGGCCGACCTTAATGCGTCGGCGATAATTTCCGCATCTGCCAATGCATCGAGCTCGGAAGCTGCAAAAATGATTGCATTTGGGTCTCCAACCCGACAAACCGTATGAAATGCAGTTTTGACGCGCGAGACGATCATCGTCTTATTATTGCTACCAGGAGCAGATTTGCCTTGCGTAATGGTGTTTTCCTCCTCTTGGAGAGTGGCGTCTTTTTCTTTGCAACGTAAATTTTGCAACTCTGCTCTGCAAAGTTTGAGTCGAAGTAATGCGGTAGATGCTGAAACCAAACGCATCTCTCGGCTTTCGTGCGCCTCGAGCGCTTGCACTGCGTGAGAAGCCAATGCGAGCGACGAATCATCAGAAGGAGACGACGCGCTCAGAGCACAAAATGCTCGCGTTTTGAGCGCGTCTGCTTCGTCGTTCTGAAAGCTTTGGCATTCAATCGACTCCTTATTTTCTGAGATAAACCCTGCTTCGCGGCATAATTTATCGATTGCTACGACGTTGTCAAATGCGTCGTGCGCGAGTTTAGCCAATTTTTTGGCATTTTCCCCTCGATAAGCCGCTTCAGCGATAAGTTCGAGATCGACCGCGTAATTCCACGCCAAGGCGCGAGCTCGGGCGAGCAGAGGCGAGCTCTCCTTCGAATCGCTGGACGTCAATATTTGAGTTATGAGCGAAGAAGGAGTTAGTAATCGCTCGGCGTATTTGATTGCGGTATATTCGTTTTCTTCGTTCGTTAGTGACGTTGACGATGCTGAAGATGTGATTGAAAACGCTGCCCAGAACGTGCTTGCGATGAGCGCAAACTTGCACTCGTCGTCTTTCACAGCTTGAATAGCTTTCAAACGTTTCTCAATCCGTTCTATGCCAGCGTTAACGTTTTTCGTCGCGAGCGCAAGTACAAACGCAGCGGAAGCGAACGTTCGCAACGTTCTCGTCTTCTCAAATCTTTCGTCTTTTGCGTCGCCATCTTCGCCGAGTACGCGAAGGGCGCATTTTTCTGCATAATCCACTTTCCCATCGTTCAAAAGCGACGTTTGCGCCGAGAGAAGTAACGTTTGCGCGTCTTCAATCGTACTTATCGTATCTTTACTTTTCTTTTTATCATCATCTTCAACCAGGTTGAGATGTTTAGAAGCATCTTCGTTTAAGAATACGCAAACTTTCGCCGCTCGAGTTTGCATATTTTTCTTGGTCGCGAGCGGGAAAACTGATGTATCAATCGTCTCTGCGACTTCAATCAAATTCTCCAAGGCTACTTTAATCACGTCCATCATCTTCCTTTTTGTCGGTTCGCCATCCCCATCCTCGTTGCTCGATATATCGAGATCCTCCAAGTCTTTTGCCAACTTCTCCAAGGCGCCGAAAAATATAGAAACCATGCGTGCCTTTTTCGCTGATTCGCTACTCGACGACATCGCATTTGCGAACAGTAACGTTCTCGCACACTTCGCAAACATCGAAGACGCTTTCGATAAGTCGTTCAAGCGAATAAAGTTCGCTCCTCGTAGCGATGCGACTTTGAAGTTGCAGAAGAAAATTTCTTCATCTTCCTCGTGATCTCTCAACTCTTCTTTCGAAGGAGACTCGTCTTCGGAGAAATCACAATCAAATCGCGTCCCTTCCAACGCCTTTTTGAAGTACTTCTCTGCCATTGAAAACCGAGCGCACTCGTAGCACGTCTCCGCTAATTTCCCACTCAAAGATATCAGTAAGTCTCCATCGATGATGGTGCCGTTTACATCACACGCGCTCTTTGCCTCTGTGAGCAATTCTAGTACTTTCTCGCGCACGTTTATAGAAACAACGGCGGCCCCAACGTTTGTCGTTTTCGCATCGCTCACCACCGCGACGTTCCAGCATCGAATCATGCACTTTGAGAAATACGTGCACTTTTTCCGACTCCACTCCTCGTCGTCCAAAGAATTCAACCTTTCCTTCTCTGTCGTACTCGCAGCCAAAACGTCCTCGGAAACCTCGATCGCTTTCAGCGCGATCTCTACGTCTCTCAACCTACCGAAAAGCTCCGTTTGATCTTCCACGGTATCCGCCGCGTCCAACGCGCGTTTCAGTTCGCGCATATTTCGCGACAGTTTCGTCAACAATACCTCTTCTTCTTCTTCTTCTTCTTCTTCTTCTTCTTCTTCTTCTTCTTCTTCTTCTCTGTTTCCATCTCCTCCTCTTCTTCGTTCGTCTTCTTCAACTTTTTCGCGTGCAAAGAACTTTTCATCTCGGCCAGTTTCGCCGCCGTAGGACTTCTTGCTGTCTTTCCTCCTCTTCTCGAGGTGATATCATCGCGCACGTCCAACGTCGGCAACGACGGCTGCGCTTTTTTACCTCGACCACCCGTCCTCGTCGTCCTCGTCGTTCGTTTCTCTTCTTCTTCTTCTTCTTTGTCTTCTTCTTCGTTTTGCTTCGTCTTCCTATTCTTTTTCTTCTTCTGTTTCGCGCTCGTTGTTGTCGCGGTCGTCGCAGCAGCAGCAGCACTCGCACTCGCACTCGCCAAATCCTCCCTCGATGGAGGCTTCTTCTTTTGCGCGGAGAAGATCTCTTTGAATCCCATTATTTGAGTAAGTCGTGTGACGTGTAGTAGAGTAGGTATTCAAAAGAACCGGAACCGCTCTTTTTTTTTTTAC
>Ga0255769_10005604_pt1 | contig 11753 bp, 11 predicted proteins | sample 041ome_9_FD_179637 | JGI IMG/M metagenome (GOLD analysis project Ga0255769, IMG submission 179637) | Coastal salt marsh microbial communities from the Groves Creek Marsh, Skidaway Island, Georgia - 041413US metaG (version 2) | ecosystem: Environmental > Aquatic > Marine > Intertidal zone > Salt... | reverse complement strand
CTCGAAACATAATTATTCTTATTTTGATATTTGTTCATTAAAAAATGAATTTTATTATTTCTTTCTTTAGCAGAGTTGCCGCCAAAATATACACCAAGTAAATAAGTATTATTAATTTTTGAAAGCAATGATATTTGAAAACCAGATTTCCTAATATATCCTGTTTTAAGTCCAATATATTGTTCATAATCATTCATAAGAGTATTGTGAGTCTTGTAAGTTTTTCCATTAATTGAAAATTTCTTTTTTTTAAACCTATCTAAATATTCTGGATATTTTATAATTAATTGTGAGCTAAGTATGAAGATATCATTGGCTGATGAAAGGTTTGATTGATTTGGTAATCCATGAGGATTTGCAAAATTTGTATTTTTTAAACCTAGCTCTTTTGCAAATAAATTCATTTTTTTAACAAATGATGTTTCTGTTCCAGATATTTTTTCAGCTATTGCTATTGCAACATCATTAGCTGATTTGATTATTAATGCATCGATTGCTTGATCCACAGTTATGCTATCACCTTCAGGTATATTTAGCTTCGAAGGTTGTTGTTTTGTTGCTTTATTAGAAAAAACGACCTCATCACCTAAATTGAGATTGTTTTTATTTAGTTCATCAAAAATTATAAAAAGCGTCATAATTTTAGTAAGAGAAGCAGGATAATTTCTAGTATCTTTATTTACTTCAAAAAAGATTTCATTTGTAAGGGGATTCCCAACTACGCTAGCTATTTTCGCTATACTTAAGTGTGGTAAATTGACTATTACAAATGTAATAATTAATATTAATTTGATCACTGTTTTTTATAATTAAAAAAATGTCACTAGGTTTTAAAATATATTCTTATTTCAATGGTAGTCTTGTTCATCAAGATTCGCTAGGTAATAAATTCTATCATGATAAAAAAAAACCTGATAAGAGATGGATTATTTATGCTGATGGATTAGGTCCTGAGTCAATTCCTACGAATTATCATAATTGGCTTCATAATACATCCGATACGCTAGATAAAAATATTCATCAATTAGATGATCTAGTCAACAACATCAAAAATCGTACCCAAAAACATATTACTACTCATAAAAAAAATGACAGTAAAGGTTATAATAGTTGGCAGCCCAAATAAAAATTGAATTAGATAGTTACTCTAAAGTTTTTCACTTAAAAATTGGTTTTCTGTTCATATTTGCTATTTTTACACTTTATTTTTTATTTCAAAAAATTAACCCACCAACTAATTATTTTAAAGCTACTTTTAATTATGCTGAAGGAATAGAAATCGGATCAGATATTAAACTTGCCGGCATAGCAATTGGTAAAGTTACAAATTTTGAAATTAATAATGACTTAGTAGAAGTACTTGGTTTTATAAATCAAGATATCGATATCCCCAAGGACTCCACTGCCTCAATCAGATCTGATGGATTATTTGGCAAAAAGTCTATTCTTATAAATCCTGGCTTCGATACCCCTTTTGACTCTTCTGATAATAATATTAACTTTATAGAAACAGCCGATTCATATTCGATTGATATGTTCCTAAGATATTTGACAAATTTAAATGAATAAAAAAATAAGTTTTGAATTTATAGTCGGATTATTAATTCTGATTATTACATTTGTATCATTTTTTTATTTTGCTTTAAAAATAGACTATTTCGATAGCTCAAATAAATTCAATTTAAATTCTAAATTCTTTGATATTGGTGGTCTTACCGTTGGTGCGGATGTTAAATCTAAAGGTGTTAAAATTGGGGAAGTTATAGAAATTACTTTAGATGATGAGTCTTATATGGCTTTAGTTAAAAGCTCACTTAATAATAATTTAAAAATTCCAATAGATTCAGAAGTTAAAATTGCAAATAATGGATTTATTGGCTCTCCTTATGTTGAAATAACGATGGGAAACAATGAATTATTTTTTCAAAATAATGATATAACTGAAAATAATGTGGATGCGGTATCTCTTGAAGAGATTATTAATAATTTTATTTTTAATTAGTTTTATCAATTCCCCATCTTTTGCGCAAAATCAACATAATGCAAAAATCTTAATTTTAGATAAATCTTCCTCTACTAAATATGAATTGAATTTTTCTCATAAAATTCAATTTCGTAATCTCTCATTTGAATTAATTACTTGTGAAAATATTGAATTTGATAAATATATTGATGAGATAGCATTAATTCGAATTAACCAGAGGGATGATGTATTTATTGGCTGGTTCTTTAAAATAACAGACAAATTAAATTTATACTCAAATAAAATTTATGAAGTGACTTTGACGTCTTGTTCTATTGAAAGTTAGATATATTTTTTTCAAGCCAATTTGTATTGTATTGACCAGTAATAAAAATATCTTGCTTTAAAATCCATTTATGAAGATTAATATTGGTGTTAATGCCTTCAATAATTATTTCATTTAGAGCTCTTTGCATAATAGATATAGCTTCGTTTCTATTTTCACCTCTAGAAATTAACTTTAAAATAAGACTATCGTAATGAGGGTTGACGCGATAATTTGTATAAATAGCCGTATCAACTCTGACACCACGTCCTCCTGGAAGGTTGATAAATTTAATTGTCCCTGGACTGGGGGAAAAATCTTTTGCATTTTCTGCATTTATTCTACATTCAATAGTATGAAATCTTTTATCTAAATTATCTATTTCTGGTCGATAACCGGCAGCAACCATAATTTGATTTTTGACAAGATCCAAATCATATGCCTCTTCAGTAACCGGATGTTCTACTTGAAGTCTTGTATTCATCTCAATGAAATAAATTTGATTATCTTGGTATAAAAATTCCAAAGTACCAACGCCTTCATAATTAGTGGACAATAATAAGTTTTCAATATTATTTTCTAATGACGTTAAATCATTAATATTTACAAAATCTGAAGGTATTTCTTCAATAATTTTCTGATTTTTTCTTTGAATAGAACAATCTCTTTGTCCAATTATTTTTGCTATATGATGTTTGGGGTCTGAAATTACTTGAAATTCGATATGTTTAGCATTAGTTAAAAACTTTTCTGCATACATTGTATCATCACCAAAATAGTTTTTAGCTTCTGTTTTTAATTGGAGAAAATATTGTTGAATTTCTTTCTCGTTATAAAAAACCCTCATTCCTTTACCACCGCCCCCGTAAGCAGCTTTTATAACTACCGGGAAACCAATAGTTTTTGAAATTTTAAGGGCATCAGAGGTGTCTTTAATATTTTTGGCATTTGGATTTCCTAAAATTGGAAGTTTATATTCATTTGCTAATTTTAATGCATTACTTTTATTCCCTAATTCTAAAATTGATTTCGATGAAGGCCCAATAAATTTAATATCATGTTTTTGTAAAATATTTGCAAATTTATCATTTTCGCTCAGAAAACCATAACCAGGATGAACGGCCTCAGCTCCGGTTATATTAATAGCACTCATGATATTGGGGATATTAAGATAACTGCTTGAGGGAAGGGCTCCTCCAACACAAATACTCTCATCAGCTAATTTGACATGCATGGCATCGTTATCAACATCAGAATGGATTGCAACTGATTGAATACCAAGTTCTTTGCAAGCTCTAATTATTCTAACAGCAATTTCACCTCTATTAGCTATTAATATTTTTTTAAACAACTAAGAAATTTCGAATAGGGGTTGACCAAACTCAACAGCTTCACCGTTTTTTATTAAGATAGATTTAACGACCCCATCTTTATCTGATTTAATCTCATTGAAAGTTTTCATTGCTTCAATTAAACAGATCGTATCTCCTTTTTTAATTTTTTGACCATTTTTGACAAAAGGAGGAGAGCTTGGTTTGGGAGTTAGGTAAATTATGCCCACCATAGGACTATCAATGCTTTGCATGTTCGAAGTGTCATTTGCAGAAGAATTAATTGCATTATGGGGTTGGTTTGAGATTGGATTTTGAGCTATTTGAACAGAACCTAAATTATTAGATATTTCTATTGAAATATTTTTATTAGAAAATTTTAAACTTCCTAAGTTTTCATCTTTAAGCTTTTTAATAAGTAAGTTAATTGAATTTTCAGTTTTTTTATCAATCATAACTAAATATACCTCATCAAATCAAAATTTAAACTATTATCATCACAATCATTTGAATTGTTTAGCTAATTTTAGTCTTTGATTGTAATAGTTAGATTTTATATTTTTGCCATAGATATTTTTAGAATTTTTTTCAATTTGATAAAAATTTAGTTGCCCAACTAGTTGACCATCTTTAATCATAAAGGGTGTATCATATGCCCTTAATTCTAGTACTGCAGGAACTCCTGTTGGAAGCCCAAAACCTGGATCAAAGAAACCAGCATAATGTACTCTGAAATTACCAAAACTATCTTTGAAGGGTTCTAATTCTGCCGCATTATTTTCAGGTATTACTATAAATTCTTTAGATCTCAATATATAGAATTCATCCTTTTCTATAATAAAAGAGTTTTTTTTAGGCACTATTTCTTCCCAATATTTTTCCTTTAAATAATGGTTGATCTTAGTTAAATCAATAGATGAGGTTATTTTTTTAGCTCGATAGGCCGAAACTTTCCCTTTTTCAATTGAAACAGAAATTTTTAATTTATTTTTAATACTCTCATCAATACCTTCGAAAAATCTTACCTGATTAAGACAAATATTTTTTCTTAATTTGATGCTAAAGGATTGGGGAATAATTTCTAAATATAATTTGCCAGAATAATTATAATCAATTTCATCGTATTCAGTTCCATTTTCAGTTATTAATCGTGTAAAAATATCTAATCTTCCCGTTGTGCTTTTAGGGTTAGATTTGCCTTTAATTTCTTTTGGTAAATTTAATTTCTCATTTAATTCACATAAATAAATACAATTTTTTTCAAAAAGATATTCATTATTAAGATCAATATTAACTAAAGATAATTCTTTAATAATTTTGGAAATTTTTTGATTGTTTGGAATAAAAGAGGCCTTAATTCTATAGCATCGAGACGAAAGGCTTAAGTCTAATGAAGCAGGTTGAATTTGATTTTTATTAAATGATGGAGATGTAATGATAGAATTAAGTTTAATTAATTTTTGTATATCCTTGTTAATTAAGTATGGCATTTAAATTATCTAGATTTGAAATTTTATTTTTATCATAATTATTACAATAATAATCAATTTTTTGAGTTTGATTAATTGATTTAAAGAATTGACAAAAATAGAAATTTGAAAGATTTATATTTTGTAAAGCATAGTATTTACCATAAATGAAATGATAGTAGTATTCTTTCTTTAGCTTCTTGTTTTCTTTATTTTTTTCTATTAATTCATAAAAATGAGATAAATTATTATCTACAATGTAGTTAAAAAATTCTATTTTTAAAAAACTACTATCTAATTGATTGTTTATATTTTCAAGGATTTCATCATTTTGGGATTGGCTGATTCCGCTTTTATATAATTCATAATCAATATAAGCCTTGGGGATTGACGGTTCGATTATTTCATAAACTTTACCCTTTTCTAAATCTTTAAAAAAATTATTAAAATCATTATTTTCAGAATTTTTTCCATATTTCGCCTTAATCCAATTGAACTCTGGTGAGTTAACAACCAAATCACTATTAGAAAACTCTTTGATTATATTAATTCTATCCTCATTTCTTGGATGGGTTTCAAAGTAAGAGTTCTTGTTGTCAGGTAAATTATTAATAAAATTTATTAATCCTTTTGTATTAAATTTTTTTTTTCTAATATTCTGAATCATATAATCATCAGCTTGTATTTCAAATTTTATCGAATTATAAGAAAGGTCACCAAGTAGTTTTTGATTGATTGCAAGACTTGATGCGATACCAATACTAGGATCGCCCGATATTACAGCTATTCCTAATGATAATATGTTATTCAATGAGTTTGATTTTTGAGCATCTAATAACTTTATTTTTTTTGAGGCATAGTGATTATTAATAATATGTCCTAATTCATGAAAAAATATTGATTTTAATGCATCTTCATCTTCAATTAATTTAATTAGTTCAGTTGTAAAATAAATATTATTCTCAATTACAAAAGCATTAGGTTTTTCATCTATAATTAAAAAACTATTAAATTTATTTTCATCTTTACTTAAATTATTAAAGTATACTTCCGCAACAGGATCCCTGATAATTTCAATAGCCAAAACTTTAAAACTTATAAAAATAAAAAAAAAATTAATTATTATTTTCAACAGTTTTTTTTTTAATTTTTCTTCTGTAAGATGTTTCAGTCTTTTCTTCAATTATATTTTTTTCAATATTTTCTCTTGATTTTATATTAATTTTTTCTAGAACTTTTTGGTCAATTTCAAAAACTTTAAAACCTAGATCCTTTTCAATCTTAATAAAATTTATTTCAAAAGATAATTTTAGTGACTTGACTCTATTGGTAATTTCTTTTTCATTATCTCTATAAAATTGATCATCTATTCTGATTTCGTAAGATATATTTTCATCCAATGAATTAAGGTTTTTAATCAGAGATAATAGATTATGTATTATAATTGATTTTGTTTTTTTCAGTCCATTTCCATTACAACATTCACATTTATGATAGAAGGTTTCATAAATACTTTGCCCAATCCTTTGACGAGAAATTTCCATAAGTCCAAATTGGGAGATTTTTGTCATTTGCACTCTCGCCCTATCTTTGTAAAAAAGTTCTTTGATTTTTCTTTCAACTTTATTGTTATTACCAGAAATGCTCATATCGATAAAATCGATTACTATTAATCCTGCTATATTTCTAAGTTGTACTTGTTTGAAAATTTCATCGCAAGCTTCTAAATTTGTATTCAGAGCAGTAATTTCTATATTTTTTTCCGAAGTAGATCTCCCTGAGTTTATGTCAATGCTGGTTAAAGCTTCAGTTGGGTTTATGACCAAATAACCACCTGATTTTAGGTATATATTTTCTTCACTTAATGAATTAATGGGATTTTTAATTCCATAACTTTCAAAAAGTGGAAACTTATTTTTATACAAAGTTATTTTTTTATTTTTATTTACACTAAATTCATCTTCTAATTTTTTATATTCTTTTAGAGTTTTTGAGTCAGAGAAAATAATTTCATCAACTGATCTTTGATTGAGATCTCGAGCTATTTTAATTAGGGGGGTGTCTAATTCGGATATTAATTTTGGAGCTTTTGATTTAAGAGTATCTTCTCTAATTTTTGTCCAGAGTTTTCTAAGATATGAAAAGTCAGCTATAATATCTTCATCTTCAGCAGAAATAGCGTTTGTTCTGATAATGATGGACATACCTTCAGGTAAATTAAAACCATCATGGAGTTTTTTTAATCTTTTTCTATCGTTTGGATTTGATATTTTTTTAGAAACTCCACCGTTTGATGAGTTATTAGGAAGTAAAACACTGTATCTACCAGGAAGAGAAATGAATGTTGTAATTGCAGCACCTTTATTCCCTCTTTCTTCTTTGACAATTTGAATTAGTAAAACTTGATCTTTTTTTATTACATCTTGAATTTTGTATTTTCTATAAAAAGATAAAAATTGTTTCTTAGTTTGTTTTTCATCTTCTACTTCTTCATTTTGATTATTTGAATTATCAATTATTTTTTCATTATGAGGTATTTTAAAATAACTTGGATGTATCTCATCAAATGGAAGAAATGCCTTTTTTTCAGAACCAAAATCAATAAAAGCCGCTTGTAAAGAAGGCTCTACTCTTGATACAATACCTAAATAAATGTTATTTTTTTTACTTGATATTAATTCGTCAGAATAGTCGAAATAATTGATATCTTGACCGTCTGTGGCGATGATGCATAGTTCTGAATTGATGCTTCCATCAATGAAAATTCTTTTTGACATGTGTGTAAATCCTTTTGGTATGATAAATTAATAGTAGATTGAGAATTATCTAATATGAAACTTTTTAAATTAGTTAAATACATTTTTATATTATTTGTATTAGGCGTATCAGTCATGATTATTTTCTTGTGGAATATCCAAGAAGATTTGCCTGATTCAAATATATCTGAATATTTCCCAAATGAAATAACTAAAATTTACGATAATAATTATGATTTATTGTATCATGTTGGAGCTCGAGATAGGTTTTATATCGAGTATAAAGACATACCCCCTGAGATGATTCAGGCAATTATATCCGCTGAAGATAAGACTTTTTTTGAACACCAAGGATATGACGTAGAGGGTATTATTAATGCTTTTTTAGTAAACTTTAAAAATATTTATTCTAAAAGTAACAATAATTATGTGGGTGCGTCTACAATTACCCAACAACTAGTTAAAAATATTTTACTTAATAATGACCAAACGATTACAAGAAAAGTTAAAGAATTAATACTTTCTATAAGAATTGAGAATAATTACTCTAAGGAATTTATTTTAGAATTATATTTAAATGAAATTTATTTCGGTAGAAGGTCTTATGGAATAGCGTCAGCTGCCAATAATTATTTTAATAAATCTATTTTTGACTTAGATATTCATGAATTTGCATACTTAGCAGCTTTGCCCAAGGGGCCAAATAATTATGATCCATCAACAAACTATCAAAAAGCATTTGACCGTAGAAATTATGTTTTAAAACAAATGTTTTTAAATTCATTTCTTAGCGAAAAAGAATTAGAAATTTTTTCTAGTAAAGAAATTATCTTATCTGAAAGAAATATTAAAAAATATAATCTCGATTATAAAACTGATTATATTCTTCAACAACTCTCTCAAAATTCAATAAATTCTAATGCATTTTATATTCAATCAACAATTGATCAAAATTTACAAAATATAGCTGAAAAATCTTTATTGGATAACTTATTATTTTTTGAAAAAAAATATAAACAATGGTCCGGTAGCTATAAAGATATTGGTAAAATTCAAGAACTTAATTACTCTCCTCATTGGCTCATAGGTCAAGTTGAAAAAATTCACAAAAATAATGTTGATGTCAAATTGCTAAATACTGGAGAAATTGTAAAAATTATAGATGATTTAAATTTATTTGGTCCTAATAAACAAAAACCAACTTCCTTTTTAGGTATTAATGAATTTGTATATTTGACACTTATTAAAGATCAATATTACTTAGCGCAGGACTTGGATATTAATGGATCTGTATTAGTAATGGATCCCTTTAATGGTAACATTTTGGCCATGGTTGGAGGAACTAATTATAAAAAAAGTAATTTTAATAGATCAACTCAGGCCTTCAGACAACCCGGATCTTCAATTAAACCCTTTATTTATGCAAGTGCATTGGAAAATAAACTTTATTTACCTAATAGTATCATTTTAGACTCAAATATTTTATTAGAGCAGGGGCCTAATTTGCCAATATGGATCCCCAAAAATTATTCCGATCAGTCATACGGTGAAATGACATTTAGAAAAGCTCTAGAAAATTCAAATAATTTAATCACATTAAAAATTGGATTAGATCTTGGCATTAATCAAATTTCAAAATTTTTTGAAAAAATAAACTTATATGAAAATGATGTAGTTAAAGATGTTTATTCATCTTTACTCGGAGCAATAGAAAATAATTTATTAAACATTACTAAAACATATTCTGTCTTTTTAAATGGTGGCTATATAGTAAAACCAAATATAATTAAAAAAGTAGTCTCTGATCAAGGAGATTTAATTTTTAATCAAGATTACTTTTCTTGTAATTTCTGCAATTTTGAAATTTCTGATCGCTCTTATAGAAAACCTCAAATTCAAATCAACAAGGAAAGTGTTATTTCACCTCAGACTTCTTTTCAAATATTAAGTATTTTAAGAGGAGCTGTTGAGAGAGGTACGGGAAAATCATTAAATAGTATTCAGTATCCTATTGCAGGAAAAACAGGGACAACAAACGATAGCAAAGACTTATGGTTTTTTGGGTTAACGCCTAAGTTTGTAGTCGGTGTTTACGTAGGATACGATATTCCTAAAAAAATTGGATACAGAGAAACCGGATCTTCAGTTGCCTTACCAATATTTAAAAGTTTTATGGAAACGTATCTTGAAGAAAATAACAACAATCAAGATATAGACTTCTTTATTCCAGATGATATGATTTTTAAAAAAGTTAATGAAAATACAGGAGTATTCGAAAATGAAAACTCTTCAATAATCGAGTATTTTACAAAAGATCAACTTGAAACTATAAATAATCTTAATAAAGTAAATAGTATTGGCGGTATAAACTAATGGACAAGTTTGAATTAATTAATTTGACGAAAAATATTGAAGATCTTCTTACAGTCACAAGGAGGGGTCTTTGACTACGATAAGTCTATTAAAAGGATCGAAGAAATAAATGGAATTCTTTCCAATCCTGATAATTGGAGTGATATCGCTTTAGTAAACAAATCTCAAACAGAACTCAAATCTTTAAAAAATATAATAAATAACTTTGATGAATTAAGTCAACTATTTGATGATTATAAGGATTTTGTTGAGATTTATGAAAGTCTTGATTTAAATGACAAAAATGATCTTACTACTAATTTAGAACAACTTAATAAAAATTTAGAAAAATTAAAAATTCAATCTTTGCTCAATGGAGAGACCGATGATTGTAATTGTTTTGTTGAAATTCATGCTGGAGCAGGGGGCACCGAGAGTCAAGATTGGGCTGAAATGCTAATGAGAATGTATGAAAGATATGCTGAAAAATACGATTACAATTGCACTATTATTGACTATCAAAAGGGAGAAGAGGCAGGGATTAAGAACACAACTCTATTAATTGCTGGCTTTAAATCTTATGGATATTTGAAAAAAGAGTCCGGTATCCATCGATTAGTTAGAATATCCCCGTTTGACTCAAATAAACGTCGTCATACAAGTTTTTCTAGTGTTTGGGTCTATCCTGAAATTGATGAAAATATAGAAGTAGAAATTAATCCTAAGGATCTACGAATAGACACCTATCGAGCATCAGGCGCTGGAGGACAACACGTTAATAAAACTGATAGTGCCGTAAGAATAACTCATTTGAAATATAACGTTGTAGTTCAAAGTCAAAATGAACGCTCTCAACATCGTAATAGAGACACTGCTATGAAAATGTTAAAATCTAGAATTTATGAAATTGAATTAGAAAAACAAAATTTGGAAAAAAAGAAAGAGGCAAGTAATAAAAAAGAGATTGGATGGGGGAATCAAATAAGATCATACGTATTGCATCCCTATAAAATGGTTAAAGACCTTCGTACAAATCATCAAACTTCTAATACAGACTCTGTTCTTGACGGAGATATTTTTGATTTTTTAGAGGCTAGTCTTTTAGATGATTAGAAAAATTTTAATTATTATTTTTTTTTTACTTTTTGCTCAAAATTTATTTTCTTTAAACTATGAATATAAGTCTGATAATTCTTTCATTGATCTAAAGTTTGATGGTAGTAAAATTAGCGAAATACAATTTGAATTTCTAAATAATAATCAAAAAAACTTTGGAATAATTGAATTCAACAAAGAAGAAATTAATATTATATTAAATACAAATATTATTTCTTTTGATGAATTTAAAAAATATTTTCCGAGACCTCAAAAGAATCAAAAATTGCAAAAAAAAATCAATTTTAATTGGGAGATAGGCGAATTAATAGTTTCCGAGGATTACTCTTTATTTTCAAATAAGTTAAGCTTCACCTATGATAAGAATTTTCAATCACTTACATTTTTTGATGCTAAAAAAGACTTTGAATTTTCAATCATTCCTAATTTAGATGGCGATAA
>Ga0255769_10005601_pt1 | contig 11755 bp, 4 predicted proteins | sample 041ome_9_FD_179637 | JGI IMG/M metagenome (GOLD analysis project Ga0255769, IMG submission 179637) | Coastal salt marsh microbial communities from the Groves Creek Marsh, Skidaway Island, Georgia - 041413US metaG (version 2) | ecosystem: Environmental > Aquatic > Marine > Intertidal zone > Salt... | reverse complement strand
CGCTCGTTTTCTGTTCGAGCGAAACCAATGCGAGATGAAGATGCGCGCGCGTGACTGGTGGTTTTTTACTTGTTTTTTCTCCTTCTCTTGAAATACGAGCAAAAGGGATTTCTCTTCATTTTTGCGCGCTCTGTCTGCGGTTTTAGACGGCGAGGTAAAGATAAAGAAGATAAAGAAGACGCGGACGACACGTTGCGACGATGACGATGCCGAAACAACAACAACAACAACCACCGCAAAATACTGCGCATCTCTTTTCGTATACATTATCACCGTCATCCCCCAAGAAAAACCGCGCGTTCCTCGTCACCACCGTCCTCTCTCTCATCCTCTGCGTGCTCTCGGTCACGTTCGACCGCAAGTTACCGCGCGCTTTGAGCGCATCATCGTCCTCAAATCCGTTTATATTTAGCGAATCGCGAGCGATGGCGACGGCGACGACGATAGAGCAGCTTGGCTCTCGCGCGGTTGGAACGGAGAGCGAACAACTCGCGTTTGAGTTTATTCGAAGGAGGGTGGAGACGATTCAGAAGAAATATTCAGCGACGAAGGCGAGCGGCGAAGAGATTGAAATTGAAATTCGGGACGACGCGTTCAGCGGGTTGAAGAAACGAGACGCGGACGAAATCACGAGGAACCCGAAAAGGAGGAGTGGTCGTGCAAGGACGACGAACTTAGGTGGGTACGGCGGCGAGGGAGCGAACGACGAAGAGAACGAGGAGACGAACGACAACGCGAAGAAGAAGAAGTGGGGGATATCGGACGTGTACAGGTACGATAACTTGAGGTCTATTTCCGTGCGAGTGCGACGGCGGAGAGACACCGTTTCGTTTAGTAGTGGTAAAGGTGGGAAGGACGAGGAGGAGTATCACGACAGAGACGAATACGAAGGCGACGTCAACGATCCGTATAACAACGATATAAATAACAAAATGCACGTGATTGCGATTTCCGTGCACGTGGATACGGTGTCGACGTCGTCGGGCGGGTCAGACAACGCGGCAAGCTGCGGGATTGCTTTAGAAGTGTTAGAAAACGTGGCGAGTTTGGCGACGAACAAAGAGACGAGAAATTTTCTACCGGCAAAGACGGGGATAGTGTTTCATTTCTTAACCGCGGAAGAAGTTGGATTAATCGGCGCGACGGCGACGATGAAGTCACACCCTTGGTTTCGACAGAAGAACGCGAAACCGTCGGTGATTGTAAATTTAGAATCCATGGGAAGTGGAGGACCGCAAATGCTGTTCAAGACGGAAAAAGGTATACACGGAGAAACGTTTGAGAGACGCATGCTGGAAACGTGGGCGGAAAGTGTCCCGTATCCAAACTCGGCGAGCGTGTACGGACAAATTTTTAGATCCGGGGTGATCCCCTCGGAAACGGACGGGAGAGTATACAACGAAAAAGGTGCGGCAGTGATTGATTTAGCGTTTGTAGAACGATCGTTCGTGTATCACACGTCGAGGGATAGAGTAAAAGGCATGCGACGTGGGAGCGCGCAAGCTAGTGGCGAAAACATCGTCGCTTTCGTTGGCGCGTTCTTACAAAAACGCGACCAATTCGCCGACGTCGATTCCGAGTTGAATCCAGATATTTCATTGCGTCAAGGCGTGGAATCACACGCGTGGTACGTTCGACCGGGGTTTATTCTGGCGAAAACAAAGTTAATCGTTACCGAACCGTTCACGTTAGCTTCGTTGCGCTCGTTAGTGTTCTTCAGCGCGTTTTCGATGTTCTTCGTCGTAAAGTACGCATTTGGTGCGCACTTTGAAAAGATTCAAAGCAAGAGCGAAAAGATATGGCAGCTCGCCATCGATACCATCTTCAAAGCGATGATTGCCATTCCTTTGGTTGGTTTTGTTATCCCTTTGTTTGCTATATTCATGGGCACAGCATTTGGCGCGATGACCATGTTCACCCTCGCCTTTCTCGTCGGCGAAGCGATGCCGCTAGGTAGTTACTCCGCGTTCTTTATGCTCTTCGCGGGTGCATTCGGATGCATCGGGAGTATATTTGGGTATAACATAGCCTCTGGTTTCTTGTATTGGCACCTCATTCCAATTGACGTCGCCTTCAGGGATCGATATGCGACTGAAAACGCCATCAAGTGGTGTTTGTTCAGCGGTAAGACGTTCTTCACGTCTGTTTTAGCGTGGGCGGTAAGGAAACGCACGGATTCCCACGCCACCATTTGGCTCGCGAATTTAGCAATGTATGAATTGGTTTTCGTGTTTGCACCAGTGATTGCTCGGCAAAGTGGTTTCTTACATTTCATGCCGAGCGTTTCCATCGTCCCAAATGAAGAAAACAATGAAGAAGAAAACAACAAGGTGAAAGAGAAGAAAGACGACGACGATACGGTTTCCTCAAACAGCGCCGCTACCGCCGCCGCTGCAAAGGCGGGAAAAACAACGACGCAATTGATCGGTCACAATTCTAAAGGTGAATTAGATATTTTCGCGACGACATCACCGAACCAATATTTGGCCATGTTGTGCGCTATTCCGTGCATATGGGTCGTCACGCCGCTCTTGTTTCGAGCGGTGGCGACATTTTCCGCGGTGCAATCGCGCGCCGATCCAACACTCGGCGATGGACATCCGCTCGTGTATTACACTTTAGATAGACTTCTTGGCGGTGCTTTAGGATTTGTCGCATGTGCGATGTTTTTTTCTGTCCCGGTGATATCCTTAGGCGCAACATTGAAGGAAAGGCAAACGTATAAACTCATGGTCGTCGCATTCGGGATGTTCCTTTTCGCGACGTTCACGTGTGGCGTGTTTAAAAACATCCGATTTACTGCCGTCGCACCACAACCAATCATCTTGACGCACGTGACACACATTGATGCGCACAGTTACGTGACTTCTGATTTCATCGCGCTCGCGAGAGTGGGCGCTGGATCGAGTTTAGCACCAGTAGCGATGGCTTTGCGCGACAACTTACATTTGTTGGTGGACCCGCCGCGAGTACTGCCTACGTCAACATTTGTAGCAACGGTTAAGGATGTAAAGCACGACGACAAAAGCACGACAACAGATGGCGAAGAGAGTGGTTACGATAACGAAGACGCGAAAGCGAAGGCCGCTCGAAGAGAACAGCTGCGAATAGAGAATGATCAGCGCTTGAAAAGCATCCACTCGCGCGCGATTCAACGCAAGCAAGCTGAAGGACACAAACACATGTTCCATCGCATATATTCCGCGTTCACAAACTTCCGCTTAAACACGCGTTTTGGCGGTGACTGCACGGAGTCGGTTGATTTTGTGACCATGAAAACAGACCGTGCGTGTATCGTTCGTGGGTACGATTTGAGCTATTACGAATCCGTCAATAACCCAAAACCTATCTTGTCGGATATGCGCGCGAATAACATGACGGCGTCGGAAATGCCCGAATTGCGTAGAACTGGTACTGGGCCAGATAAAAAAACCATTCGATTAGAAATTGACGTCGCGAAAGCGGTCAGCTGGACGGTTGCTATTGAACCGCAGTGTGCTAAGAAAGCGGCTTTGGTGGACCCGTCGAACCCGTCGGAGTTGACCTGGATCGAAGTCGACAACGAGAAGACCCAACAAGTGGAAAACACGCCTTTTACCGTGCGCCAAAAAGGCAAGCGCATCTTGTTTAGCGGTTCTGGTCGACTCACAGCCGGCGATGTAGTTGACATGTTCATCGTTCCGGCGAAAAACAACAAACACGCGCACGCCGGCATGAGCGAGAAAATTCAGCAAGACTTGGAGTTCTTTTGCCGAACGCGAGGGGCGGTTTTACGCACGGATTTTGAAACGCGAACGGATTTGATGGAAGATATCATCGGTACAAACGGTTTGCCTCGAAACGTGGCGCCGTTTGGGAAGAGCGATTTACCGAGATGGTATTCTTTAATTCGTGACATCGATTTATCGCCGCTTTAGTGTAGTATTTTACACTTCCTAATATTAATAATTACTAACGTTTATTCTTCGGTTTCGCTTTCGCTTTCGCGCTGAATATGGACTCATTCTTGATTCTTTTCCGACTCATCGCGGCCGCATCTGTCACGCCGGTGGTATCGCGTCGTCCTCGCTTCCTCGCCATCGCCATTTTCGCCCTCAAGTCATCCTCGCGACTCCTCGGCAATAACTTCACCCCACCATCTTCCCCGCTCGCAAACCCCATCTTCCTCCCTTCATCGTCCCTCCCTCTCTCTTCTTTCCTCCTCTCCCGATTACTCCTTCTCAACCGTTTATTTGCTTCGTAGTCTGAACTCCATCTCTCCTCCGCCCGTAATCGATCCTCGGCGTATCTCGACAACCGTTCTTTCCCTTCCCGCTTCATTCTCTCTTCCTTCTCTAGCGAACTCATCTGATCGATATCACTGCCTCTCTCCACCATAACTCCATCGATGCCAGCGTATTCCATAGTTCTCCCTCCTTTCACCTCGACGTCGTCCGGAACGTACACGTCTCTCTCGTGCGCTCGCCTCGCCCCTCGCACGCACACGAATTCCCCCCCTTTCGGGTCCGTGTGAATCTCAATCTCTTTATTACAACACCGGTGACTTAACATCACGAACGAGTATATCGGCGTGGACAGATAGTTCCCAACTTTACTTTTCCTCGCGTTAAATCTCACGCCTTTCGCGATTAAAGGTGCGTTCGAGCAGTGTAAACATCGCATAGGAAACGGCGCTTCAAACCGTACCGTTAAAAAACCACTTTGTTTTCGTTTCCCGAGCGCGCCGTGCGTGTTTTTAAATCTTCCATCACCTCCACCTTCGGTCGGCGTGAACGTGGGCGGGTAGTAGAAGTTGTCCGCGCGAGAGGCTTTCAAAGTCGACATTCTTCTTTGTTATATAACAGCACTCGTCGGAGAGAGAGAGAGAGAGAGAGAGAGAGTACTTTGCGAGAGAGAATAAAAGGAGTCGTCGTCGTCGTAACAGTGCTAAAACGCTTCCTTTCGAGTTGTCTTTCGTCGGACAGTCTGAGGAAAAAAAAGAAGCAAAATGCATCGAAAGAGGGCCGTCTGGCAGTCAAAAAAGAAAAAGTCTGCTCTCCTCGAACGCGACTATCTCTTCTTCATTCTTTCGCGCGCGCGCGATATACACACACACGGTTTTATCGCGCAGTAGTAATACTCTCCCGCATACACACGCGGTACAAACGAGAGACGACGAAAACGGCAAAAAGAGAGGGTGGTCGAGGCGTTCTTTTTCTTTGGTGGTTTTGTGCGAGTCAGAGAGTCAAGGAGAGCGCGTTGTCTGCTATTTTTCCCAACGGGTTCGTCGTTCACGTGCTGTGGGGGAAATTTAGTTAAAAGATAACGGAAGATTTAGAGAGAAAGGACGGAGAAGAAGAAGAAGAAGAAGACTTGAAACACACGCTCTCTCTCTCTTTCTTTCTCTCGATATGTCGTCTTCTCGACGAGGAAGCCAACAGAAGCGCAGCGCGGCGGCTTCGTCCTCTCGAGGACGACGCCAACACCAATCACAACAAGAAAGAGAGGAAGAGGAGGATTTGGGATCTACCCCTACTACGACTCCTCGCGGTGGCGAAGAGGGAGAAGAAGAACCGGAGGAGGCACCACAGGGGCAGCCGCGGGGACGACGAGCGCAAAATCAGACGACGACGACGACGTTTACGACTTCTGCGGGAACTGCGACGACGACAGGAGGGACGACGCCTTCGAATACTACTACCGCGGATAATACTACCATGGACCGAAACGTTCGAGCGAGGGTGGACCAAATATTCAACAGTTTGATTGAGAATGTGAACGAAGACGCTCGAGCCGGGATCGCGAGTTACATCGCGCAGTTAGCTCGAGATACGGCGTCTGGGGGTAAACCTGTCAAAAAACAACAAGAGTTGTTGGCGGAGTACGCGAAGAGCGCGAAGAAGAATCGTCAGATTCCTTCTTCTTCGGAAGGCGGCGGCGGGGCGGTTGACGAGGACGCGACGACGAGGACGAGCAAGAAGAAAAAAATGGCCGTGAAGGTGCCGCAAAAAGTAGAGCCGACGTGGAGAGAGTATGCGACGGAACATCAGTTGAGGGAGTTTTTGAACGCGAACGACGTGCCGTACGATCGAGCGGAAACGTGGACGAAGAAGATGTTGTTGGAGAGGTGCGAGCAACATTTAGCGAAGGTGTCAGAACCGGCTTTGAAAATCGGGAACGAGTTAGTTAGAGTTATCGCAGCGTTCGAGGCGTGGATGCACGCGATCGGGAAGAAAAACGCAAACGATACGTTCGACGAAGTGGAAGGGGAAGAAGATAACGAACTTTTGTCCTCCTCGATGCCGAAGCTTGCGTCAAACGATACGGCGTCTGAAATTTTGAAAGAGCTGCGCGCGTGCGAACGCGAAGCGACTGGACATTTGGACTACATCAAAAACCATTTGGACCCGTTTAAGCTCATGCAATATCCAGCGTATGGGTGCTCGATACTGGATTTACCGTACGTGCACGTCAATCTTAGCAATCGCGTGATGCTCGGCTTATTTCCGATTTTGAAAGCAGCATCACACGGCTCGGAAATCGGAGGTAAGTTCTACGATTTAGGTCAGAAAGGACGGAATGCGAAGAAGAAAACAGGCGGCAATCTTGGGTCTACCTTAGGTTTAGATTTGGTGCAGAGCGCAGAAAGCTGCATGGACTACGTGTTTGGCATCATAGGAACGAGTTTAAACGAAACGAATTTGACGCATCCGGAGAAAGCGACGAAATTTCTCGTGGAATTGTGCGCGTTGCGAGATGAGTGGAGATGTTCGAGCAAAGATTCGGTGACGCCAAAGCTGACAATGTCGTTCCTACAGAAGTTAGCGTCGGACGATTCAAAGTTGAGAAAGTTATACGCGGCTGGGGAAAGAGAAGATGAGGATGATGAGGAACGAAGAAGGATTGTGATGCAGCTTCCGCCACACGCATTGACGCAACTCCACGAATCGTTTCATGGACCAACCCGTCCGAGCTCAGAGTATCGCGTGCCGGTCGAACTGACGTGGGAATGTCTGTGGATACCTTCGACGCCACCGTTGAAAGTGTTGAGTGGTAGTGAAATTGGCGGCGAGAATAGCGACGGAGGCAACCACAACCACAACAACGCAGGGAATATTAACAATACAATTACCAATAACAACGACGACGATGATGACGACGACATCGACGGCGACATCGACGACGACGATAGTGCTTTTTTGAACTCGGCCCGAGATGTTATAGCGAATTCGAGGCGATTAAGAGAAGACTTTGATAGGAGAACAAATCGTGCGAATAGATTTGATACCCCCCCGGCGAATAGATTTGATACCATTTTGAATAGATTTGATCGGGGTGCTATGGCGCGAGCTAATGATGCACACAGTGCTCGACTTCATCCGTACGCGGGTTTTCCTCCGATGCTTATGGATGATGAGGATGGTGATGAAGAACACGACGTCGACGACGATGATGATAACGACGAAGCAGACCCAGCATTCGACTCACGTGAGCGAAGACGCGAGGAGAGAATGCGTCGACTCCGCATTTTGAGCACAACCGGAGTTGGGAGCGCGAGAAGTCGCGCACAAGAACTCTTGCAACATTTAGAGCGATGGGATCGGCGCTACGTAGATACCCAGCGTGAGCACGAGGAACGCGAGGAATTCGATTGGAGAATGACTGCTACGCGCGATACAGACAGAAGAGACAGAGAACGACGAGACCGAAACGAGCGCTTAGAGCGCACCCTTCTGCGCGATACGAACCGATACCGTACCTCCGAGCATCGGGTTCCGGGTATATTCAGTCGCAGGGAGAATATGACGCTCTCTGACGCTGCCACCATCCTTCGGTCAAGAGGAGCAACTAGAGAATGGATGCAGGAAAGAGAAAGATCCACACATGAACGCTCTCAAGGGATGCGGATGCGCGATGATAGATTTGGTCGAGTCATGGATTTACACTCCCCTTTCATACCTTCGGACAGAGCTCGACTAGGTACTCCGCGCGCGGGTGTGTTCAGACCTAATCTGAACCCGGTTGATATTGCTAGCGTGACGCATACAGTCACAAATCTCGTTCGCAAACTTCGCTCGATTGGTCCACCACCGGATGGGCGTTGGAAATCGCGCTCGCCGATGTTTATACGTCTAATTGAACACATCGTGCGTTGGGAGCTTCTAGGAAACGCCACGTTCATCACGCCGGACTTTTATCCCCAAAGATTTCCAGTAGCGGAAAGATTGGCGAAACTCATTCCTGAATCCGGTCGTTGGATGGTCGTCTTAGTTCGCGGTTTAGGCTTGCACTGTGTGCCAATGCTTCACTGCATTTTACACGGCTTGCGTTCGGATAGCCCAAAGATGCGAGACGTCGAAGGCCACCCTGGGGCGATTTTTTGCGCAGGGGCGGCGACGTGTGTTCGATTCGCGCTCGAGTCTATTGTCGAGAACGATGGGAAACCGCCTAGCATTTTGTCACAAGAGTACTGGAAAACGCTCGCGCACGTCGGCGAATGTCTCATGTCTTGGTGCATTGGCGGTAAACGATATTTGCATGAAATTCCAGAGGAAAGTATCGTTTCGGACAAGAAAATGCGCTCGAGAGCAGTCGCGAGAAAAGCCGTCCTCGCGGGTCTCGCCGGTGATGATATCGATAATTGGGGCATCGCTGTAGCGAAAGGTGCGCCGTTGATGCTGAGCGCCTTGGCGCAAACGGAAACGGTGAGCCAACAAACAATGGACGGTGTCTCTGGTGTTTTGTTTCTCCTATCGCGTCTCATAACGAAAGAAGCGAGAACCGATCCGCGCTGGCGCAACGCGCTGCGAACGGCGAAAACAAGTACCCTCCCGAAAGAAATCATCACGAGTCTGTTTGAGTGCCAAACTTGGGCGAACGAAGTCACCGCCGCCGTAAAGCGGACGATGGCGGGTGAAACCCCGATTGACGCGCTGATTGAGAAAGAATCGAACGATTCTGCTTCAAGCGAGATCAAGAAGAGCAGAAAGCGACCCGCGCCGGGCTCGGAGATGCAATCGGTACAAAATTTCGATTTCAGAGATCCAAAGAATACGCGCAAAGGCATTCGATTCGGGTTTTTGATTGCGCTTGTCGCGACATGGTCGCACGGCGAAGCTGGATTCGTCGACGCGAAGTATCTAGATAAATTCATCGATAACGATGACGACGATCTTTATCGCGAAACCAAGCATCGTAAGAAGAACATCAGCACTCCGACGAAACGGTCAGCGATGGAGGCGTCGGCGCATGACAGCGCGACTGCAACATCATCAACGCATCTCTTCAAGATCGTCCTCTCTTCGCTCGAGCGATGTGGCGACGGGCTGCTCGCTGCTGTTGAACCGCTCGCGAGAATTGGATGGGCCCTCGATGGCGAAAACTCCGGCATCCGCGGCGTCTTACAACAGATAGGTAAATCTAAGTTCTTAGGGGAATTTTCCGGGGAGTTCCCGGTGCACTCGCCTTCGCAACAGCTGGTGGATATGATCCAATTACTCTTGCACGCTGCTATTGAGTTGCGCAATTTCGACTCGAATGGGGCAGGTGACACCGTGCACGCGTCCTATCATCACCTAGAATCGCCACGAGAGATTCTTGAAAGCCTTCTCCATCACGCCAATTGGAAGCGATCGTTCAGTTGTTTAGAATGTATTGCGCCGAACATGTTTTACTTTGGAAGCTCTTTAGATTTAGTTGGCGCGGCAAATGTCGTTTTTCCCCCATCTTTTCGTGTGTTACGTTTGAGGAACGATTTGAAACGTCTGTTGAGAGACATGCACGGGAACGTGCCGCACATTTCGGCAAAGTTGCGACGCGCGATGCCCTGCGACGACGCGTGGCGAGCAATTAAAAATGCCATCGGTCCGTTGTTAGGGAGAACATTTACGTGCTCGTTTGATAGCGAGGACGGTGTTGGAAATGGTGTTGCGAGAGAAGCCTGGACAGTTTTGATTCAAGCGTTGTTGGAAGGACATCCGACGCGAGTGGGACCGAGCGAAGCGGTGTTCACCTCGTGGTCAAATGCTAAGGCTTTACGAACGGACTCGATGATGTCGTTGAGTGCCATGCACGGTGGTGGTGATAACGACGACCCACCTTCATTTGAAGGTGCGTTGCGCACGCTTCGTTCTGATTGTTCTCCGCACGCCGCACGCTTTGCCGGGCGTATCGTCGGTTTACTCATCTCCAACGAAAAGACCGCGGATTTGCCGTTAGTCCCGTGGTTGTGGCAAGCGCTTTTGCACAAACCGCTAAAGGCGGAGTTGTTAGCGCAAGTCGACGATGATTTTAAGCGCACGTTGCTTCCAATCAAGACGTGTGATTGGAATGATCCCAAAATCAGCTGGGTGAAAGAGGACCCGCCGGCGTTTACCATCGCCGCGCCGACGCGTGCGGATCCGAACAGAGTGAAAGAACTCCTACCCGGCGGCGCGAACGTTTTCGTCGACGAGCACAACCGTGGTGAATACGTCGATTTATACGCGCAACAGTGCATGTTGCGGTGTTCAACTGCACCAATCAACAACACATCCGGTATGCCGCCGTCGTCTTCATCCTCGCCGTCGTTACAAATCGACGAAAGCGATACTATTACATCTAACCAGGACATTCGGGTCAACCTCGCGGCGTTTACGAGCGGCTTCGACGAAGTCGTCCCGCGCGAACTCGTGAGCAGTTGGGAGTGCGAAGACTTGGAACTCCTTGTCTGCGGTTTACAAGACATCGACGTCGCCGCTTGGGAACAAGCGACCACGTACGATCCGAAACCACCGCCAAACTCCACCGCTCCCGGCGTCGTCGCCGCCGAAACGCGCTCGCGATGGTTCTGGGACGCCGTCAAATCCATGAACTCGGAGCAAAAGCACGCGTTGTTACACTTCTGGACCGCGTTTCGGAAGCTCCCTCACACCGGGTTCCGCGGTTTACGCTTCAAACTGCGCTTCGACGACCAAAAATCCGCCAAACACTTACCCATGGCCCAAACGTGTTTCCTCACCTTGCGCGTGCCGAAATACGTCAGTCAAGAAGAGACGAAAGAGAAACTGGTCAAAGCCATCAGCGAGTGCTGCTTTGGGTTTGGTTTTAGCTAAATTTAGGACAGAGAATAAGAGAGAGAGAAAGTGAGAGAGAGAAATCATCTCGACCGCGCGAATTAGAAACCAAAACATCATCGTTGTCATTGTCATCGTATTCATACTCCGCGCTGAAAATTCAAAATTTGCCTCAGTTTTACTCAAGTGGTTAAAAGTAAAAATTTCTTCAAAAACGCTCTCCTTATTGTTTACAATGCGCAGGAATACTCCCTTTGCTGCGTCGTAAAAAGAGGAAGAAGAATGGTAGCAGCGACTCCTCCTGCGTCTGGTTTCGCTTTGCACGCATCGAAACAACCAGCACCGAAAACACTCGCGGAGAGATTCGAACAATTTCTCGTCCAACATCACCTCGAGGCGTTGCGACAGATTTTAAAACATTCGGACACTCGGACGCCGCATTCCATCCACGTGTGCGCGATTGAATTCGCACACGCGTTGCCGCAGTTAGCGAACGCGGTGTTAGCGCGACCGACGACGTCTATGGGGGTTTTGGACGAAGCGGCGAGAGCGGCGCAGGAGATTGTAAGAGTGCGAATGGTGGAGGATTTGAGGAAGGAGTTGGAAGCGGAGAAGCGAAGAGGCGGAGGAGATGATTTTGAAGGAGAGGAAGACATCGACGAGAAAATGAAAGAATTCGCGCGAAGGCACAAGGTGAAACAAACCGTTCGCGTTCGCGTGGA
>Ga0255769_10005599_pt1 | contig 11756 bp, 10 predicted proteins | sample 041ome_9_FD_179637 | JGI IMG/M metagenome (GOLD analysis project Ga0255769, IMG submission 179637) | Coastal salt marsh microbial communities from the Groves Creek Marsh, Skidaway Island, Georgia - 041413US metaG (version 2) | ecosystem: Environmental > Aquatic > Marine > Intertidal zone > Salt... | reverse complement strand
CGACGACATTGGCATTACCCAATGCGTCAAACTGATCGTTAAAGTAGTCCGCCATGAACGCGGCCGAGACGGTTTCGTTGTTGGCCAGGCTCAGTGCTTCAAGCGCGATGGATGCTTGCACAAAGCCATCAGTGTCGGCCGCCGCATCACTGGGATCATAATAGGTGTGGTTAAAGTTAATTGCGCCCGCAGCCACCAGGGTTGTCGGGACTCCCGACACATTGCTGGTAGGTGCAATGGGCTTTGAGCCGAACTGAGCCAAAGACTGGACAGTAACCTCAGATTTAACGCCCGTATCAGGATCTACCGAGAGCTGCTTTATTTCTTCGGCCTTGCCGATGACGCCAAAACGGATGCCGCTGTCGAGATACGCCGCCGAACCGCTCTGATTTAAATAGGTGCTGCTGTAGCCGCCGTCGCCAAAGCCGCTGTCAACCGACATGAGCGTGTTGGCCTCGGCAACCGAGATTGATGCCGTCCCGGCAAGATGAACGCCCTCTCGCGTGAGAATCTGGATCTGCTGATCACCATCAGCTTTAATGTCGAACAGTACCTGTGCACCCTCCGTACCTTTACCCACCTGCACGGCAGGACGCATGCCGTCTGCCGATATCGTGACGTCCCTGCGACTGGTTGTGGTACCCACATTATTCAGCGCGTAACCAAACTCGAATCCTTTAGGTTGATCTTCCTCGGCAATAGTGGCCAGGGTCACTTCTGTTGAAGTGACATTGCTGGCACCGGGTGCCGAGCGCATTGCCGCCGAGACGGCGACCCGCGCACCATCTTTAACCAGCAGTTCAAAAGTTCTGGACGGTCTCGCCTCAGGGGAGAAAATCACTACGTCACCGTTCTCCGGCGCGCCCTCCATTGAGAATGACATGCCCTGAAATACCTGATTGACGCCAGAGGAGACCTGTCCCAAACGATCTCGGGTGAGAAGATCAAGCACATCCCAGGAGTCGGTGCCTTCCCTGTAGATGAGCTCCAGGGCTTCGGTAGGCGCGATCGTCGGATCAATCACTTTCGCAGAGGCTGATACCGCGCCGCGGGCGGTTTCGGTCGACGCCACAAAGCTCGATGATGTTCTGAACAGATCGCCACCGAACTCACCCTTGGCATCGAGGCCACTGCGATGAATCTTATTGGTCTCAGCCGCGAAGGTCTGAGCCAGATGATCGAGGCCCACTCTAATGGGGCGCAGTACTTCGGCGCTCAGTGCCAGCGCACCGCCGATAGCGCCGCTTGGCGTCGTGGGCAGCGGCCGTGCAACGCCGTAAGGGTCCAGCGTCAGGCGTAGGTCGGCCCCCGCCGACTTGCCACTGGCCTGCACACCAATAGGCCGGCTCTGGGTGGGAGTGACAATCTCAAAGCCACGGCCACTGCCACCAAAATTCACGATGACCTGACCATTCTGAAGTTCAGTAACACCCAGCTTGACCAGCTCGGACATCTCCCGAAGCAGACTGTCTCTCTGATCCAACAAGCTCGGCGGCTGCTTGTCGAGACTGTCTTTGCGATTCAGCTGCTCATTGACCGTGAGCAATTGCGCCGAGAGCGCATTGAGCTCATCCACCGACCGACGGAACTCAATCTCTGACTCCTCGGCTATCTTGTCTATCTGCAGGGAGAGGTCGTTGAACCTGACAGCAATTAACTCCCCGGAACTCAAAAAGTCGCCGCGTAATGCCGTTGACCGCGGGTCGGTACTGAGCTGCTCTGCCGCATTGAAAAAATCATCCATGGCGTTGGCGAGGCTCGCACTTTCTGTGGCAATCAAGTCAACGATGCGATTGGCGTACTCGATGACCGGCTCGTTAACGTTGAGGTCACTGGTGGCATCACGCAGAGAACGCTCGATAAACTCATCGTACGCGCGGGCAACCGACTCGGCGTTAGCACCGGTACCAAAACTGAATACGCCTTCCTGAACAGGAAAGCTCTCGGATAGCGATAGCGATCTGCGCGTGTAGCCAGGGGTGTTCGTGTTGGCGATATTATTACTGGTTGTCGAGAGAGCCTGCCGATACGCATTGACCGCCCCGCTACCGATCGCGAGCATATCAACCATCTATTGATCCCTCGCTTTAGCGCAAAGAGGCAAGCGACTGGTACGCACTTACCCCCATGCCTTTGCGGGCCGCAGCCAGACCACCTGGGTTTTCGAGCTGCTGCACCAGCCAATCGGTAATGCCCACTCCCTGAGACTTCGCCAGTGAAGTCGAGAGCTCTGCATCAAACATTTGTTCATAGCTATCGCCAGAACTGGAATCCCACAAGCCGCTCTTAAGGCCCTCGCCCGCATCGCGCATCGACTTCAACATCATTTGAATGAAAAAAGCCTCGAACTGCTGGCCGACTTCGCGAGCAGCAGAGGCCTGATCTTTCTCTGCCTTGGCTCGCAGTTTGGCGAGGCCCTGAAAGTCGTTGTAACTGGAAACCACGGAGTCCATCAGATCACCACCAGCTCCGCTTTCAAGCTGCCAGCGCTCTTCAGCGCCTCTAAAATAGCAATGAGGGATGTTGTAGAGGCACCGCTTTGTTTGATGGAGTCGACGATATCCTTAAGATCAACCTCTTCAGCGATCAGACCCGTGCCGCCACCTTGCACCTCGCCTACTTCAACGGTCGAATTGGCAACATCACGTGTCTCTACGCCTCTGCCCTCGGTAAAGGGACCCGGCTGAGAAACCTCGTTCAAGGTAGACACACTTACACTCACCGTGCCGTGGGATACCGCGGCGGCTGAAATTTTCACCTGCTGGTTGATCACAACCGTGCCGGTTCGCGAGTTAACCACTACTTTGGCGGCGGGAATGCCAGGCACGACGTCGAGATTCTCGATCATGCCCACAAAGCTCACGCGCTCGGAGAGCCCTACGGGGGCGCGTACTGCCAAGGACACGCCGTCCAGAGCAAAGGCGGTACCCTCGCCGAAAACTTCGTTGATCTTTTCGGTGATCGCCGCCGTGGTCGAAAAGTCGTTGGTATTGACGTTGAAGATCAGGTGATCGCTCTTGTCGAAGGAATTATCGACCTGTCGCTCAACGGTTGCGCCATCAGGAATGCGGCCTGAAGTCGGGATACCAATCTGAATACTGGTGCCGTTCTGCTCCTCCATGATCCCGGTCACAGTGAGCGAGCCCTGTGCCACGGCGTAGGTTTGGCCATCAATGCCGCGCAATTCGGTCATCACCAAATTGCCGCCGCGCAGGCTGGTCGCCGTACCCAAAGCAGCCACATTGACATCAACTAACTGCCCCGGCTTAGCAAAGGGAGGCAAGGTGGCTGTTACCATTACGGCCGCCACGTTATCCACCTGAATCGGTCTGCCACGAGACTGAGCCAGGTCGTAATCATCATAAGGGTTGGTGGTGACGCCAAGGCTCTCGAGAATGGCTTTTAGGCTCTGACCGGTAAAGGTGGGGTCCTTACCGTCGCCTGTACCCGCCAGACCCACCACCAGGCCGTAACCGATCAACTGGTTACCACGAACGCCACCCACGTTGGTGAGGTCTTTCACGCGGTCTGCCTGAGCCGTGTTGATCAACACGCTCAAAAGCAAGGTGCTGATCCAGAGAACGGTCTGTGTGCTTCGCTTCATAACGCGATACCCCAATTACAGCGGCCAGTACTTGAACAAAAGCTGCGTGATCCAGCCAGGTTGGGTCGATTCCGCCAGATTGCCCGATCCACGGTATGAAATCTGAGCCTGCGCCATACGCATGGATGACACGGTGTTATCGGGCTGCACATCTCTGGCGCGGACAACACCCCTGATCTGAATAAACTCGGCCCCCTCGGTTAGCGAGAGTTGCTTTCTACCCTCGACAATCAAGTTACCGTTGGGCATGACCTCGGCTACCATCGCGGTGATCACACCGGAAAGTGCATTAGCCTGCGCAGCAGTGCCCACACCTTCGGACCCAATCTCGGCCGCATTAACATTGATATCCCCTCTGACATCACCCCAAAAACCATTGGGGGAGAGCAGCGAATTGGTCCAACTGCTGCTGAGCGCATCGTTGGTCGCCTTGCGCTCGGTGATGAGCGAGGAGTTGCGTGAGGCCTGGGTCGACTCATTCAACACAATGGTAATGATGTCTCCCACGCGCCATTGACGTTGTCCCTGAAACAGCGACATATGCATGCTGTTACCCAATATAGAGCCCGTGGGTAGGGCACTGGCGGCCGGTTCCAGCGGCCGAATGGGTGCAAAGTCACTGTTTTCTTCAAGCGGTGGCTTGGATGCACACGCAGTGCATCCAAGCGTCACAAGAAGAATGGCGAGTAGGCGTGTCATCACATCAGCTCACTATAGATTCTGGTTGAGGAAGCGGAGCATGCCGTCAGCAGCAGAGATCGCTTTGGAATTCACTTCGTACGCCCGCTGGGTCTCAATCATGCTGACCATCTCGGCCACCACATTCACATTCGAGGCCTCCAGAGACCCTTGTGCCAGCTCGCCAAACCCTGCCAAGCCTGGGGTACCTGTTTCTACCGGACCACTGGCTGTGGTCTCGCGGTAAAGATTGCGCCCCATGGGCTGCAGGCCAGCGTCATTGATGAAGCGAGAGAGCTGTATCGTACCGATCTGGCTACTGCCGCCCCCATTAGCCAACTCAACACTGACAGTGCCATCACGGCCAATAGTGACCGCGGCTGCGTTCGTCGGAATATTGACCGCCGGCACCAGCTGTTGGCCGCTCGCGGTTACAATCTGGCCCTGGTCATTCAACTTGAAAGACCCGTCTCGGGTATAGGCAAAGGTGCCATCCGCTTGCAGTACCTGAAACATCCCTCGACCCAGAATCGCGACATCAAGCGCGTTCTCGGTCGACATCATGTTGCCCTGCTCATGCAACTTTTCCGTGGCGATGATGCGCGAGCCGGTGCCCATCATCAGACCCGTCGGGGCGATGGTCTGAGCATCGGCAGAGGCGCCAGGCTGTCGAATATTTTGGTAAAGCAGGTCTTCAAAAACTGCACGATCCCGCTTGAACGCGACGGTATTCACGTTGGCCAGATTGTTGGCAATCACCGTCATGCGACGCTGCTGTGCGGTCAGACCTGTTTTAGCTACCCAAACTGAGGCGTCCATCTTTTACTCTCCTTTGCGACTACGCGTACTTCATCATGGTGGTACCGGAGTCATCCAATTCCTTCATCTCACTGATCATTTTGATTTTGATCTCGAACGACCGAGACATATCCATAAAACCGACCAGCTGCTCGGCTACATTGATGGACGAGCCCTCTAACGAGCCAGGCTGCACCGTGGGCGGATTAGGGCCGCCCTGAAAATCACCACCTTTACCGCGGGCAGTGATCGTCTCGTATAGACCATCGACCCGGCGCACCATACGAACGCCCGTGGCATCGCGTAAAAGCAGGTTGCCAACGACCGTGGGCGGCGAATCGGGCTGTGCAGGGTCGGTTGCGGTCACGGTTCCGTCGTCGGTAACGGCAAGTTCCATTCCCACCGGAGCAGTAATCGGCCCGCCGCCTTCACCCAACACCACGTTGCCATTGGCAGTCGATATCAAACCGGCTTGGTTAATCGACAAATCTCCGCGACGCGTAAAGGCCACCTGCCCATCGGGGGACTGAACCCCCAGCAGAGTTGACCCCGTCATGTAGATATCGAGTTTGCGCCCCGTTGCAATTAACGGGCCCTGATCAATCACGAGCTCGTCATTGGACCGATTCATGGGCACATACCGCGAGCCATAGCCTGAACCCGCTACTTTTGAGGTCGTCGTTGCAAACTGAAACGTCTGCTTGAAACCCGTTGTTGAAGCATTAGCGAGCGCATTGGCGTGCTTCAGCTTCATATTATTCAGCTGCTTGAGCGACGCCATTGCGGTATAAATTAAACGATCCATTGCGACTTAACCTTTTAGTCCCGAGCCCTCAGCCATTAACCGCGCATCTGGATAATGGTTTGCGTCAAGGTCGAACTGGTCTCGATTGCCTTGGCGTTGGCCTGGAAGTTTCGTTGCGCGGTAATCAATGCCACCAATTCCGCGGTCAAGTCCACGTTAGAGCGCTCGGTTGCACCGGCACGGATCGTTCCGAAGCCTGCTGCACCCGGCTCACCGAGCTTCGCCTCACCCGACTGCGAGGTGGCGGTAAAACCGGAGTTACCCACCTGACGCAAGCCCTTGGGCGTGGCGAAGTTGGCGAGAATGATCTTACCGAGTGACTTCTGCGAGCCGTTGGAATAACTAGCCACTACCAGACCGTCCTCACCGATATTGACCCCCACCAAATCGCCTTCCGGCGCACCGTTCTGAGACTGATTGAGTACCGCGAAGGGGCTGTTGTACTGGGTGCTGCCTGCGTAGGCGACATTGATGTCGTTACCAATAATGGTTGCAGACTTCAGTACCGACTCGGCCACCGGCGAAACCAAAGTACCACTGGTATCGAAGGTCAGCTCGCCACGATCCAAGAAGATGGGGCTCCAGTTCGGAATATCGTTCTCGTCAAAAGTACCCTTATCAGTCGTTTCCAACCACTCGCCTGATCGATCCTGATACACGTACAGTGGCGTTGTGCCTTGGGTATCCGGAGAAAGGCGAATATAGGTTGATGTCGTGCCGAAAGCGGGCTCAACGTCTTCCAAGCCGAAGTCCGCGGATCCCGCCACCTGCAAGAAGGAATCATCCGTTGCGGTGGAACCGGTGAACATCAGTGAACTACTTTCGGCATCGAACTCGACGCGCACACCGGAGACCTGGCGGCCTAACTTGTCGGCCATGAGATTGATCTTGTTCTCGAGCTCGGTGGTGAAGTCACCTACCGAATACTGACCAGTAGCCAACAGAATCTGTGAGGAAATATTATCGACAATCACCGTCAGAGACCGGTTGTCCTCAGTGACCTCAAAAGGCTTTGAGGGGTCGATACCCATCTGGTTACCCATAACCATAGCAGGCGTCGAGGCCTGTCCGCGCACGGCAGGTCGGTTAGCAACCGCAGACAGCGCTTCGGCAACCGATACCGTGTTTTCGCTCTCTGGCGTGCCCGCCTCAACGCTCAAGCCAAATAACTGCTCTCCGGTGGCATTGGCAGTGGCTGCGTTACCGTTGGCATCCAGGGTCAATACGTTGCGGATGGCAATACTCGAGCCATCGCCCGTGGTACCGGATGAGATCACAAATGAGCCGTCGAGGAAGTTCACTTCGATGCCGTAGCGCTGATTACGCTGCTCTGAAATCAAATCGCCCGCGGGCACCATGGTGTTGGTCAGAACGATGGCTTTATCGCCGTCTGCGGAAGCCAGTGCAGAAGTGGTGGCCAGAGCGGTTTCTCGCTCTGTGGCATCTCCGGGGGTTGCCAAATCCAGGTTAACCGCACCGAACATCTCGCCAGTCAGCGCAGAGTCCGTACTCAGATGAAGCGTGTCATCCCCTGTTTGCGTAATGCGCAGGGCTTGGCGTGCAAAGTCATACTCCACCTGCAAGTCATCGAATGTACGTCCACCCGTGCCTGTTGGGGCCGCCAGCGCGGGTGTGGCCGCAGCGTAGTCGCCCGCGAAATACTTATTCATGGCCAGCGCCAGTTCTTCGGGCATGATCATGGGTGTTGCGGCGTCTCCTGAAGGCACAATGTCGCCCTGCTGAATAGCAGCTGCAATCACATCACCCACCGGCACGGCAAGGAAGCTCTCGTTTGCTTCACCATAATCACGGGTGATATCCAACGTTGCCGCAGCTACGGTGGCGCCACTGGCATAGTAGGCGCTCACGTCAAACTTCTTGCCGTCGCCAAAACGCTCCTGAATAACGTTGGTCAGCTCAACGGCGATCTCCTGACCAGAGAGCTGATCCGTCCCTACCTTGCCGGCGAGGTGCTCAAGGCCGATGGAAACAAAATCAGAGCCATCAACGCTGATCTGCAACAAGTCACGAAGATCTGTTCGTGTTTTGGCTGATAGATCCAAACCATTAGAACCGCCCGCTAGAGACAACGCCGAGACGTCGTCTGGCGACGCGGCTTTCAGCGTCAGCGCAGCGGGCGTAGATTGAATAGGATCCGACAGCATGTCGTAGGAGAACTTTCGATATACGGTTCCCTGCGTCACCAAATACTCTGAACTGTTGGCGGCTGTTTTCTGCAGGGTCTCGAGTTCAGTTTTGGTTTTGATCTCGCCATACTTGTTCACAAAAAACTGGTCGCCGCCGCTGTCAGATGCTTGAATCAGCGCGGGATCCACCGACTCGCCGTCGATGTAAACATGGGTCTGCCACTTGTTGAGTGGATTATCGGAAGTCGCTGACTGGGTCTTGACGTAATACACCGTGGCCAGATGCTGCGAACCGGAAGCGCCGTAGACCGTTAAAGAAGTCGTTCTGTGATACGTCTCGGGCTTGTTCGGATTAAACGTGGCCGTAATGGGCTCCACGTTTGAAGGCAGGTTCAACCCCAGCTCAACTTCGGTACTGGCGCGGAACTCTGAAACTGTTTGTCGCGGAATCGCCAAGGCCGAGGGCGGCTGGCTGAAATCTGCTTTGTTGGTAGAGTCCACCGGCAGTGAGAGCAGCGCCTGCCCCGCCGAGTTGACCATCTGGTTCTGCTCATTGAGCATGAACTGGCCGTTTCGGGTATAAGTTCGGCTACCGTCTGAAGACTGCAACGGGAAGAAACCGTCACCGGTGATCGCCAGGTCGAGCGAGTTCGCGGAGAACTGTACGAAACCCTGGCTGAATTCCTGAGCCACTTCCTTCAGCGCAACCCCCTGACCCACAACCGCCGCAGCACGCTGCAGAGGTGAGGTGGCGAAGATGTCACCGAAGCTGGCGGTGGAGCGCTTGAAACCCGCCGTAGCCGAGTTCGCGATGTTGTTGGAGGTGACCGCGAGTTCGGTTGTTGCCGCGTTCAGTCCAGTGAGAGAAGTATAAAACGACATGTTTCCGCTCCTGCTAGATTATTCTGCAATAGTTTGAATTTCGGCCAAGGACACCGTGTCCCCACCCAGCAACTGAAGATCCAACTGCTGGCCGTTGGGGTTCCAGGAAACGCTGCTCACGGTTTCCAGAATCGACACGGGTGCTATCTGCATACGGCCATCTTTGATGGCACTGGCAGTAATTTGATAAGTTTCGACAGGAAGCTGGTTCCCATTGGTGTCCTGCCCCGACCAGGCAAAGCGATGCTCGCCGGGCTCGAGCTCACCGACGTTTTGTCGGAACACCAGCTCACCTTCTTTGTTGTAAACACTCATGGTGAGGAGATCGGCACCTTCCTGGAGGCTAACCAGTGTCTCTGTAGGCCGGCTACCACCACCCTGACCAAAGCCACCGGCCACGGCTACGCGCTTACCCACCAGCGTAGAGCCGGAGAGCAGAGACTGTTCGCGCAAATTGCCCACCAGCGTTTCGAGCGAGGCCTGCATACCCTTGATGCCCTCAACGGACGAGAACTGCGCCAACTGCGCAACAAAGGCCTCATTCTCCATGGGGTCAAGGGGGTTCTGATTCTTTAACTGCGCCGTGAACAGCTGCAAAAACGCATCGCGACCCAACATCTCATCGTCATTGCCATCTTTGTACATGGCATTGGCCTGCTGGGTCTGGTACTGCTCGGTGGTCAGAATGGAGTCGATAGCTGACACTGATAAGTCTCCTGATCTTCTCTTAGGACTTCATGACTTCCAGCGTGCGCATCATCATCTGCTTCGCTGTATTCACGACTTCAATATTGTTTCGGTAAGACCGCGCAGCGGCAGTCATTTCCACCATCTCGGCAACTTCGTTTACATTGCTCTGCCACACGTAGCCGTCGTTGTCCGCTGCTGGGTTGCCCGGATCATAAGAGCGAGGGGAAGGCGTAGGGTCGTCCACCACGTTGTCGACGTGGATAGAGCCGGCGTAGCGCGTTTGTTCCCCGAATGCCTGATCCTGCAGCATCGTGCGAAACACAACCCGCTTGGCGCGGTAGGCCCCCTCGGGGCTGTCTGAGGTATTCGACGCATTGGCGAGATTTGACGCCGTGGTATTCATCCTCACCAACTGAGCGGCGAGGGCGCTACCCGCGATCCCAAAAACTTTGTCCATTGACATCGCTTACTCTCCCTTCAACGCGCGTTTGTAGGCCGACACACGGCCCTGCAAAAAATCCAGCGTGGCCTGATAATCCACCGCGGCTTTACCGTATTTGGCCTGCTCGAGACCGATCTCTACGGTATTGCCATCAACTGCCGGGTTGTAAGGAATGGTGAACACTTCACCGTTGTCGGAGTGACCGGGACCGCGCCAGTGATTTACGTGGGTCGCGCGCAGACTCCCTGTGCCCAACTGCCAGCCCAGCACCGTGCGAAAATCAACGTCTTTAGCCTTGTACCCGGGCGTATCGGCGTTGGCGATGTTGGTAGACAACACTTCCATCCTGCGAGCTTTTAACTCCAGGGCGTCTGCGTGTATGCCAAAAAGGGTGTCCAACATTTTTGCTTACCGGGCTTTGTAACTATTCACTCATACAACAGCAGAAAACGTGCCAAAACCAATAGCACAATGATTTTATTGATTTTTTTATTTTTTTAAGGGCCGCTGAAGCATCGATTTCAGCGTGAGCGGCAAGACTGTGCCGGTGGTTGAATCCAAGGTTATTGGTCATACTCGACCGATGACACGTTCAGTAAACCAGTCGACATCGCGCTGCCCAGCGCGGCAATCCCGCGGTTTTTGCGGTGTGTCCGCGCCTGCGATCGGGCTGGTAATGGGCGCCCTGCTCGTTCTGTCAGGGCCGGCCCTTGCCGAGCGCGATCAGCTGGAGATCAAAGCGGCCGCCACCTCGCAGATCCAAGACGCCGCCGCAATCGCGTTCCAAACGCCTGCGGAAGCGGTCGAGGTCAGGCTGGGTGACAAACGTCTGGTACTGCCCGATTGCGCGACTGGCTTTAGCGTGAGCTTTCCCTTTAACGATCGCGCCACGACCCAGCTGGACTGCAGCGAACCCGACTGGCGAGGCTTTGTGCAAATCAGGCTGGGCAGCGGTATCGGCATCTTTCGTTACGCTATACCCCTTGAAAAAGGTGACGTACTGAAGAGAAGCCATGTGACGCGACACATGGTGTCGGCGGACGCCGCAGGGGGTAACCCTATACTGGTTCTGGACGATGTGCTCGATCGGGTGATCGCCAGCGCGGTAAGCGCCGGAGAGGTCCTGCAGGAGCGACATTTCTCCGGGTTTCTGACGAGCAGTGATGCGGGTGCTTCATCACCCGCACTCACAGGCGCTTGGGTCGCCCGCCAGATCATTCCCCGAGGGAATAGGTTAAGCAAGGAATCCTTCCAATGGGATATGCTGGAAGGCCGTATCCCGACGGATTTAGTTCCCAGTGACATCGAATTCGCCATGTACGAGGCGCTTAGAGATATTATGCCAGGAGACAATCTGCGCCGATCTGCCGTTAAAATGGCGCCATCTGTTCGCAAAAACGAAGAAATAGAGATTTTCCTGGTGCGCGGCGCCCTCACCGTAACCAATATGGTGCGGATCAGCCGCGATGCCACGATAGGAGAAACGATCGACGTTGTTAACGTCGAGTCTGGGCGGATTCTGAAGGCCCGGGTAGTGGGCATTGGTCAAGTAGAATTATTATGAAGCGAGTGCTAAAGTTTTTGTAAAGCGTGCCGATATTTCGGTTGAGGAAAGAAAAACCCTGCGCTCGATTTAGTTAGCACAGGTAAAAGAGGAGGCTTAGCAATGCCGAGCATTACTGAAACCATGCGTAGCGCTGTCCCGGAGAG
>Ga0255769_10005597_pt1 | contig 11762 bp, 8 predicted proteins | sample 041ome_9_FD_179637 | JGI IMG/M metagenome (GOLD analysis project Ga0255769, IMG submission 179637) | Coastal salt marsh microbial communities from the Groves Creek Marsh, Skidaway Island, Georgia - 041413US metaG (version 2) | ecosystem: Environmental > Aquatic > Marine > Intertidal zone > Salt... | reverse complement strand
TGACTGTGTTTTTGATATTTTTTTTTTGGCATGTTTGATTATTCGGGTGTTGTTGTTCGGTATCTGTGATGATGGATTTACGACGTGTATGTGTATACTTTTAGAACTACAAATGAGCAGCTAATGCTGAGTGCGCTTGTGCCTTTTCAAACCACTAGATTGAGTGAAACGCTTCTCGCAAACATCACACTCGTACGGTTTCTCGTTCGTGTGAATGCGCATGTGAGTTTGCAAATGACCAGATTCACGAAAACGCTTCTCGCACACATCGCATTCATACGGTTTCTCGTTCGTGTGAATACGCATGTGCCTTTTCAAACCACTAGATTGAGTGAAACGCTTCTCGCACACGTCACATTCGTACGGTTTCTCGTTCGTGTGAATGCGCATGTGGACTTTCAAATTACCAGCTGTGCTAAAACTCTTCTCGCACACATCGCACTCGTGCCCTCTCTTTCTCTTCGTTCCTTTCCTAACAGTTATCTCTTCTTCTTCTTCTCCCTCTTCTTCTTCTTCTTGTATCTGATGATTTGCCTCGAAATCATCCTCGTCAGGAATCCTCAAACACAACACCGGTTCTTCTCCCTCTTCTTCTTCTTCCTCTGTCCTACCCTTCACCACCTTTAAAACCGTCCTCGCGTTCACTGCGCGTTTTGGGTGTGGATTCTTTCTTCGTCCCATGTTGTTGTTATTATTAGTAGTAAGTATTAAAACGTAATAACAGATCAAAGCTTTGAGAGGAGGAAAAAAAAATTGAGACGTTTTGAAGAAAAAGCTCCTCCATAAAAACGACTTTGAGACGACTCTTTCCTCGTCATCATCTCTCTTTTGGCGTAAGAGAGAGAGGGAAAGAGAGAGAGAAAGAGAGAGAGAAAGAGAGAGAGAGAAAGAGAGAGTTCTCTTCTTTTCGCGGGAGTAAAGTTTCGAGAAGAGATACGATGAAGCGACCGGGAGCGGCGAGAGGAGGAGGAGGACAAGGAGGAGGAAATCACGGGGAAGGAACGAACGCGCAACAAAACCAACAACAGATGAAGAAAAAGAAAACGATTCAGACGAATAACGTACTCGGGAACATACTCGGGAACATCAAGAAGACGACGAGTGGATCGAATACGAGTAATACTAATACTGTCGCAGTGAGAAGCTCGCTGATGACGCCTCAAGAGCGCGCGTTGGAGAGGAGGAAAACGTTTGAAAAAGACGTCAAGGAGAAAATCGAGAAGGAAGTTACAACGAAGTGGGAGGCGAGCGGAGGCGCGGAGACGGCGACTTTTAGTTTCCAACCGATGGTAAAAATGTGGCGCGACGTCTTGCACGAATGCGCGTCGGAGATGCAAACGACCTCGGAGTCGATCGAGATAGAGGATGTGATGGATGAAAACGGCGATCCGATGAAATTCGTGCGCGTGTATAAACTGAGCAAGAAAGAGGAGGAAGAGAAGAAACAGTTGGAAATTAGTTTAAGAGAAAAGGCGGAGAAAGCGAAGAGGGAGATGCTCGCGTTTCGGAAGAAAGAAAGTTTGACCGATAAGGCTCCGGCGTTTGGCGACGCTTTGTCCGAGTTAAGAGTGGCGAGAGAGGGGGAAAAAAGAGATAAACGGTCGGTGGAGGAGACCATAGCGGATATGCGGAAAGCAAAGGAAGGATGACTGCATTTTTAAAAATAGTAGATTATATTGCGCAAGAAGTATAAAAATACAAAAAAATTGGCTAGAGTTCGTCGTGCGGCGGCTTGGTGTTACCGAGCAAACCACTCTTCTCCACTTCAGAAGTGTACGCGCGAACCTCGTTGTCTAATTCAGTCCATTCGCTGACTATCCTCGCCGCTCCAACGAGTTTCGGTTCCTTCGTCAACGGATTGTTACACAAATCGATCGTCTTCGCCGCCGCTTTCGTTTCGTTGCCGCACCACGATTCGCACCAAAGCCACGGCATTGGTAACGAAAAGATTGGAACTTGGTGCTGTGCAAAATTTGGTAAATCTTGATCCAAGTTCGCCAACGAACCTGGATCTTTGGATAATTGGTCGTACATTCCTCGCAATTGGTCGCCAGCGGCCAACTCGCGGAAACGTTTTAAATCAACCACATACAACGCGGAGATGTGGTACGGTTTACCTCTCAAATGCGTCTTCCAAAAGCCTTGTTTCCAGAATCGGAAGCCTTCCATCTCTTTGTTATTATCGCACATCGGAGTGTAGCCATACGGTGCGCCTTGTAAGTCGATATTCCAGAGTTCATTCATGTCGCCTCGAACGATTTGATCGGCGTCAACAAAGACGACTTTCTCGAGCGAAAGCGGAAAGATGACATCTAAAAAGAGAATCTTGTACGCCCAAATAATGCGCTGCTTTTCCGTTTGCTTGTGCAACCACGTTGGCCATTTATACGTGATCAACTCGTATTCGACGTTGTATTTTTTGGCAAAATGCGGGAGGAAATCTTTGAAAGATGGACTCAACCAGTTTTTGATGAACCAAAATTTCAACGGGTTCTTCGTGTGGCGACGCACGGAGGCCATCATGATTTTGAGGAATCGTTCGTACAAGTGACCGGTGGCGACGGAAAAGATGTGAATGGTTTCTAATCCGTTTTCATCCAGTTGCACTTGCTTCTTCTTCTTATTTTTGCCACCGAATAAGGAGGAGATTTTGGAGCCTAAACCACGTTTGTTCTCGTCGTTTTCGTCGTCGTCCTCGCTCAAAACGTCCGCCATTTCAAATCCCGCGCGTTTTCTCAGTTTCATTTCAACCCTTTTCCCACTCCAACTCGCGACGGTTATTTCTGCTCTGAACTTGGATGGATCCGTGCGCCCGCTAGAAAACGTATTCGTTCGATCGTCGATGTTAATTAAATCCGTCGATACCATTTCGTACACGTCTCGCGAGCGTCCTTCTTTCAACGCCAAGGCGAATCGCCCGGGCGATGCAGGGAGTTGAAAGTAACCAAGGTTAGCCATAATAATCGTCCCTGCAATGGCATTATCCTTTATTTCTTTTTGTTCGTGGATATCTTCCATGAACCACTTCTTCTGCAAAACAACTTGCGTCCCTCGCGGCGGATTTCTCGGATTGCCCCCATCAAACGCGTGTCCCGTGACCAACAAGCTCTCCAAACTGTACTCCGCGAACACCGTATCTTCCTTTACGTTCTCCAAAATCAAATTATCGAGATCGTATTTAGCTTTTTTCGTCGTCACCATCCAAGGTTCTGGATGGTCGAGATGCGCGGTGAGCGTTTTGCTCTGCGGCAAACTTCCCGCTTCGAAAACAACTTTGGGCGATTTCGACCAATCCGTCAGATCTTGCGCACAGTATCGGAAATAAGACGATAACGGAACGTCCGACAACTTTTCTACCGGGTTCATGATGACTTTTAAAGAGGCATGGTTGCCGAGCGAATCTTTGAGCACTTTTAAAACCGGAGCGATTCTTTGCGCCTCTTTGGAAAGCGGATCGAGAATGACTTCGATTTCAACCATCGAAACGTTGCCTTGAGCGTCATCCTTTCCAAGAGTGAATGCCGTGCGGTTCGTCGAGAGGAACTCTAACGATTCCACGACACCTCTCGATGCGGCTTGTTCGTACCGTTTAGCGATGAAATGGGACAAAGCTGCGATGCGGGCAGAAATGATGCGAAACGGTACATTCGTGGTGGTCACACCCTTTGGATCCGTCTTCTCTTGCGCGTCGCGCTCGACAATCTTTCGCGCATCGTTCGATCGTTTCTCAAGATCTGCTTCGGCGACGACGTGTAAATCGCTAGCGTCGAACTCGGTATTTAAAACGACTGGATCGAGTAATCGTCCGTTAACGACAAACGCTCGTCTCGTGTTACCGAGATGTTTCGCGTTGATCGTTCTTTGCAATTTCAAGAGGTTATCGATCGTTTCTTCGTTCCGGAAGAGCTTCCGAAACTCGTCCGCTTTCACTCCAGATGCTCTCACTGCACGATCAATGAAGTCTTTGTCACCATCTCCATCTTTGAGCAACTCTAACACGAGCGTTGGAATATGTTCGCGCGCACTGGTGAGCTGCGTCGCGGCGACCACGGCGCGCGCAACGAGCGTCGGTTTCGCAGAGTCACTCATTTGCGGGTTGACGAAAAAGAAGCGCGTTTGTTTCGCCACGCTTTCTCTCCCATCGTCTGATGCATCCTGACCTTCACCATTTTCTGGCTCGTCGTAAGAAGAGCGCAAAAATTTCATGGCTTCCGATAAGTGCGCTTTACCGAGCGCGCAATCCGGATTGGCGACGACCCAAATGGACACTGGTTTCGCTTCATTTTGCGCACCGCCTTCAATCCACGTCTTCGAGATGTAAAACAGATGCGGGATTTCCGGTAAAAATGTTGGCGGGAACGCTGATTCGTCTTGAATCTCTGGACGTAACTTTTTCGCCGCGCCTTTGTTGACGAAAGCGTACGCGTCCATGTCCTCCTTCAATTGTTTCGTGTGAATAGCTTGTTGAAGATTCTGGACGACAGAGCCAATTAAATGTCCCATCGCGCGAGAAAGAGAAGCACCAAGAGTCCGCCGACTCGTTTCGCTGTCGTAATAGACACCATTGATCAACACCGAGTTCGATTCCAGTCCTCGACTTTCGATGGCTCGTTTCGCCTTCAACGCGTCTGCGCTGTATTTTTTGTTCTCATCTTCGTCCTCGTCGTCTTCCATTTTATCTAATACATCGTTCAGCTCTTTAACGACGCGTTCCATGACCTCCTTTCTATCCGTCACCGATACAGATTTCTCGTTTCCTTTACCTAACGCGTTCGAGACTTCGATCGCACGCGCGATTTGTATGAAACTCGACCTCGCGTCTTCCCATTTTGGCGGCGCCATGACCGGAGGCGAGAAGTAATCACCCGCAGCGAGCTGTTCTCGTCCTTCAATGATATCGATGGCAAACGCGCGCATAGGCTTGGCCCCATATTTCGCTAAAATATAATGCGCGCACTTTGCGACTAAGTTTGAATACGTTTGCGTGTCCGGAAGTGAATCGTCTGGAATCTCTTCACCGAAACCGTCGCCCATGTAATCGTCGTCTTCGAACAATTGCGTCTTGTCGTCGTTTCCAATAGCAAGGATGGCGTATCGCACCGGTATATTCATTTTACGGTACCGTTCTAAAACATTTACTATTTCCATACCTTCCGCGGTTCCAAGGTTTACAATAGCAACGATGTTGATCAAGTTTCGTCGAATCGGCGGTAATCCTCCTTGGCCTTGCGATTCCATCATCGCCTTTAAAAACTTAGAGTAACTCTTCGACCACTTTTCGTACTGCTTGTCCTTTTCAAAGTCGTAACTAAACTCGACTGGAGAAAATGTGACGTCAATCTTAGGCGGTTCTTTCATTCGCACGCCTTTTGGCCGCAGATGCAACGTTTCTGCGGCAGCCTTCTCTCCTAATCCAATCGTGCGAACGCGCTCGGCGTCTCGTAATTCCGAAATGACTCGGTCCGTGATTGCAAAAGCATCGACCGTATCGAGTTCCATTGGCTGCCCGTTTAGAGACATGATGACTGAAGATGGCGGTACCGCTCGTTGGTTCTCTTTCACCTCATCTCTCGTTTTCTTTTGCACGCGCATGGTGTTCGCCATTTTATTCATGAGCGAAGGAAAATTTTGCGTCACGTCGCGAAGCATCGATAAAGGATCGTTCGCGGAAACAATCTTTTGCGTGGCGAGTAAACCCAAATTAGCGATTTTCCACTTCGGGAGCGGTTCAAACATGTCGCCTTTGATCGATTTTTCTTCCATTTCTAATTGTTTCTTGAATCCGTCCAGCTTTTCCTGCGCGTCTTCTCCTCCTTTCTCCGCTAGGCGCTCCCGAAGCGTCTTGAAGTTAAAGCCCAACACGATTTCCTCGTCGCCGTCGTCGCCGCCTTCTTCGTCATCTTTCGCGGTGATTTGATCGTCAACGGCTTTGTACTCCATGTTCTTGATCGCCAACTCGACGCCGAATCCAGGCACGCGCAAAAGCTCGTCGTCTTTGTCTTCTTTTTCGTTCTTCGTATCGCCGTCGTAATTGAACGCCCCGTAGGCCGTGCACTGCTTCACCGCTTTCTCATCGTTCAAACACGACTTCTCAAACACCGGCCTCAAAACATACCTCACCTCCTCCTCATCGATTTTCTCGGCTAAAAATTCGTGCATGTCCAAAAAGCACTGCGACCCAGTCGCCGCGTATAAATACACCATCGGCAATCGCTCCTTCTTCGCCTTCTCTTCTACTTCATTCCCTTCCATGATATCGCTTTCCTTCCCGGTTGGATACGCGTGATCAAACTCCGTCGGCACTAAATACGAGTACCGTGGTTTCCTCCTCGCGTCGTTTTCCTCCTCGCTCCTTTCCACCTCCGCCTCCTCCTTCCTCGCTTCGCTCACCTCAGTCCGTAAACTCGCCACGTCCGTCGCGTACCGTCCTCGCGCGCCAACCGTCGCGAAGCAACACGCCGTCTTCACTTCCTCTTTCTTCAAATCATCTCGCACCACTTCCTCCACCGCCTCGTCTTTCAACGTCTGAAACATTTTCCGCCTCGGCGCGAACTGTCGTAACCCCACGCTCATTTTCACCGCGCTCGTCATCATCGTCTCTTCTCTCGCGTTTTCCTTTTCCTCCTCCTTTTCCGGCGGTCCACCGACCGCTCGTCGCATCGCGGATTCGATGAACCGTTGACACCGTTTCCCGTTCAGAGCGTTTTGATTCCTCCATACACTCACGAATTGCCAAAACTTTTCTTCGCCGCAGCACGTGGATATCGCTTCCGCGGTTTCGAGCGCGTGCGACGTCGCCGGGAAGAGGGAAGACACGAGGGAAACGTCGATCGATTTTTCTCTCGTTTTCGCCGTCGCTTTCTGTTGCCGATGCTCGTCGCTGCTTTTGCTCGAAACACCCCCCGAAAGAAGAAGAAAAGTTATTAAGACTAACGAGAAAACAGTTAGTGTTCTCGTCGTCGTTTTCGTCATCTGAGACGTTCTCTCTTACTCTCTCTCTTACTCCTTGTGTACAAAAGTGACGAGAATGGAACTTTTTGCGCAAACGACGGCACAAAAATCAAGATGAAAAGCACGAAAGTTCTGCAAGGATTCCTGGGTTTCTCTTACGGAGAAATCCTGGGAACGTCCATAGCCGCGATCGTTTTGCTCGGCCCGAAAGACGTGCCCGTAATTGCGAAAACGTTAGGTCGATTGAGCGGGAAAATGGTCGGGTATTCGCACGCGTACAGAGAGAAAGTGGAACGCATTTTGGACGAATCCGGGGAGGAGGTGAAGGAGTTGCGAGAGGAGATGCGAGGGACGACGAAAGCGCTCGAGAACGTGGTCGGGGAAATAAGAGGCGGGTTCAGACGAGGTGGTGGTTTAGGGGAGAGTTTTAGTCGGAGTCGCAGCGAAGGGAGCAGTAGTAGCCGTAGTAGTCGTAGTATTGATAGCGAGATGCGTGGTGGGAGTAACACCAGGAGCGGAGAACAGCCACACAGAATATTTGAGGGAATATCGGCGAAAGCGGTCGGGCGAGACTTTGCGCAAAGTGACGCAAAGACGACGAAGACAACGGCGGCGACGGGAAAGGCTGGCACATCATCGAGCGGCGCGGATGCGGCCTCGACGGTATTACTTCGAGCGCTCGCGGAGGAAGAAGTTGCCCGAGAAGCTTTGCGTTTGAGCGAAGAAGGCGGATTGGTCGACGAGAAGTTGAACGAACGCGTTTAGTTTAGGTGATGATATAATATGTATTTAAAGTAATGGTCACGTGTATATGTTCAAGGTGTAAATTAATAACAACATCAGCAACAGCAACAACTGCATGCGTGAGAGTGAGATGAAATAAAAATTAAGCGTTAATGATCGATTCCGTGACTTGCTTCACCGTGTCTTCCGGGCTCGTCACCGTGTGTCCGATTGTCTTCGCGCTCTCGAAAATCTCGTAATCATTCCCACCTTTGTACGTTTTATCACCAAAGAAATGAATCTCCTCGAACCCATCCTTCTCGACGAATTGCAACGAGTACGTTTTATCCCACCCGTTCGGAAAGACGTCGAATGAAATCTGCCCGCCGATGGAATACGTCAACCCGTAATCCGCGAATTCCTTCCTCAACGTCTCCACCATCGTCTTCCTCACGTTCGCCGTCTCGTCAAACTTTTCAAAGTTATCTCTCTCTTCTTGCGAGCAGTTGCGTCCAATCGGCGAAACGTTCAACATCCCGTTTCTAAACTCAATAAATGTCCCTCTCTTTTGCGGAATCTCTAAATCCGCGATGTACTTCAACACAAAGTTGAGAAACGTCTGCAACTTCTCCTCGCCTAAAAACTTCAAGAACGATTGCTTGGCAATCATCTCCCCGTCTTTATACGCCACCAAGCCGTTTTCCGAGAATAAATAATCCACCTCTTTCTCAAAATCCGGGCCTAACTGTTCGCAAATCTTCCCGTAATCCGAGCCGCCGACGATGGCGACCGCGCACGTTTTTCGTAAAGATCTGATGAAATCCAAAGTTTCTTTATTCGCCGTTTTGCGAGGGACGGTTAACGTCCCGTCCACGTCGAACATGGCGATCGTTTTCGGTTTTAACGGTTGTGCCATCGTTGCTCCTCCTAGTGTTATGCGTTTGTTATTCTTTTTCTTCGATTCGAATTCGTGTTTATCCTCGCCCGTGTTCTTCGACGATGTTCTCGTTAATGCTCTTTGTGAGGATGACTTTTTATTCCATTGTTTCTTCACTTTTTATCGCACAAACTAATCACAAAATGTCAATCCAGGAATACATAGAAACGCACAACCTCTCCAAAAGAGTGGAAGAAACCATCAACGCGGCGGTTAAAGCGAAAGCTCCGGAACCGATTTCGTTCATGGTGTGTAAAATTGTTGTTTCGCGTCTGGTCGTTTCGAGCTGTTTTCCGAGCGCGCGTAAAATTTTCGTCAAATCCGAATCGTTTTTGGCGGTATCGAGACGTGGAAAGCCGCTTTGCGTTTTATGGGCTCTGTGAGCCCACTCACCGACACCCTCGCGATGATGAAACGAGAGATGCCATCATCGCTCGGAGGAAATAGTCCTTCGCGTGAATTTCGAGTCGTTTCATTCGTTTCGCGTTCGCTCGAGGTCTCTCGTCGCGCGTGTATGCGCCAAGGAAAGAGCCGTAAATTTTCCATCGCGCGGAGCTGTCTGACTCCACTCTGTGGAAAACATCATCGAGAGGGGATTTTTTCTCGGTATCGCAACTCTCGTCTTCTCATAATTAACAACGATTCTACGTCACTTTCTTCCACAGGCTGATCACTTGAGAAAGCAAACGCCACCGGCGATCACGAAAGTTGTCGGTCGCCAAGTCTTTGACTCTCGAGGCAACCCGACGGTGGAATGCGACATTTACACCGGAAAAGGTATGTACCGCGCGATGGTCCCGTCCGGGGCGTCCACGGGTATCTACGAAGCGGTTGAATTGAGAGATGGCGGTAAGGCGTGGATGGGTAAAGGTTGCATGACTGCGGTGAAGAACATCAACGAAATCATCGGGCCGGCTTTGATTGGCAAGGATCCGAGAGAGCAAAAAGCGCTCGACGAGTTCATGTGCAAAGAGTTGGACGGCACCGATAACAAAGGGAAGTTGGGGGCGAACGCCATCTTGGCGGTCTCCACGGCGTTGGCCAAGGCTGGCGCCGGCGAAAAGGGTATTCCTTTGTACAAGCACATCTCTGAGTTGGCGGGTAACAGCAAGTTGGTCTTGCCGGTGCCGGCGTTCAACATCATCAACGGCGGTTCCCACGCCGGAAACAAATTGGCCATGCAAGAATTTATGATCTTGCCGGTTGGCGCGAAGTCGTTCGCGGAAGCCATGCAAATGGGTTCGGAAGTTTACCACAACTTGAAATCGGTCATTAAGAAGAAGTATGGCCAAGACGCGTGCAACGTCGGCGACGAAGGCGGCTTCGCGCCGAATATTCAAGACAACAAGGAAGGTTTGGACTTGGTTGTCGAAGCCATCGAAAAAGCTGGCTACACCGGAAAGGTGAAAATTGGTATGGACGTCGCGGCGTCTGAGTTCTTGACCAAGGACGGCATGTATGACTTGGACTTCAAGACGGAGGATAACGATGGTTCTCTGAAGAAAACCGGGAAGGAGATGATTGACTTATACAACGAATTTTGCACGGAGTACCCGATGGTTTCCATCGAAGATCCGTTCGACCAAGACGATTCGGAGAACACGGCGTTGTTGACGGCTGGCGGTAAGTGCCAAATCGTTGGTGACGATTTGTTGGTCACGAACCCGAAGAGAGTCCAAGCGGCGATTGACGGCAAGTGGTGCAACGCGCTCTTGTTGAAGATCAACCAAATCGGTACGATCTCCGAATCTATCGAAGCGGTCGGCATGTCCAAGAAAGCTGGTTGGGGGGTCATGGCTTCGCACAGATCTGGTGAAACTGAAGATTCTTTCATCGCGGACTTGGCGGTTGGTTTGGCGACTGGTCAAATCAAGACTGGCGCGCCGTGCCGATCGGAGCGTTTGTCCAAGATGAACCAATTGTTGAGAATCGAAGAGGAGCTTGGTGCGGACTCTGTCTACGCGGGTGAGAACTACAGACACATCGGCTGGTAATCATCAGTTCGTGCACACACGTAACCAACAGAGAGAGGGGATATACATAAATACACAGCGTTTTATAATAACAAAGAACCAAAAGTAGAAAAAAATAAGAAAACTACACAGCACTACTGTATGTATCCGCGTCGGTTCGTTCGTTTGTTCTTCCGTTTTTATTTTACATCAATACTACACATCATCTTTATTGTTCAAGCCGAAGGGGCTGTCGTGCCGCCGTTCTCCTCGAGTCTTTTCAACCGCGCTTCTATTTCATCCATTCTTTTTTCTCGCTCTTCCACTTTCCTCTCTCGTTCTCTCAGTCGTCGCTCGCGGTCGTTTTGTTCTTCTCCTTCTTCTTCGTCGTCGTAATACTCAGTTCTACTCAACCCGCCTCGCCATCGATCGTTGGTCGGCGATTTATCGTACCACGACGGAAACCGAGGATTTCTGTAGCCATCCGGCGGAACTTCCCGCATCAAAGCGCCGCCGACCGTGTCTCCACCCCGGTCTTCGAGTCTTAAAACTCGTCGCCCTTCTCCTCCTCCTCCTCCACCAATTGGTACGCCCACTACCGCTTTTCCCTCTGGAGGATTCTTCTCATCCCAAGGCACGTCCGCGAAATCTTTCACCAACTCCTCGCACATCCGCTTCGCCTCCTCCGCCGTGCACCCGAACAATTCGCACACCTCGAGGACGATGCGTTCATCATTTTCCACGTTAAACACCCCCGCTTCCTCTTCTCGTCGTTGTTGTTCTTGCCCCGTGGATGATGCGCGACAACAATTTCTCAAATGCTTCCCGCGTAGCTCTACCCTTTCGACCGTTTCCGCCAATTCGATGAAATTATTAAACCTGAGATACATCGCCAGTTGTTTCGTGGAATACGCGCCCAAGAGTTCTTCTTCCGTTTTCAAACTCATCCTCTTCTTTTCTCACCCTCAATCAATCAATGTTTGTTTGTTTTTTCTCTCGTTTCTTCTTTTATAATGTGTAAATGGCCATCGGTTGGTGAAAGAATGACAGCTGGTATTTAATTGTGCATCTCTCCATTGTTTTCTGAGATGAGATCTCTTGAGAGAGACGAAAAGAGAGAAAAAGAACAACTCGAAAAAAAAAACCACAAAAAACACAAGAGTAACTTTTCTCGGACGCGCTCGCAACAAGAAAGAACA
>Ga0255769_10005590_pt1 | contig 11772 bp, 3 predicted proteins | sample 041ome_9_FD_179637 | JGI IMG/M metagenome (GOLD analysis project Ga0255769, IMG submission 179637) | Coastal salt marsh microbial communities from the Groves Creek Marsh, Skidaway Island, Georgia - 041413US metaG (version 2) | ecosystem: Environmental > Aquatic > Marine > Intertidal zone > Salt... | reverse complement strand
GACCCTTTTAAAGATTTATTTCCTAAAGAACCTTTTGAATATACTGAATTTAATATTCCAAGAGAAGAAGAAGCCCCTCCTATTATTATACCTGATACTAGTGGTGGAGAAGATACAGATACTAGAACTTATTATAATACCCCTACAGGTAAAGTATATAGTAATGGAGAGGGTACATATACTTATGATGACAAACAAGCTTTTGCTCCCGGAGGTATTCAAAGTGAATTAGCTTGGGGTTTATCTAATGTAGGAAAAACAGCACCTGATGCTCCTTGGTATGAAAAATTTGCTGCAGCTTTTACACCTGGAGTAGGTGCTTTGAATTGGTTAGGTGATCAAATGTTATCTAATCAAATAAACGCTATTGATACTCAATTTGATCGTTTAACAGCACCTGATTTACAACCTAATAATTATAATTTTAATAAAGGAAACCAACCACAAGGTATCCCTGCTAGTAATTTAACAGTTGTAACCGATGCTGCAGGTAATGTTTATTACACAGAAAAAGGTTCTAAAAAAGAACAGGAATTAGAAGAAGAAGAAAAAAGAAATAGTTTAAATTATGATATTCAAAAAGCAACTGGTTTTGATTTAGACTTAGAAGATTTAACTCCTGAACAATTAGCTGCTATAGAATCATTTAGTGGTGTTGTTTCTAATATTACTCCTAATTCTGTTTCTCAATCTCTTGAAAATCAAAGAGCAGTACAAAATTATATTTCTCAATTACAAGCTCAAAATGCAGCTGCAGCAAGATCCGCAGCACAAGCACAAGCAGCACAAGCTCTTGCTCAAGCAAATAGAATATCTACAGCTGAAGCAGGTGCGCTTATGAATCAAGCCAGACAAGATTTAGCCAGCGAACGTGGAGCTGGTTATAATTCTAGTTCTGGTGATGGTGATTATGGTGGCGGAACAGGTGGCCAAACTGCTGGAGATGAAGCAGGAGGTTCTTCTATGTCATCTCCATTTAGTAAAGGCGGATATGTAGGTCCATTAGGTAACAGGAGGTAAAATGAAAAACCTTAAAAAGTTTTCTCAAAAAGATCGCTATGGTAATATGATCTCTTTTGAATTTGAAGTACCTCCTATGGAGAATCAAGTACCTAAATTCGAAGATTATTTTAATCATCCCGGACAACCACAAGGTACAGACACAGTGCCTGCATGGTTAACTCCCGGTGAGCGTGTAATGAATGCTGAAGCAGAGCGTATGTATGGTCCTGTATTAGCACAAATGAATGATAAGGGAAGAGCTATACAAGCTGCTCAAGGCGGTACTATCCCTAATTATGGGCCAGAACCTGAGTATGCTGCTGGTGGTTGCAAAGTAAAGTATGCTGCTGAAGGTGAGCTAATACCTTATCCTGAAGTGCCTACAACTCCAGGTACACTTAGTACTGAAATACCTACTCCTTATGATGATTATACTATTAATGCTCGTCGTTTATTAATTGATCAAGAAGGCTATAAAACAAATCCTTATCAAGATCATCTTGGTAATTGGACTGTAGGTGCTGGTCACAAAATTGTTGATAAAGATGTTTTGTCTAAGCTTAATGCTGGTGAGTCTGTTCAATATACCCCTGATCAATTGATGGGTTACTTTGAAAAAGATTATGACACTGCATTAACAGGTGCTAAAAAGAACTTTAAAGGCTTTGATCAATATCCTGCTGATTTACAACATGCTCTTATTTCTATGAACTATCAGTTAGGCACTGAAGGTACATCTGAATTTGAAAAGATGCGTGGTGCTCTTGAAGAAGGTGATTGGGATAAAGCTGTTTATGAAGCAGGTAATTCTAAGTGGGCTAAACAAACTCCTGTAAGAGCTGCTTACCTTCAAAGCCAAATAGAAAAAATGAAAGATCAAGATATCCCTATGTCTGATTCTGATGCACCTATTTTTGGTGCTAATGGTGAGCAGTATAATATAGATACTCTTACTGCTAGTACTAATACTCCTGTTGTCCCTCCTACAAATAAAACTAATATTGGAGCTACAAGATCTAATGCATCGCAATATGATGATTATGTTCAAGAAGCACTTAAATTAGGTGTAATGCCTAAAGATCGAACAGAAAGTTGGTGGGATCATTGGTCAGAAATAAAATCTCCAATGTCAATTCCTGTAGGTGAATTTGGAGATTTACAAAAAGATATTGCTCAACCTCCTGTACCCCCTAAAGAATCAAGTGAAATTCCTTTAGTAACAGAGACCGCTACTCCAGTAGATGAATTTAGTAATATTACAAGAGACCTTCAAACTGAACCTGAAACAGATGTAACTCCAAAAATTTCTGACGGTGCTACATTTAAATCAAATAAAGAAGCAGGTAAAGTTGATGCTCTTATTCAAGAAGCTATTAAGAAAACAAAGCCTCCTAAAGTAGATGATTTACAATTTGATGACGGTGATTTAGCGGATACAATTGAAATTAAAGAAGCACAATCTTTATTGTCTCAATTTGGTGATAATGCTCAAGAGTTTTTAACTGATGCTTTTAATTATGTTAAAGATGCAGTAACAAATTCTGGTTTATTAGATCAAGATGAATTAAATAGAGCAGCTTTACTTTATTTAGGCTCAAGGGCAATGGGATATAACCATACAGGCTCTGGTCAATTTGCAATTAAAAATTATCTTTCTAGAATTGAAAAGAATGAAGCAGCTCGAAAGGCATCAGCAGTTAAAGCAGATGAAAGGGCATTTGAACTTTATAAAGAAGGGCTTATTACTCCTGATCAATATAAAAACTTTCAAGCTAAAGGTTCTTTCTCTCAATTATTAGGTGGAACAGGTAATAAAGCTAAACGTAAGTATACTGATTATTTTAAAACAGGTCAAGCAGGTACAACTCAATATATTCAAGGCTTTGTACATCCATTAATGGGTAATGTATATGAGAATGAAAAAGGAGAGTTAATTCAATTTGATCCACGTAATTATACTGAGTATAGTAATGATATACATGATTATAGTGAATTAAGTAGATCAATTGCAAGTAATATGAAAGATGCTTTACCTGAAAATATTATTACTGAATCTATTACAGATGATGATGGTCGTGTTACTTCTAAAGTAAACAAAGTAAGTATTCCAGGTATAACATCAGCTTATGCTACACATTTAAATCAATTACATGGACCTAAAGGTTATCTTTATATGGCTACACCAGAAGGTCAACAACATTTAGAAGACATTATTCGTCTTGGTGCTAACTATTATGATAATAATGAAGGCACTAAAAAAGTTGAAAGTGAAATTGGCATGATTAATATGTTAGCTGCTGGACGTTTTGAACATGAAACTAAAATAGGTTCTGATTTAAAAGCTACTAATACAGTAGTATTAGAGCCATTAAATGATTATGTTAGTTCCATTAATAAAGCTAATCCAAATGCAAAAGTAGCTCCTGCTATGATTGTAGAGAAACTTTTAAATATTAAGAGTGCTAATAATGTTGAAGAGTTAAAATTATTAGTGGAATCTAATCCTCAAAAATATCCTTTCTCTGAAGCAGATATGATTACTTTAAACAATTTAGTAGTTGATTTTAAAACTAAAGTTAAATCTGATAATAACTTCCCTCCAAAGGGTATATCTGAAGATATGTATTTTGTTCGTTATTATCTAGACCAAAGAAATAAATAGTCAAAAGGGGCATCTATGTCTGAAAATAAAGTACCGGATTTAGTAGGAACACCTGACCCTACTGTTGAAGTAAATAAAACGGATATGCGTTTATATGATGCTGATACTTTAATGGATGATGCAGAAAAAGAAAAGTATCGTTTATTAAATGTAGATGCCCCTGAACGACCTTCTTTAACTAGTTATGGTACATATAAAGAAGGTTTGTTTAATGAACAATATCGTAACTATATACAAGATAAAATTGAAAAAGATAATTTTAATATTCTTGTAGATACTGGCGATAATGATATTTATGGTAGGAATTTAGCTGAATTAAAAAGTTCAACTGAAGCGGATCTAGCAAAAACAATTGCACGAGAAGGTATTGTAAGAGCTCCTCGATATAATTTAGATGACCCTTATATGGCTGAAGCTGTTTCTGCAGGACATATGTCTAGATTATTAGGTACTAGGCCAGATGTTCCTGAATGGAAACAACTTGAAGAGATGATGTATCTTAATGCAGAACCAAATTTAGGTGAATTAACTAGATCAGAAGAATTTTTATTACCTACAGCCTTTCAAGCAGTAGACCCTAATAAAGAAAACGAAGAAGCATTTATGGCGCAAGCAGGTGATGCGCTTGAAATGTGGTACTATCAAAACATTGGTGCTTGGAATGGTTTAAAAGCAGCTTTAGGTGATGATAAAGCTTTAGAAGGTCTAGATAAACTTAAAGAAGAAATGCAAGAAGAAATTAGTCCTTATACTATTCTTTCTTTAGAGCAAGTACAAGATGTACCTGATGCCTTTGCGTTTATTCAGAATATGATTATTACTCAAGGTCCAGATTTTGCTATTATGGCTGGTGGACCTGCTGCTGGTGCTGCTATTGGTACTGCTATTGCTGGGCCTGTAGGTACAGTTGCTGGTGCATTATTAGGTACAACTTTAAGTTCAGGTTATATATGGCTTAAATCTACTGGTAGTGTAGCTCAAGAAGATTACTATGTTAACGGTGATGTTGATACTGCAAAAGCATTTGGTGTTGGTGCAGCTATTATGGTCATTGATAGACTTGGTGCTCGTGGGTTAATTCAACCTACTGATTTCTTAACTACAAAAGGTATGGCTAAAGTTGTAACTAAATATAAAGGACAACAAGCTGCTGCTGGAAGGGTAATTACTACTGCTGAAGCTAAAAAAGAAGTAACTAAAACTGTAAGAAATACTTTAAAAGATTTAGCAGATGATGCAACAATTAACGCTACTCATTTCTTAAGTAAACGTCAAGTTGCTTTAAGCACAGGTAAACGTTTATTACAAAGAGGTGCTATAGAAACAGGAACTGAATTTACACAGGAACTGTTACAAGCAGGAGCAGTTAAAGGTATTCCTAAAAATGCGGATGAATGGGAAGATTTAGGCTGGAGGTTAACTGATGCGGCTGCTGCTGGTGGTATTGTAGGTATTACTTATAATGCAACAGGATCTTTATTAGATAGAAATAGAATTGAAAATTATCGAGATAATGTTTCATATGAAACTGACAAAGAGCCTTGGATAAGAAGAGCCGCTTTTCAGTCTTCTCAAGCAGCCAATTTTAATGATTTAGAAACTGCTATTGAAGATTATAGAGGTGATACTCAAGGTCCATCGTTAGATGAGCGTGCAGATGCAGGAGAAAAGAGTGGTTACGGACAAAGGTCTATTGATAAAATAGGTCGAGGAGAATATGTACCATTATTATCTGCAATTAAGAATACTCTTAAAGGTCTTATCTATGATGAAAATGGTAATATTAATTTAGAAGCAGCAATTCTTTCTTCAATGGAAGGTGCTTATAACTTATTAAGCGGTGGTAATTTATTTAATAAAGAAAGCTCTCGTTTATCTTTTATTACACAAAATAATAAATGGTTAAATGAAGTAAAAAATCAATATGGTTTTACAGATGAAGAGTTTAGTTTATTAATAGATAGATATATTGAGTCTGAAGGTAGACTATCTACTTTTAAAGATCCTAATGAATATAAAGCTATGGAACAATTTCATAATTCATTATACAATATATCAGAAACTATTAGCCAGTATTTAAATAAAGCAGGATTATCTGAAAGAGCAAAATCAGTTTATGATAACCCTATGTTATTATTAGCTCCAGGTTTACCTGATCTAGTTAAAATATCTCAGAATCCAGAAAAGTTTAAAGATGCTTTAGCAAACACTATTGTAGAAGCGGATGGATTAGGTGCTAAACAAGGAGAAAGACTTGGAGAAGCTAGAGCTAATTTATTAATTGATATGATTACTAACGGTGCTTCTTGGCAAGCTGTTCAAATGATGAATCGTATTGGTGCTACTAAAAATATTCAAGACTTTTATAGTACAAATACATTTGAAAGATTAAAGAATCAAATTGTTAAAGAAACTACCTATGCAACAAGAACACAATATAGAGGTATTAATAACTCTATTGTTGCTAATCTAATTAATAAGATGGTATCTAATGGTCAGATCACAGAAGAAAGAGCTAATGAATTAGCAGCTGATTTGCGTATGCAAATAAATAAGCATGCACATCAGTTTGGTAAGTTACATAATCAATTATTCTCTGATATACAAGATATATCTAGAACAGCTACTTCTTTTGGTTTAATGGATATGATTATCTTTGCTCAATTTGGAGAAGTATTAATTAGTTTTATCGGCACTAATCAAAATTTAGCTTTAGCTGTAGGACAATTTGCTAAAAACTTTGCATTAGCTTTTAAGAATAGTATTCCTATTATTAAAAAGAAACGAGAAAAACAAATATTATCTGGAGAAAAAAGCCCAGATGCTTTTCAACAATTAGAACTTTCAGGTTATAATAGTGAAGAACTATTAGCACAACAAGGCGCTGATCTTAACAGAGATTTCTTACGTAAATTGCAAGCAAAGTTTTATACATTAGTTGGTCTTGAACAAACTACTAATGCTGTTAGGGTATCTCGTATGATTCCAGCGGCTTCAGTTATTCATCAAATGATTGAATCAATGTTAAATGTTGATTTAAATAATATGACTAGAGGTCAGCTTCGTACATTTGAAAGGCTAACACATTACGGTATAAATGTAAGAGATGCAGTTAAATATTATAAACAAGGTTTAGATTTAACTAAACAAGATCAATTACCTGATAATGAAGAACTTCAGAATTGGTTCTTTGATACATGGGAAAATGCTATACCTAAATTTGTAGATGAAATGTCAGTTAGAATTAAACCAGGTTCTCGTCCAACTGCTTTTGAAGATCAAAGATTTGGATTACCTTTGTTTACACAATACTTATCTTTTATCTCTCATTTTCATGCTAATATTTTACCAAGACTTTATACTGTTTATTTAAAAGATGCAGCAGCTCCAGTTGCTTTCCATACATTCCAAATGATGGTGGGTACTCTTGTTGTTGCTTATGTGTCGCAGTATTTAAAAGATCTTCTTGTTCGTGGAGAATTAAATCCAGCATTAGAAGAACATGGTGGTATTCAAAGGGCAATTCAATACTCAGGCTTAACAGGCTGGGGTCAAGATGTTTATGATAATACTATGGGTAATCCATATGGTTTTAAATCAGATGGGTTATTTGATTATCTTTTAAATTCTCCTACTATCAGTCACTTTAGTAAAGTAGCTAAAGATATTTCTGAAGGCGATATAGCAGAAGCAGGGCAAAGAGCATTACCTTTTGGTGATTTCTTTAGAGAAGAATCAGCTCCTTCAAGAGCAATTAATTTTTTAATAGGTGAATAAATGGCAGGTAAATCCTCATTTGGAAGCGGTTTTGCTAAACCAAATCCTAGGGCTCAAGCAGCAACAGATGTATTAAACCAAATAGATACTCAAGAAGTTCAAGCAAGAAGTCCTTCTGATATTTTACTTCAGTCATTAATAGAAGGTCAAACTCCTGCAGGAATTGAACCTATTGCAACTCAAGGTCTATCTCCTGAAGAAAGACAAATTGCAGCTGAAAAAGAAATTGCAGGTCGTTCTGTAATACAGCCGGGAATGGTTGATGAAGAAGGTCAAACTTTAACTCAACCAACCCCTTCAGAAGCTATACAAGAAACTAAAGCAAGACAAAATGTTTTAGGTATGACTTCAGCACAAGACCTTTTAGGTGATGATACAAGCTTAGATCCAATGGCTGTTGGCTCTAGATTTAGTCAACGTGGATATGAGCTAGAAGAAACAAAGCTTAAGGAATCTGGTAAAGGTTTTATACCAAGTAATTTAACTAGAAACAATGTTCGCTTTTGGTTAGATAATAGTTATGCACAAAAGCCTGATTATCCAGGTGGATTTAACTTTGATCAAGATGGTTTAAATACTATTTATGAATTAACAAATGCTGTAACTGAAGATCCTGATATTAATACACCTTTTACTCGAGATCAAGATCTTCAAGGAGTTTCTTTTGAAGGTATTTTAGAAGAACAATTTGCACCTTATGTTCAACAAGCTACTGATGACTTAAGTACAGCTAATCGTAAGTATAATACATTGTTAATGCTTATGACAGCTGCTTTAGCCGAAGGTTATAAGACTAATCAAATTGGTTTTTCTAATCAAGATATGCAAACTCAAATGCAAGAGTTCGCAGGGGAAGGTAATGTTTATTCTCCAGAAAATTTTATGGAGACTATTCGTTCTGATGAAGAGACACTTAGTTTATTTCAATTAAGAGAGAAATTAGGTTTATCAGATAAAGAAGCTAAAGATATTACTAACCCTAAAGACTTACTTCAACAAGATCCTCGTGGATTAATACCTGAAGAAGAAAGACCTTTAGGTGTTTATGATGCTGATGTAACACCTACTCGTGGTACATACGAAGGGCGTGCAGATGTTGGTGAAATTAAGTTTAGAATCTTTGATGAGAATGATAATCCAGAATCATATAGACATATTAATGATTTTACTAAAGGTTTAGTTCGTCGAGCTAAGAAAATGCTTATTGGACCTAACGCTAATGTTGAAGTTAATAATGATATTGGACAAGATGCTTTATTAGGTGAGTACATTCTTCAAAAAGCTATCGAAGAAAAAGTATTAGGTATATATAGCTATCGTGATTCTCGTTCTGGAAAATTATTTTATTACGTAGATCTTGTTAATCCAGATAATAATCCAGCTATTACTGCTCATAAGATGAGTACTATTATTGACCCAACTCAAGAAATAACTAAGTTAGGTCAACCAACTCCAACTACTCCAGTAGGTGAAGTAGGTAATTTCCAATATAGTAAAACAAAAGATTCTGTTTTATTTGAAGGAGATAAAGTACCATTAGATCAGTATGTTTTATCTTTAATGGGTGGCGTAGGTCGTGTTGTAGATGAGCGTATTATGACGCTTCTTGATTTACTTATGTCCAATGTTCAAAGCGAATTAAGCAGAGAATATTTTAAACTAGACTCCCGTCAAGTAGAAAAGACTAAACGTAATGCTTTTAAACGTAGGTTTAGTCAGCTAAGACGTATGACTGATTTGTCACCAGAAGAAATATCTGAGTTAGCAAAAGAATATGCACAACAAGAAGCAGAAAAAGCATTATCTATTTCTCTTCAAAAGAAAGCTACTGAAATTGGTTTGCTAAAAAATCGTTTAGCTGATACAGATACTGAAGGCAGACAAAAGATTAAGTATGCTGAATGGCTTATATCTGAAATCAATAATCGTTTCCAAGAACGCTCTCGTGATATGCAGTCAGCAGATAAAGATACAACTCGTATGGCAGATAACTTTGCTGAGAAAGCTAGAATTAAAGTTAGTATTAATGATACTATAGAAACTTTAGCTCAAGCTAAAAAGCTAAGGAATACTTTATTTGTAAGTGATGTAGTATCTAAGAATGGTCGTAAAGCTTTAAAAGAGTGGCAAAATAATTATACAGCATTTGAACGTCAAGAAATAGCTGCAAAGATTATGTGGGCAACTACATATATTAAGCTAATGCAAGACTCTAAAATGGCAATTGCAGAACATACTTATTTTAATGGCGAAAAGATTAGACCAAATCTTAAGCGAATGACTCCTGATGAAGTATTAAAATATTATGCTGATCATGACTCTGATAATGGTGAGAATTTAATTCTTGCTAAATTAGCTGAATATGGTAATGAAGTAAATACTTGGATTGAAACAAAACAACTCCCTGAATTTCAAATGGGAGAAGTTATTCAAGAAAATACTAAGCCAGTTAAAGATTGGAGAGTAACTGTATTTGATCGAGGTGAAATGGGTTATTATATTACTAACCTATTAGATGCTAAGAAATATATGGATGCTAAAAAACAATTAGCTAATTCAGGAAACCCTGACGGCTCTGTTTATATTGAATTATCTGGTATTCAAGAGATGGATTCCAATAACTCTAATATTATGATTCAAGCTTTACAGGGCGGTAATATTGATGCAGCATCAACTTTAGGTATTGCCTTTGGAAAGAATTCATATGATATTAAACGCTTCTACGATAAATTTAAAAGCGCAGATAGCTTTTATAATGTCTTAGCAGATAATTATATCAATGTAATATTAAAACAATTTCCTAATGACGTTGAAAAACGTGAAGCAATGCTTGATTTCTTTAAAGAAGCTATTCAAGAAGTAGGTGGACCTAAACCTGTTACACGAGATATTGTTGTATCTGGTTTTTATGGGTTATGGCCTGGAGTTAATTTAGGTTCTGTAGAAGAATTAATTGCTATTGCTCCTTCCGCATATAATAACCTAATAAAGAAAAATACTTTTGGAGATGAGATTTCTATTAAAGAAGAAATCTTAGGTTTACAAGCAGCAAACTTCCAATCTATTCTAGGAGAGATTTCTGTTGCGTCTGACGCTAAAAAACTAGGTGTTTTAATTGCTATGAATGGTGATTTTAGTCCTAACTTTTTAACTCAAACAGGTGCTATTATTAAATCAATGCTAGAAGAATTAACTCATGATTATACTAGAACACTTAGTCATGGAGCTGATTTAGATAGGATAATAGGTAGTGGTGTTAAAAAGTATATTGAAAGAAATGGTCGATTAGAACCTATTGTAAATAGAAGAAAGACTATTGCAGATAGCCAAACTAGATTTACTATTAATGTTAATAATGAAATTATTGATATAAGTAAAAAACCGGGTTATCGTTTCGCTGATGGTATTGCTGCTATCTATACTCATACACTAGATGCTTACTTAGAAAAAGTAGCTTTGTTAGCTCAGAATGAAGGTAGAAAGGTTCCAATGCCTAATATCTCTATTCATGACGCAAACAAAGTTAATGCTGTTAGTTATGTTGATCACTGGATTGCTTATAATATGGTAGCTATTCCAGAAATTTTAATGTATCAAACAGATGATAATCCTAATGCACCTAAGTTTGACAACAAACCATTCTTGCTTTTAATTGCAGATAAAGCTTTAAAAGTAAAAAACCAATTAGATGATATGGCAAATAAAGCTATTGCAGATAATAAAAAAGGTGGTAATGTTAAATTTAATATTGGTACTGATTCTGTAAATCAATTCAGAGTAATTCAACATTTCTTTGATAGGGAATATGAATATCTAAGTGAAGAAGTATTAGAAACACTAGTAGCAGATCAAGAGACTGAATTTAAAGGAGACCCTTTAAATCCATATAAGTCTTCTGTTCAAAGAAAGTTTGATGCTAAAGGAGTTCCTTCTGATGTAAGGGCTTCTCAAGAAAATAAAGCTAAATGGCTTCAAGAAGCAGCCGAATTAGGTTGGATTCCTTCTAATCCAGATCATCCAAAGTATCAATCATTATATGATTCAAATGATCCGGATAAAGTTATTCGTATGCGTCAAAACAATAGTGTGTCTCCAGAAGCGTTTAAACGTTTAATTGAATTAGCCTTTAAGATACAAGACTTTGATCAGTCTACTAAAGGTAAATCAGTAAATAGAATTCAAAATCGTTTAGATACAATGAAGAATAAATCATTGCGCTTAGGTAATTTGGTTAAGAAAGGTCATGCTATCTTAAATAACCAGAACTCAGGATAATAATAATTAAATAATAATAATAATAATAAAATTAGCCCCTTGGGATTTCTCCCTTG
>Ga0255769_10005580_pt1 | contig 11780 bp, 10 predicted proteins | sample 041ome_9_FD_179637 | JGI IMG/M metagenome (GOLD analysis project Ga0255769, IMG submission 179637) | Coastal salt marsh microbial communities from the Groves Creek Marsh, Skidaway Island, Georgia - 041413US metaG (version 2) | ecosystem: Environmental > Aquatic > Marine > Intertidal zone > Salt... | reverse complement strand
TTTATCATGAGAAAAATAATCAGATTTGGGGTCGGCGGACTGATCATTGCCTCGGTGATTGGCGGGGCAGGCTTGTGGTATATTAATCATAAGGCCAATCTTGCCGCTGGTGACATGCTGACTGAGGCTGCGGCATACGTGGACCAAAACTTAGATGGGTTCAGCCTGTCTTATGGTGATTATTCCGCGAACGGGTTAACGCGTTCACTTACCATTTCAGATGTTGCGCTTACCTCTGATGATGGCGATAGCCTCACTATGGATCAGATCACCATTTCAGCGGATGATGATAGTATCCATGTCATTGACGCTTTTCAGATAAGTCTGACTGAAAAGGGGGAAAACCTTGGCACAATTGGCGCATTGGAAATCCGAAACGCCGCCATCCTGAAAACCGATTTAAGGGCATTAGCAATCGACCCGATGCGATTGGCGCAATCACTGGTGATTGATCGTATTATCTTGAAAGACACAGAGTTTAGAAAAGATGGTGACAGCTTCCGCTTTAGCAGATTTGAGCTGACGGATATCAAAGATGCTAGCATGGGAATTTCAGTTGAGGATCTGATGGCGGAAAGTTATGGGGATACGATCAGCGTAAGCGCATTGTCCGTTGATCGCATGGATATCCTGCCTCTTATGCTCTGGAATGAAGATGCGATGATCCGAGATCAGCTAGGCATATCAGAGTTTGAAATTAAAAACCTTAAGGCCACATCAGCCACTGGAACTATTGAGACTAAATTAATAGCAGTCAGCGATATTAGGCGTGATCGCGGAATGTTGACCAGTATCGATATTGTCATAGACGATATGATTTCAACGCCTGATCTGATGAATAGGCCAGAAATAGAAGCGATTATGATGACGACTGGCATTGATAATGTTGTTGTTGACCTGTTGATGAACTATGAGGTGAGTTTAGAAAAAGAAACCGTTAGCATGACTTACGGAATGGATGTTGCGGATCTTGGGAAATTAGATATCTCTGGTTTGGTTACTGGAATGGACAAACAGACTTATGAGATGATTTTTGCTAATGCCTCGGGGGATATCCCGCAGACCATGTTAACACGCACATCGCTTGCCCTAGATCATTTTGATCTGATTTACACGGATGACATGCTGGCAGATATCATGCTTGATGCTTATTCAGGCGGTAATCGTGACGCTTTAGCTGAGAATGTCTCTAGCTCAATTTTGTTTTATGGAATGCTAAGCCAACAGTTAGATTTTGTTCAGCCTTTAGCGGCGGCAACCTCTGATTTTATTCGTGGCGGCAACCGTTTTGCTATTTCATTAAAAGCCAAAGCCCCTCTTAATCAAGGCACTGCAGTTGAAGCCATGAGGGATGGAACCATTAGTGATTTTGTCACCCTGATGGCATCTGGAAGCTAAGCTATAGGCGTTTGTTTTAAGATATGGTGTGAATTCCATTGACCATCCAAGGCGTGGTGGTTACATCGCATCATCAGGTCTTTTTATGGGGCGCCAGATGGATAAAGGCATTATTGAGCGAAGTCGCGATACACTGATCATACTTGCTCAGTCGGCACTAGCGCTGTGGCCAGTTTCAGCTGAAAGCCAGATTGAACTGATTAATATTTCAGAAAACGCCACTTTTCTGATTACTGCGCCAGATGGTGAAAAAACCGTTTTGCGGGTCCATCGGCCAGGCTACCACGATATGGCAACCATTGCTTCTGAATTGGTCTGGATGCAGGCCCTTAACGCCAGTGAAATGATCGCAACTCCTGCTATCATTAAGGGATGTGACGGCAAGCCTATTCAGAGCATCACGCTTCCGGGTCAGCCATTGCATCATATGGTTATGTTTGCTTTTGTGACTGGCAAAGAGCCTGATCATAATCAGCCTCTTGATCTTTTGTTTCGCTATTTAGGGGGATTATCAGCGCGGCTTCATCGTCATGTTCAAGACTGGGTATTGCCCGAAGGGTTCACAAGGCCACATTGGGATATTGACGGCATTTTTGGGTCAATCAAACGCTGGGGCAACTGGCGTGATGCGCCTTACTTAACCCCTGCTATGATGGCAACACTTGAGTTGGCCGAAGCAAAGATTAACAAGCAGTTATCCCTATATGGCAAATCCCCTGAGCGTTATGGGTTAATCCATGCGGATATGCGGCTGGCTAATCTCTTAGTTGAAGAAGGCGATCAACACCAAGTCCATGTCATTGATTTTGACGACTGCGGTTTTGGCTGGTTCATGTATGATTTTGCCTCAGGGATCAGTTTTATTGAAGACAGTGATTATATTCCTGCATGGAAAGCCGCATGGCTTGAAGGCTATAAAAAAGAGCGCCCTCTTTCAGCGGATGATATTGCTATTATAGATACTATGGTCATGTTGCGGCGAATGCTTCTTTTGGCATGGGTGGGCAGCCACAGAGACGCGGATATTGTTGCTGATCTGATAGAAGATTTTGGTCGAGTATCCGCAGAACTGGCAGAGGTGTATTTACGGGATCATGCCTGATCATATCTTAAGATAATGTTGGGATTAGAAATAACGTGTCAGGACAAGGCTGATCTCACTACTGTTGCGGCTATAATTTTCAATATTTGATGTTTGGTTCGTGGCACCAATGCTGATCGTAACGCTTGGCTCATTTTGTTGTGGCACAGACCATCCGGTTAACCCGATGCGATGCTTGATGGTCATCTGGCGGATGATATCATGCCGCCGTATATCACCATGGCTTGGGTTAGTATGAGCATGATCAGCAGTGCTATAGTGGGTTGAAAGGCTAAACAAACCAGGGAAAATATCCTTAGTGATTTCGGAACTGACCCCGAACTCTGCAGCCCTAGACCACTCGGCGGAAGCATCGGTAAATCCTGCCTCTACCCAGCCACTGATCTGAAGGGATCGAAATGTGCGTGTGATCTCCCAAGACACTAATGTCAAAAAAGAAGCTCAAGTTTATCTTGCTGGCCATTTTGGGTCGATTAGTGATGGCGAGACCGCCATTGATGGCAATTTGGCAAATGTCGAAGTGAACATCCGTGAGGTGGATGGAGAAGGAGTGCCAAGTTTCACTGGCAATGATCAGAAAGCTAATCATATCTCTCAAGGACAATCAAATTAAGCAAAGTTCTTCTGAGCTAACTCTCAAGATGGATATTGTTTGCCTTTGGCATTTGTGTCACCATAAATAGGGAAAAGTTGGATGTTGGGAGAAAGATAATTGTCACCTTCTAAAAAATCTTATGATGTTGTTATTGTTGGTGGCGCCATGTTGGGGTCGTCATGCGCATGGTTTCTGAAAAAGCACTATGGCTTTACGGGGTCTGTTCTGGTGGTAGAACGAGATATGAGTTATGAGTGGGCCTCTACCTCACACACCAATTCCTGTGTCAGACAGCAATTCTCAAACGAATTGAATGTTCGCATTTCCCAATACACGGCAGAGTTTATTCGCGAGTTTCAGTCATATATGGCACCGCTTCCAGATGTGCCAGAGCTGAAAATCCAAAACTTTGGCTATCTCTATTTGACGGACCAGCCAGATAAGGCAGATATTCTCCGGAAATTACAGGGTATTCAGTCTGACTTAGGGGCAGGGACAGTGATCCTTAGCCCAGATGAGATTGCCGCCCGTTATCCTTTTTACCGTCTTGATGATATTATTTTAGGGTCACTAAACACAAAGGACGAAGGCTATTTTGAAGGCAGTACGATCTTTGAATGGTTCCGCCGTGGCGCACGAACCGCAGGCGTAGAATATATTGAAAACGAAGTGGTGGCGATTGGTCGTTCAGGGCGCCGTGTGAATAGCGTAACCCTGAAATCTGGGGAAGAGATTAGTGCTGGAACAATCATCAATGCCAGTGGACCAAGGGCATCGCGCACAGCAGAGATGGCAGGGTTTGACCCCCTACCTGTTGAGCCGCGTTGCCGCTATACCTATATCATTGACGCAGAACATCCGTTGGAACAAGTCATGCCATTGACAATTGATCCGAGTGGTATTCATTATCGCCCTTATGGGCGTGATAGAAATCAGTATATGGTCGGATCACCGCCAGCTAATGATTACCCTCGTGCCCCTGATGATTTTTCAATGGATCACAGTTATTGGCAGGATCATGTTTGGCCTATTTTAGCTAGCCGTATTCCCGCGTTTGAGGCGGTTAAGATGATAAATGTATGGGCAGGGCATTACGCCTATAATACGCTGGATCAAAATGCTATTGTTGGCATTCATCCAGATTGTGACAATTTCATTTTTGTAAACGGGTTTTCAGGCCATGGGTTACAGCAGTCCCCGGCGATGGGGCGAGGGGTGGCAGAACTCATCCTCAACGGATCATATAAGAGCCTTGATCTTAGTCCATTGGGGATTGACCGAATATTGGAAAACCGCCCTTATCTGGAAATGGCAATTATCTGATCATGCGAATAGGACAATAACAAGAAAGGAAAGCATATGACTTTATCAATAGCGGGCATTGCCGTTGCGCCAAAAATTATGGCACCAATGGAAAAGCAGAACGAAGCTGAGGTAACTATTGAGGCCGGCATTACCAATGATGCCCGCGGCCGCAAACGTCTACGGCAAATTAGTGTGTTGTTTAAGGATGACTGGGAAGATGCTTGTCAAGCGATTGGCAAAACGTTGGATTGGTCTGATCGCCGTGCAAATTTGTTGATTTCTGGTGGCAGATCACCGCAACAGACAGGCGGCGTGATCCGTATTGGTGAGGTTGAATTACTGATCGTTGAAGAAACTGCACCTTGCGAAGTGATGGATGCCACCAGCCATGGTCTGCGGCAGGCGTTGATGCCAGATTGGCGCGGCGGGGTATGCTGTCAGGTAAAGCACGGCGGAAATATTAAAATTGGGGATAAAGTGACCATAGAATAAGATCATTCGGGATAAGCCACCTTGCAGGATAAGAATGTTCGCGCTAGTATAGAAACATTCAAAACTGGAAATACCCAATGACAAATATTATCGACAAATGTCTGGAAGCCGGATTACGCATCACCAATCAGCGCCGTATTATTATTGAACTTATTGATAGTGCCGATGACCATCCCGATGTTGATACGATTTATCGCCGCGCTATTGATATTGATGACACCATTTCTCTTGCTACCATCTATCGCACGGTCAGCCTATTGGAACAGGCTGATTTGATTGAAAAGGTTGAGGTTGGGGACGGAAAAGCTAGATATGAACTAGCCCGCGGTCATCATGAGCATCTGGTCGATGTTGATAATGGTGACATCCATGAGTTTTATCACGCAGAACTCGAAGAACTAAAAGAGAAAATTGCCCGAGATATGGGCTTTGAGCTAGTCGGGCACCGGCTCGAATTATTCGGTCGCAAGCTGAAACCCAATTGATTTGATATCCGAAGCATCAAAAGTCTCTCAAGGATAACCGAAACGGGCAAAAGCTAGTTTCAGAAGCTTTGCAAATCATTCGCAATAACATTGCATTTCACGGCTTTAGTGATAGGATCACCGGCTGATATAAAATAGCCAGTAGGTCACCCATGTTGGGTTCATTGCATCATTATGCCCATGCGCCATCCCCTTGGAAAGGTCAAGGTTGGCTCAACGCTGTTTTGATTTCGGTTTGTCTTATTCTTATCCTTCCGGTTTTAGCTCTGGTCATTACCGCGATGGGGGATAACCGTGATCTGATGCAACATTTGATCGAAACGGTATTGTTTCGGTATTTGAGCAACACCATGATCCTGATCGCTGGTGTGGGAATTCTGACCCTAGGGATTGGTGTAACAACAGCATGGGTGGTCAGCCGTTATGAGTTTCCGTTTCGCCATAGCCTGTCTTGGATGTTGCTGCTGCCTATGGCAATCCCGTCATATATTATTGCTTATGTCTATACAGGGTTTCTGGATTATGCTGGGCCTGTCCAATCGTTAATCAGACAGCATTATGGTTTCACTAGTTGGAAACAATACTGGTTTCCAGAGATTCGTAGCATGGGCGGCGCAATCTTTGTTATGGGGTTGGTGCTGTATCCTTATGTCTATTTAATGGCTCGCACAGGGTTTGGGCAAATCCCTACTCGCGTGTTTGAGGCGACGCTTCTCACAGGAAGAAGCCTGATCAAGCATGTTGGGTTGCCCATGGGAAGGCCAGCGATTATCGCAGGATTAGCCCTTGTCCTGATGGAAGTGGTAGCAGATTTTGGAACGGTGGATTTCTTTGCCGTTGAGACCATCAGTCTGGGTGTTTACAATGTTTGGCTTGGGATGAATAGCATTACCACCGCCGCGCAACTGGCGTTGATGGCATTTGTGCTGGTGTTTATTCTGCTTGGCTCTGAGCGGTATGGCAGGAATAAAAATCGCTTTGTTAATACCCGAAGTGGCATCACAGGTGTGCCAAGGGCTGAGGCAGAGGGTCTGTGGCGCGTTGTGTTGCCGCTAATCTGTCTGTTTCCAATTATCCTAGGTTTTATTTTGCCGGTAACAATTCTGGTTCACTTTAGCATTGGGCAAGGCGTTGGGCATATGTCAGATATTACCAGCGCGGTTGTTCAAACCTTATTGGTCGCAGGGTTGGGAATGGTGGTGATAATGGCATCTGCCCTTACGATTGGGATTATTTCTTGCTATGTGCCATCCCAATTTGGACGGCTTTTGGCTGGCCTTTCCGCTACGGGTTATGCCTTTCCGGGAACGGTGCTGGCGTTAGGGGTACTAGCCGCTATTGGCTATATTGATCAGGGTTGGCACTGGATTGGCCTAGCCGTATTTGACGCCAAATGGGGCCCATTGTTAGGTGGCGGCATCGTGATGTTAATCCTTGCCTATATGGTTCGTTTTCAAGCGGTGGGATTAGGGGCGGTGCAATCTGCGCTTGAAGGTATGCCAAGCACGCTTGTCCCAGCTAGTCGGGTTATGGGGAATGGCTTTGTTATTAGCATCCGCCGTGTTGTGCTGCCTCTTATTAGGCCAGCCGTGCTTGCCGGAGGATTATTAGTCTTTGTTGATATTATGAAAGAACTGCCAATGACGCTGTTGCTGCGCCCTTTTGATTTCAACACGCTTGCGACAATAACCTATCAATATGCCCATGATGAGCTTATTGAAAAGGCGGCTTTACCTGCCTTAATGATCGTATTGACGGGGCTTTTACCCGTTATTATTATCCAGTTTTATTTTAGACCTCGCAAATAAAGCAGTATCCCTATGTATCGATTAATTATTGTTGCTATTTTTCTATTGATGTCAAAATCAGCGATACCCGATGACCAGCGTATCATCTTGCAATCAACAACCTCGGCACAGAACTCTGGGCTTTATGATTATCTCATTCCCTTCATCGCTGAGGATACAGGCATTGTGGTTCATGTAGTTGCGGTTGGCACAGGGCAGGCTATTAGCAATGCCCGAAATTGTGATGGGGATTTGTTGCTGGTACATTCCAAACAAGACGAAGAGCAATTTATCAAAGATGGTCACGGGCTTTATCGCGAAGATCTGATGTATAATGATTATGTTTTGATTGGGCCATCGGATGATCCGATTGGAGCCAGCCTTGCCGATTCCATTAATGCCGCCTTAACGAAGTTTCTTGATCAGGACGCAACCTTTGTTTCTCGCGGTGACGATAGTGGCACTAATAAAGCTGAGCTTAGGCTATGGCACCGAATTGATGTGAATCCGCGTGATTTGCAACAATACCGCGAAACTGGAAGCGGTATGGGGGCGACGATTACAATCGCGCTTGAAATGAACGGTTATACATTATCGGATCGCAGCACATGGCTAGCCTATGGTGATAAAAAACAACACCGCATTGTGTTTGAAGGTGACCCCCCTCTGTTTAACCAATACGGCATTATTCCGGTTAGCCCCAATCGTTGCCCGGATACAAATGTTTCCGCCGCTATCCGCGTGACCGAATGGTTGTTATCAGAAAAAGGTCAGGATATCATTTCCAGATATCAAGTCGCAGGACAACAACTGTTTTTCCCCAACGCCCGTTAATTCTGTTGACTATTGAAACCCAGCTTTAAGGTTCTTATTTAAGAATTATAGGCGGTGTCAATCGTGAGCCGCTTTATCCGATCTGCGCCAATAATGGGCAGATTATCTGATATTCGCCGCAACTGCCTGATCAGGGGTGACGGTAAGAATAATGGAGATATGTTATGCAACTTGATCATTATACTGCGCTCATGCGCAACGCCATAGGTGAGGCACAAAACACGGCCCTTGCCAATGGTCATCCTCAGCTTACTACCGAACATCTTTTGGCTGCCATGCTGGAAAACCCAGATGCGTTGGCGGTGATGCTGGTCAACCGAAGTGGGGGCCATGCAGATCAGCTGAAACAAAGCTTAAATCAAGCTCTTAATGCTATGCCTAGGATGACTGGAAGTAATGCCCAGCTCCATCTTGATGGGCATCTTGCCCGAATATTGGCACAAGCAGAAAAAGCAGCAAAGCAGGCTGGCGATCAGTTTGTTGCCGCTGATACCGTGCTGATTGTCATGGCCGAATCAAAAAGCTCTGTTGCGGAAATAATGAAAGCCGCAGGTGTGACGGCGCAAGCATTAAAGGCCGCATCTTCCGCGACTAGGGGCGGCAAAACCATAGATAGCGACGCCGCCGAAGATCAATTTGAGGCCTTGAGCCGATATGCAACCGACCTGACTGATATGGCAAGAAAAGGCAAACTGGATCCCGTCATTGGCAGGGATCAGGAAATTCGCCGTACCATTCAAATCCTGTCACGCCGCACCAAGAATAATCCTGTGTTGATTGGCGAACCAGGGGTTGGCAAAACCGCTATTGCTGAGGGTCTAGCCCAGCGCATCATTAATGGAGAAGTGCCAGGTGTTCTGGCAGGGAAAATCCTAATGGTGCTAGATATGGGGGCGCTCATCGCTGGTGCTAAATATCGGGGTGAGTTTGAAGAACGGCTTAAAGCTGTCCTCAAAGAGGTTCAATCACAAAATGGAAATATCATTCTGTTTATTGATGAAATGCATCAACTGGTTGGTGCAGGTAAAACCGATGGTGCTATGGATGCGTCCAATTTGCTAAAGCCTGCTTTAGCACGAGGTGAGTTACACTGCATTGGCGCTACCACATTGGATGAATATCGAAAATATGTGGAAAAAGATTCGGCACTGGCAAGACGGTTTCAGCCTGTATATGTCAATGAACCTTCGGTTGAAGACGCCATTTTTGTCTTGCGCGGTTTAAAAGAAAAATATGAACACCATCACGCGGTGCGCATTTCTGATGAGGCCTTGGTCGCCGCCGCCAGATTGTCGAGCCGGTATATCAATGATCGGTTTTTGCCCGATAAAGCGATTGATGTGATGGATGAGGCCGCTAGCCTTTTGCGGGTGCAGTCTGATAGTAAGCCACCTCTCTTGGATAATATTGACCGTCAGATCATGCAGTTAAAAATTGAACAGGCGGCATTAAAAAAGGAATCCTCAGAGCGGCATAAAAGCCGGCTTGGCGCGATCGCTAATGATCTAGAGGGACTAGAAGAGCAATCCGCTGATTTGACCAGTGAATGGGAAGGCGTAAAAACCAGGCTAGAAGAAGTAAAATCCCTTCAGCAACAGCTTGATACAGAACGCAATAACTTGAAATCTGCACAGCGTGAAGGCAGGCTTGAGGACGCAGCAGAAATCAGTTATAGCATTCTGCCTCGGCTAACCGCAGAATTGGATGAAGCCAAAGCTCTGGTTGCTGCTTCAGAAATGTTCAATGATGAGGTGGAAAGCACCCATATTGCCCGAGTGATTAGCAACTGGACAGGAATACCTGTTGATAAAATGCTTGAGGGTGAAAAGGAAAAGATGCTGGCAATGGAAGATTTGCTAGCGGCAAGAGTGATTGGTCAGCCTGAAGCCATTCAGGCGGTCGCTAATGCTACGCGCCGAGCAAGGGCTGGAATTTCTGATCCTAATCAGCCGATTGGCAGTTTTATGATGCTAGGCCCAACAGGGGTAGGTAAGACGGAATTATCCAAAGCCTTGGCAGAGTTTTTGTTTGATGACGAAAGCGCAGTGTTGCGAATTGATATGTCAGAATATATGGAACGCCATGCGGTTTCACGCTTAATTGGTGCCCCTCCTGGCTATGTTGGCTATGAAGAAGGCGGCAGTCTAACTGAAGCAGTTCGGCGGCGGCCTTATCAAGTGGTGCTTTTTGACGAGATTGAAAAAGCGCATCCAGATATTTTTAATATCCTGCTTCAAGTGCTGGACGAAGGCAAATTGACAGATAGCCAAGGCCATAAGGTGGATTTCCGCAACACCATTATTTTGATGACCTCAAATATTGGGGCAGATCATTTGCTTGAACTCAAGGATGGTGAGAGCAGCGAAAAGGCGCGCGACGCTGTCATGACAGATTTGCGGTCTATTTTCCGGCCAGAGTTTCTGAACCGGATTGATTCCACCTTGCTGTTCCGGCGCCTTGATCGTGGGGATATGACGCATATCGTTGATCTTCAGCTTGATCATCTTGCTAAGCGTTTAGCTGAAAAACAGATCATGATTGAGGTGACGCCAGCGGCAAAACAATGGTTGGCTGATGCTGGCTATGATCCTCAATATGGGGCAAGACCGCTTAAGCGTGTCATCCAAAACGAGGTGCAAAACCCTCTGGCGGAAGCGATCATAAGCGGACGCTTTGCCGATGGTGATATGATTGTTGTTGACCAATTGGGAGGTGGAGAAAGGACGTTGCAATTTACCACTGCATCAGAACATCAGCAAACCGCCTAATGAACAACATTTACAAAGACCAAAGCCGCCTCTTTTTATCAGAGGCGGCTTTACTTTTATGGGCTGATAGGGGATGACTGAATACATAGGCAAAGGAAAGATACGATGATGCGTTTTTTTGAAAAATTGGTAGCGGTGAAAATCGAAGATGATCACGCCTCGGATGAAAACCTCCGTTTAGCGGCAACGGCACTAATGTTCCGGGCTTTAATGGTTGATGGTGAGGCGGATGTGTCCGAGCTTGCGATGATCCGGCGCATTGTCGAGGACGAGTTTGGATTAACCCCTGATGAAGTAGAGCAACTTATGTCGGATGCGGCTGTGCAAGCGGATGAGGCTGCTGATCTCTATGGATGGATCAAGCAAATTAATAGCCGTTATAGCCATGAAGAAAAATGTTACCTGATGGAAAAATTATGGCAGGTGATCCTAGCCGATGGCGTTATTGAAGATCACGAAGCGGCCTTAATGCGAAAGGTGGCTGGGCTGATTTATGTCTCGGATCGTGACGTTGCCGAAGCACGCCAACAAGCGGTTCAGAAATCTGGGCTATCAGACTGATAAATCAGATCAAGGGTAAAGATTTGATTTTTCGGCGCCATAGCATCAGGGATCACGTGAGCACCGGTTAAGGATTGACGCACCCATTCCTGATCATCTTCGTTATGATAACGCCATAACTCCATCATGCGTGTAGGTTCTGCGGTGGCGCGCCATACCAATAGACTGGCATTAACACCGCTGATTCGGTGGCGCACCTGAAGATCAACCGATGCCACCATGCGATCCACATTTTTAGCATCAGGAAAATCTCTGATATAGAGCCGGGCAACGTCGGTATCGCCATTCATCTTTACTTGCTCCTAAAGCACATCTTTTATCTTGGCAAACATCTTATCCTTTTAAGGCTCTAAGGTAAAGTTTGCTGGGAGATGGCTTGCCTTATTGCTATCAGAAGAGTACGACTATTAGGAGAAATATGCACTATGTCGAGAGAACATAGGTCAGGAGAAC
>Ga0255769_10005563_pt1 | contig 11804 bp, 20 predicted proteins | sample 041ome_9_FD_179637 | JGI IMG/M metagenome (GOLD analysis project Ga0255769, IMG submission 179637) | Coastal salt marsh microbial communities from the Groves Creek Marsh, Skidaway Island, Georgia - 041413US metaG (version 2) | ecosystem: Environmental > Aquatic > Marine > Intertidal zone > Salt... | reverse complement strand
TAGTTGGAGTCATTGGTCCATTGTGATATGTTTCCTGACTTGTTGGTGAATGTCATCGAGTCTGATGCGATGTTGGCATCCTCGGCATCCACGTAGGCCTTGATTGACTGTTGTGAGGCAATTGCTGTGGCACTGTTTGATGCCATGTTGTCCTCGTCAAGGAACACACCCGAAGTGAAGTCCGCGATGTCGATGTTTGAAATACTATTGCCCGTGCCGTTGGCGTCGAATGTCTTGTTGGTAAATGTTGTTGTTGAACTCGCTGTGACATCACCTGCCGCTGACGCTTCCAATCCTATGGTGCCTGTGCTGTGATCGTACGTGAACACGTAGTTGTCTTCGCTGGCACCGACTGTCTGATCCGCGTTGAATGTGAAGTTGCCAAGCACGACATTACCTGTGCCGTTAGGAGTCAGTGTGATATCTGAATTTGTTGTGATGCTGGTTATCGTGCTGTTTGTGATTGACAGTGTGTCGATCTCTATTGCACCTGTTCCGTTGGCCTGTAGTTTTAGGTCACCGTTCGTTACATCTGTGGCTATCAATCCAGATGATCCATCCCTCACCAAAGAGTACACTTCTGTGAAGTTGGTGTTGATCTTGGTCATAGCGGTACGTAAAGTATCGCCCGTGGCCGGATTTCCCAGTACTCCTATGTCTATGTTAATTCTCGCCATAATGTGTTATTCGTATTTATTAAATAGTAATATGTTCATAGAAACCCTGAAGACGATGAAGTTGTACAAGAGGGAGAGCAAACTAGGTACCATGCACAACTACCACAGGAAGAAACTGATCTATGTTTTCAAGTGTGATTCGTGTTCTGAGACGTTCATGAGGCCCAAGAGCAAGGTCGATCCTGAACGTGCGTCAAACGACTACAAACACGTGTGCAGTAAATGTGATTCCAAGAAGTTCGCCCAATCAGTGGGTGTCAAGATGCGTCGGGTCTATCAGTTGGACGCCAGCAGTACCAAGACCCTATAACTGTTTCCATCGGATGTCATCTCGTTGACCATCTATCCATCTCTGTAGGTCAGCGTAGATGCCACACTTTATATTAGGCTGATCGAAGTACCAACGCAGGAACGGATTGCCTTCTAAATATTCTTTCCTGTTGATGAAGTAGAAATTTGTTTTGGGAAACTTACGGAAGATCTGTCTAAGTTGATACATCCATTCGTATTTGAGGTATGCCTTCATGCTGGACCTATCTGGGTAATTCTGTGAATTCTTGTAGATGTTGTTCTGTATCCGGCTGGGCGTGTCCATCTCCCACTGCTGGGCACCCATGATATCAAACGCCATGATCACAATCTTATTGATGCCTGACTCCGCGGCCATCAGCACCGCACTGCAACCAGAACCCCGTGCCTTGGAGAAGTCGTTGGTCTTGATCTTGCCACCCTTCTTGACGTCACCTCCCCTCCATACCCTGTAGATCTTGAGTCCCTCGGGCACGTGGTGTTCATGATCGCCCTCACAGATGTAGTTCCACGTGCTGATGTCTTGTGGACCGTGTATGTTTGGTGACTCCTTGCCGTTGTTGTGCCAATTGGCCAGTTCCTCGTACATGGGAGGGTTCACCGCCACGATGTGATCACACAGCATGGGATGATCTCGGTATATGGCGTTGCAACCATATATGGTTCCATGTCCTTTTAAATTATCTATTGGGAATATGTTTCTTGATTCACCGTTGCCTATTATGAAAGCGGTATCCATTATATGCCAAACGATTCTCCACAACCACAGGCGCTGGTACTGTTGGGATTCGATATCTCGAACTGTGATCCAAACGTCTCCTCGACCCAGTCTATCTTCGTGCCCATGACATAAAGCAATGAAGTCTCATCAACTACGAACCTGCCAGTACCCCAGTCTTCCATGTGATCGCCCTGTGCCACACTTTCCTTGGTGTCTGCGAATCCCCACTCATACTTGAATCCTGCACATCCTCCACCCAGCACCGCCAGGCTCACGGCGTACTTGCCGGTGTTCTTCTCGAGTAGTCTCTCTATCTGTGCCTTCGCTGAGTCAGTGATTTCAAATGGTTTCATACTAGTAATTATGCTTATTTCCTGCCAATGTTTTGTATTCCCACGCTCATCCAGAATCTTGTTGCGTCCAGTTTCTTCTCAAAGCTCATGTATGCGTTCTGGTGTTCCCAGTGGTTCTTGGGGTTCTCGATATCGCCCGCGGGCTCGAACCACCAACCCCACTTGCCTTCACAGTTCTCCTGGCACCAATCTATGCAGTCACCCATCACTCCATTCGAATTCATATCAATGTTGTGTTCGAATTGCATCATGTAACCACAGTCAGTGGGTATGTCTCCTAAATTAGGTTTTATCCTTTTTATTTTGACTTTTCCAAAACTTCTATTCATAGTATCCCAATTCTGTAAGAAGTTTTACATTGGCATAAAGTGGTCCTAGGTTGTATCTGTTTTGTTGATCGTTGAATTCACTAAAAAATCTTTTACTGTTCATTCTACCAATGTCGGTATATGGTTTGCCTTCAGCGAAATGTACAACTTTAGTTGGCGTCAATCCAAGTATTTTGCACCAGTGTTTTTGTTCGCTATGATATTTTTTGACCATGTAGTCAACGTTAAATTTTTGCATACATTCTAAGCCGATGCCTGTGGCAAGCCTGTTGGCAACATTCTCATCATTTGCTATTTGCATGGGATCATATATTTTTTCTTTGGTCATTCTGAGAGCAACTCTGGCATTAGCAATAGGAAATGTTTTACTCAAACTAAAACTTATCGATTCAATGCAAGTGGGACTAAGATCAATCTGTACATTATCAAATGTTGTGTTGGGAAGGTATATGAAATCCAGCATGACAGGCACACCAAGCCTCTCGCATTGTTCTAGTAGTTCTTTCTGTTGTGGATGTTCGTCACCCAGTCTTGCAAATGGAAAACTTAATATTACAACATCGTTGGCTTTGATATCATCTTCATCTATGTACATCCATTTCATGCCTAATTTTTTCCAACATTCCATATGCCACCAATACTCACCTTTGAAAACTCTAAATCTACGTTCCCTGTGTTTGATATAAAAATTAATGAAAGTTTCTTGTGAACCCTGTGCAAAGCAACTATGTTTGAATTCGTCCAACCCTTTGAACTGGAACCTTGGGCATGTTTTAAACCATGTTACAAAGTATTCCTCAAATCTTTTAACAATCCATGGGTCTAACAGATATTTGTTTAGTTGAACACTTTTTGTGAAATCTATCAGGTCTTTGTCCTTTATGCAGTTACCACTAGAATAGACGCTCCAGGTCTTAGATCGTAATTCATTGAAGTCGTCACTTATAGGAATATTCCATATGTAATCTCCTGGAATGTCTAACTTGTTTTGTACTGATGCTGTCATCAGTGCCCAAGCAATCTCTGTTATCTTGTCTGTATTTTGTTTAATTTCCGACATACTTTCTCGTAGTAGTTGTAATCTGTTTCCCAGGTGGGATCGTTTTTATTCTTGTTATGGTTGGTCCTTAGGAACCATTTCAACACAGGAGCATCAAAAACTAATTCCCAATACCCTTTTGGCCCAAAAAACAAACACGAGTCGATCACTAGATCTTTTGACACATATTTGCTCTCCCAAATAAGGTGTTGCAGGTCAATCCCATCAATGATTACTTTTGCTAATTCAAAATTAAGATCTTGTTTGATCTCATTGTTGTCATCAAGTAGGGTGTCTCTGCCCTCCTTGTTAATGAAGTGAATCCTGAGTATATTGTTTTTTTCCTGTGTGTCTGCGTAAAACGTAAGTTTGTCCTGAACCTTGCTGATAAAAACATCATTACCATTTAACTCTATCCTACAGATTGGATATTTTTTATTGAGAATATTAATGTTTTTAAAATAGAGATCGAATTTCATATAATATTATAGAACAACTATTTCCAGTTGTCAACAACGAACTGATCAGCACAATCCATAGGGTTTGGTGATCCATGGAACACTGCCACTCTATTACCAGGTTCGATCTTTGCCGGTTCCCTGAACCATTTCTTTCCGTCTTTAGTCAGTAGTTTCGTGTCCTTCAGTCCTATCATCTCCCACTTGTATGATCTTATCCATTCGTCTGGAAACCATGTGATGTCGTTCAAGGCTCTTTTGGTTATCCAATCCTGATCACCGTGATTCTGTTGCATAATCTGTGCTGATCTGTCTTTGAATTCGTCCCATAGGTAATCCATCGTTCCTGCTTGCCAACGCATACAACTGGAGTTGCTGAGTTTCCAATCCTTGATCCTACATCTATTGAAGTCTCTAATTATGTTGAACTTGCCTGCGTGACTAAACAACGGGTCTATGTTGTCGAATATCACAACATCGAGGTCAAAAAATAAAATGTTTCCATTCAACGGCATCTCGGGTGCGAACATCCACAACTTGCTCCACCATGATTTTATCCATGGATCATTGGGTAATTTTATTACGTTTATATCTTGGTCTAGTCCTGAGGGATCATCTGTGATACAGTGAAACTGGTACGGCACTGTGGTGTGCCTTGCTACCATGTTTTTTAGTACATTGGCATATTTAGAAATATACTTGTTCCCCCACTTAACGCACACTACGTGATTCATAACTCTGCTCCAATGCTTCCATCTGTATCTGTTTCCAGTCATCGCTGTCAAGTGTATACGGATAATCCGCTTCGACAGAGGGTCCTGTTATTGTTCTAATGCTTGTGATATTTAAATTACTGTTCATGATCTCGTGTATGTCATGTATTGTGGCATTTGTACCAAATGTTCGCTGTAGATCCACCTGGCCTATCTTAATGTAACCTAGAGATAGTTTTGAGTCTTCCCAATCATAATTATTTTCATTAAGCCAATTTCTGTACTCATCCATTTCCTCTTTTTTGAAACGGTTTGCCTCTGTAATTGTTTGCCCCCACTCAACATCGAATTCACCAGAGTAGTATTTTTGGTGATTTATTTCTGAACACAAGGCATTGGTCATCTTGGGTGCGTGTTCGTCCCTGAAAACTTCGTACAATGTCTTTCCAACCTGGCTCCAGTGGAGATAGACACCTCCCAATTCTCTGTCATACCTGTTCTGTTTAAAAAGTTCGAAGTCTTCGTCGTGTAAATCATACCTGGGTGCATTCAAGAAAGTTGTAATCTGTGACGCCCTCATCCATTCGGGCTCTATGGCTTTTTTCCTATCAGCGTTGACCCAACTTTCAATTTCATGACAAATGTTGTTTAGTTGCCTAATTGCATATTTCGTTTCTCCATCTGCCTGTTTATAAAAATTTGAAACCTTCCAAGCATTGCCTTGCAATTCTTCGAAATGCCTGTGTAACAAATTGCAGGCTTCGTGTTTCAATGCCTTGCCCGGTGTGGCCGGATTGGGTCCGTCCACTTCCTTGCCTATGGGCAGTAATGAACTGTACTGAAAGTCATCTGCTGTGAACGGGTGTATCTTTTCGTAAGCAGGTTCAAATCTGAAAGAGTTGATCTGTGCAACACTGTTGTTCAACTCGCCTACAAGATGGTTAAGGTCCCTCTTTGAATCTGCGAACCCCAGGAAACAGAAATTCTTCTCCAGTATCCTCTTTTGTTTGAGGTTATCCTTGAGTGCTGTCAGCCACCTGTGTCCCAATGGAGTGTCATAGACCTGGAAGTAGTAGGCTTTATTGGTTAAGCCCACCCTGACCATGTCGTGGATGAATTTATCCTTTTTTGTAGATGGCACTGTTGGCTCCATGTTCCATACATTCCACACTGTCCACGAAACATCTTCCATCTGTCTTTTCTTTGATCAACTTGTCAGCGAATTCAAATGCATGTTTGGCGAACATCTCAGCACCAACACCATCAAATATTCTTATCTCGGCCAGATCAAGTTGTTCCAACTCCTGGAATTTCTCCATGTGTGGATCGTTTTTGTCTAGTGCGAGTTTATGGTCGAAGTGATCCTCTAACCATGCCTTCAGAGGTTTGAGTCCCCCAAAGTCAACTGCCCAGTTCTTGTTGTCCAATTCCTTGCAACCAAATGTGAATTTGAATGCAAGGCTGTATCCGTGCAGTAGGTGGCAGTGTGAGTGATCTGCGTTGGGTTGTCTGAACACCGCAGAAAGTCCTATGTTGTGTCCGTATGTTTTAGTTGAGTAGTAAGTCATCGTTTCTCCTTGCGTTGATGACTTGCAGAGTGTTTATAGAGGGGTGAAAGTCTTGAGTCCTCTCGATCATCAGTTCAACTTCTTGTCCAACTTCTGATCCATGTCCATCTGGAACGCCGTGTCTCTGATGCGATCCGTCAGTTCGTTTGGTATATTTAACTCACCGTCAATGATGCTCTTCAAGAAATGTATCATCACCGTGAACTCGTTCCTGTTGGCCACCGTCTCAGGATCTATGCCGTGTTTTTCCATTGCGTTCAGCATGGCCTCAGACACGTCTACCAGTGCCTTGATGCTAGTGGAGTGTTTGTCAAAATGTGCCATTAGGTTATGATGCTTGGTTTCTTGGGGACCTCGATCTTGCTGAACACTCTATTGTATTCCTCAGCGATCTTGTCATTGATGTGTGCTATCGAAATCAGTTTGTCAATAGCGATGTTGAACGGTTCGTCCTGTTTAGCAGTGGAGAAAAATGTACCAAATGCCAATCCCTGTGGACCATTCATCAGCACAAGTGCCTTCTCGATACTGACGTATCGTGTGTCGGTCCTGCTAAGATATTTTGCGATGACTTCTTCCCCTGAAGCCAATTTAAGAGTAACTAGATCTCCATCTTTTATTTTATCAAACATAACCTTATTATAAACTATACTAGGCGTTTGTCAATCATCAAATTTGAAAATATTATCGTATTTGTCATTTAGATATTTCCTGAGCTCCTTGTCCTTGACATCGAATGGTATTGTGCCCATGAAGAAGATGTCATAACTGTCTGATCCATACTTTCCGATGCCGTGTAAATCTTTGACGTCCCACCCATCCCAGTTGAGATATTCTTCAGTCATCCGTCTGATCCTTTTTGGCCTCACATTCCACATGCCCAAAGGTTTCAGCATATTCTGTTGTGTCTTCAAACTTCCTCGTAGGTACGCTTCGGGATCAGGATACCTCGCGAAAAGTTTTGGTAAGATTATTTTGACGTGTTTCCTATAGGTTTGGTTGAGACAAATTACAGCAACCATGTGCTTCCATTCCTTGTTAGGTTCCCGCAACTGTTCCTGGACCATGAGGTGATCCAACATAGGCTTGATCATACAACAATTTTATATGCTATTTGCTTTTTGTCAACTGCTTGTTGATGAACTTGGCCATGCCGTCATAGGTCTCTTGATACACGTTGCCGTGTTGGCTCCATTCCTTGGGCATCTCCCAACGGTCATGATTTACCACTATCCATCTTGTATCTGGATCTGAGTATCCCATCAACTTGTGGAACTGGTATATCCAGTATGACGGATCAACCGGTCTTTTGATGTAGGTGTAACCTTCAGATCCTGTGTACATGTTGTTGATCTTGTCCTTCTCCAACGGGTGTAGGTCGAATCCCAACATGAATATGGCCTTGGGTTTGAAAGTCAGTCCCAACACACCCGCATATGGACCTGTGCCCCAATGGAAAGGTTCATCCTGTCTCTTCTCTCCCGAGTAAGGAAGGTCGGGAAATTTCTTAACGTTGGGCCAGTGTGCGAATTGGTCTGCCCAGTTGTCCCTGGTGTACACAGTGGTTCCTTTACCAACTGAATTTACCGCCTGTTGGCACATGTGTTTGTCAGCACAACACAGGTATTCTGTCACATAGTCTCTGTAGATGGCGTTGCAACCGATCACGGTGCTGAAAGATTTGAGTGGAGAGATGTCAAATCCCCTACGGCTCTCACCGTTTCCTATGATGCTCACATACTTGGTCATAATGCTATTTAATCACCCCTTTAAACGCACACAGGCGTCTGCACACTGCTGGTAATATTAATATTGGTGTATTGGCATTGTGTATTTTTTGGCTTTTACGATCCATAAAATTTACCATCCAATTTTCTCCGCAAACGTCCGGTCAAAATCACTGAGAGGACTACGAACACCATCAAAATTACGTATATACTTTTTTAAACGGTCAGAAGAACCTTTTTTTGCAGTTTTTCCGATCAACTGGTAATACAACTTAAATCTCTCACTGGTCTCATTGACCAACAAAGAATCTTGCGGCATATCCCAGTTTGTGAGTGCCATGTAATCTGGGTTGTCTGTTGTTTTGATACTCAAATTAATGTTTTTTGTTTCCGCATAGGATTGTAAATCTGGCAGTTGGTTGATGTTCAATACTGTAAGGGTGCATTGTATCTCGGTGTAGTCCGAAATATTTTCAAGGGCATCTACCACCTTGTCTACTTTGTTCCAATCACAACCGTAACGCAACCATTCGGCATATCTGCCTACTGCGTCAAGACTTATAAAAGAACACACATACTGCCATGGAGACTTTTGATTTTTAGGAAAAATTTTATATGGATAGACTGTACCGTTTGTATGGAATTCCAGTCTAGTACGATGAGCAAGATTCATCTCGATAAGTTCATGTAAAAAATCAATCACAGTTTTATTATACAAGGGCTCTCCACCTAACAATGTAAGAGTGACTGATTTGTGGTGTTGGTAACTCAACAAGATATTTTCTCTCAATTCAGGCCAATGCTCTTTGAATTTTTTTTCTGTGAGATCCTCCCCTGATAATAACTTAGATCTTTTTTTGTGTTGGAAAATTACGCTACTTGAATGTTCGTTACATATCCAGCATGCAAGATTACAAATGTTCCCAAACATTATGTTCCATGCGGCAGGATGTGAAAAATCTGTCTGTGTCCACTCATTGACAGCAGTCCTAAAACTTCTGCCATGCTGTTTCTCGGCTATCTCACATCCGACACATTCGATCGGATGACGGTCAGTTTCTAACAGGTCTTTCCTAAATTGGTTCAGTTTATCGCTTTTCCACCATTCTTTAAAGGAAGATCCGGGATCACTTAATAGTCTAGGTCTTTTGGCACAGCAGTCACGGAATAGATTATTCGTAGCCGTAAAGCCTATTAGGAAGGGTGCTTTGCAAAATGGGGTCTTTTTGTGTTTCATTTCAAGTAATTATATTATCGTAATGACCCTTAATGATTTCTATCAACAATCAGATTCCATATTGTTTTATATTGCTCCCAGGCCTTTTGCAGTGTGGGGTATTTTCTCCTCAGTGCGATCGCTTCTGCATTTACCATTTCCGCTTCTTCGTTTGCCTGCTCTTCGTCCTTGGCCTGTTGTGATTGTTCAACCAAGATACGGTCACCGTTTGGTAACTGTTCGTACACAGTTTCTCCGCCATCCGGTGAAACATATATGGGATTGATCCTTCTTGCTTTCCTAGGCATCAGTAGTATTTCTTGTGATCGGCACTTGGGTGGGCGTGCCTTAATCCGCCTATTACTTTGCTGTCATTGTTGTGTCTTGGTATGAAGTGTATGTGTGGCCACATGATTGTCTGTCCTGCCGGTATTCCTATGTTCATGCCGATGTTGAAGCCGTCTATCTCTCCTGCCTCGATCTTTTCATTTCCGTAGTCATAGGCCATGCCGTATGATCTGCCCACGAAGTGTGCGTTGTTCTCTTTGGGTATGAAAAGTTTGTGACCTGATACACAGGGATATTTGTCATTGAACACGTAAGTGAAGTCGGACTCCATAATGGGAGTGTCATTGCCCAACCACACACTCTCTTCTACGCTATCAACGGGTTCGTATGCTTTCTTGCAAATAGATTTTTTCGATTGCATCTGTTTTTATAATTCCTATCTTTATATTACTAGAATTTGGTCTGTGTTGCAATCTAATTTTTTCCCAGGTCTTGGTCTTTAACACGGATGGATTGTACTTCCATATGCCTAGTAGATTTACCAAGGCCTTCCTGACCTTCTCCGCACCACCATGTTTTTTACAGGTGTCAGATCTTCCCACGTGTACTACCTTGTTTCCGATCTTGATTTTGTAGACACATTTCAATCGCACCCACTTGGTCTTGGGAGTTTTAGTGTGCTTGATCTTGAAGCCTTCTATATCGTATAGGTCCTCGATGCTGTACCACTTCATGCGATCACTCCCACGAAGTATGCACCAACGATGCAACCCGCGACGCCAAACACCACATCGTCCCAACTCCAGTGTCCCTTGCTCCATAGGTCCAGTGCTTCCTTCAACACTGTCGCCACCAATCCCAGGTATATGAATGGTTGCCAGAACACCGCGAACAGTGTCAGGAACATGCCCCAGAAGAAATGCAGTTGTAGATCAAATCTCAGATGGAATAATATTGTTGTTGCGATACGTTTGTAGAGCTGTTTAATATCTGACATTTTTAATATTTAATTGTGCGTACACCTTCTGTACTTTTTTGGCCTGGAAGTAACAATCCTCTAAAGCATTGTGTAATCCCACCCTCTTCTCGTTTGGATCTCTTGGAACCAATGAAAACAAAGTCCTCGAATCTCGTATCTGCCAGTATTGCCACGGTTGTGGATGTCCAAGTTGTGTGTATAAATTCTGTAGTATTGCGTAGTCGAACAATGGTCCCTGACACCAGAATACATCCACTCCCACGCTCCACTTGTTGATGGTCTTGATCATGGCATCCAGTGATATCCTGTCCTTGTCGCCCAGTGCCTCTTCCATTATCTCAGGATCCTGTCGGCCCCACCAGTCCAATGTGTCCTGCATCACGTCCCTGCCCATCTCTGTCTGTGAGTCCACGTCCACACGGAAGTACATGCCCTGTGAGGGTTCCGCAGTCGTGCATGGATCAAACTTCACACCACCAACGGTCAGTATGGTAGCGTTGGGATTAGTGGATAATGTCTCCAGATCTATCATTGCGTGGATCATGCACTATTATACTATGGAAATTTGGTAATGTCAATTAGGCGTCATCGCCGATCTTGTAGTGGTTCTGGTATTCCTTGAACTGTGCTTCTGTTAGGCACCATATCTCACCTGAACTCTGTGGGAAATTGATCATTGCGTATTCCTTAACTTCCGCACCAGAGGCCTCGCACAATGCTTTGGTGTCGTACAGTTTCTGCTCGTACACGCTCTCACAGGCTCCCGCCATGCACATATAGACCACTAAAATAAACTTCATAAAAGTATTTAAGATAGGGCGAAATTGATAAAACTAGCACATCTGTATTTTGGTAAATACACGCACATTATGGATTTCGTGACATTCATCGCAGAAGTGGGTTTCCCAATAGCAGGTGCCATAGCGGCAGGTGCCTTTGTGTTCATCACGCTGAAGTTCATACTCGCGAGTGTGACGGGATCAGTGAACAGTCTGAAAGCCATAATTGGAGCCTTGGACAACAGGGTGCAGACCATGAACAATGATCTTGTGAAAATCGATGCACTGTTGAGTTATGTTTTGAAGATCAGGCCAAACGCAGACAGGCTGGCCGCAAACGAAGGGAAGAACGATGCTAGACGCGACTAATGATCTCACAATAATGATCAAGGACTTTGGATTTCCTATCGTGGCCGCGATGGGTCTGGGTTACTTTGTTTACTACATTTGGAAGTGGGTGACTGAGGAGATCAAACCTGTGCTGGGCGATGCTTCATCAACACTGATAAAACTGGTGGACAGGATCCGTATGTTGGACAATGACATGATCAGATTGAACACGAAACTCTCAATGGTGCTAGAGTACAAGGACGAGATAATCAAGTCTGGGCGTTCAGACGACTTAGACAAGATATTATCCAAATATAA
>Ga0255769_10005561_pt1 | contig 11804 bp, 9 predicted proteins | sample 041ome_9_FD_179637 | JGI IMG/M metagenome (GOLD analysis project Ga0255769, IMG submission 179637) | Coastal salt marsh microbial communities from the Groves Creek Marsh, Skidaway Island, Georgia - 041413US metaG (version 2) | ecosystem: Environmental > Aquatic > Marine > Intertidal zone > Salt... | reverse complement strand
GGCGGGCGCGCGGGCGCGCGTGCGTGCGTTTTTTGTGTGTGCGTGCGTGCGTCGTTCGAGGCGTGGACGCGGTGATGATGATGATGATGATGATGATGATGTGAGCTGATGATGATGATGAAAGATGATGATGGCGTGGACGTGGTGGCGCGGCATTTGCGAGCGCGCGTGGCGCGGGGCGCGTACGCGGAGCACCATAGCGACGCACGCGGACGGTGCGCCGGCATCGCACGCGGCGTCTGCGCCCGGTGCGCCGGCGGCGTCTGTGGCGTCGACGCGCACGGAGCTCGAGGCGCATAATTTAGTGTTGCTCACCGCGCCGATGATGCACGCGCGCGCACACGCGCGGCGGTTGACTAAACTCACTGGCGCGTCGGCGGTGATATTTATCATTGTCCTCATGTATGATACGGCGATGATGACGCGCGAAGGCGCGAGTGGGGTGAGTGCGGGGGCGCGCGGAGCTCGGATGGGCGCGTTTGCGTCGATCGTCGCGTGCGCGGCGTGCGCGGCGTACGCTCGGACGCTAGATCGGCGCATAGGTGGGAAATTTAGTACGATTCCGATGAATAGACATGGAGCGTCGGCGTCGGCGTCGGCTTCGACGTCGGCGACGCGGGCGTGGAACGGGAGCGCGTGGGTGGAGGATGCGCGGCGCGGGCGACCGCCGAGCGCGGAGCATTGGATGGGAGCCACGCCCGCGCGCGCGGCGAGTGATACAAGCGGCGGGGTGAGTGGCGGTCGCGGCGGCGGCGACGATGTGATTGCGGGCGTCGGTAGCTTTGGGTACGGTGGGTACCAGGATGAGGTGAAATTAGAAGACGCGCGCGCGCGGGCCGAACGCGAACGCGTCGAGCAAGAAAAATGGGCGCGTTGGGAAGCCGAAGACGAAGAGCGCGAGCAGCGACGGGCAGAAAAGAAGGCTGAAAAGAAAGCAGAAAAGCGCGCGGAAAAGGAAAAGTCGCGCGCCAAGCGCTGGAACAAATACGATGACGCATGGGTAGCGCTCGAAGCGTCGTCTTTGTCATCCGCGCCGCTCGCGTACGACGACGTCCCTTGGCCACCCAAAATGAACGAGCTCCTCGAACGCGAAGCCGGCGGCGCTGACGCGTCCGATCGCGACTGGAAGCTCGCGTATCACCGTTGCGTCAAGCGTTGGCATCCCGACAAATTCACCGCGAGATTTAGAGCTCGCATCGACGCCGGCGCCGACGCCGCGAAAATCGCCGAACGCGTCGAAGCCGTCGCCAAAGCGCTCACCATCGCCTACGCGCAGCGCTAGCGCGCACAATCCTCGCGCACCACTGCCTTATTGCTCGCGCATACAGCCATATATATATATACACGCACAGCGCGCGTACCGTAGTCATGTAAAACAACAACAACAGACGTACGACGTACAACAGACGCCGCGGAGGTTTGGCGCAGCCTCGACGTCATAAAAATCCCCATTCCACGTATTCTACACACAAAACCCCGATAAGTGGCGATGACACACACACCAACCGCGTCGGCATTCGCCGACGCGTTCGGCGCGCGAAAACCACGTTCCCGACGACGACGGCGGCGATGCACGGCGCGTGCGCGCGCGCGATGACGCCCGCGATGACGCCCGCGACGACGTCCCGCACACTTGCGCGGGCCGGGACGCCGACGACGCCGACACGGGCGTCGATGATGCCGATGAGGTTGGTTTCAAAAGGGCCGACGTTCCCACGACGCCGCACGGCGACGCACGACGCGGCGAGCGACGCCGTGGACGCGCGGGCGAGTGCGGACGATGCGTTATCGGTGTCGGTGACGACTGGGGGGATGCCGCTCGCGGCGGTTGACATGGGGTCGACGACGGAGGAGGACGCGAGGGAGGAGGGCGCGGAGCCGTCGGCTGGGGATGCGAGCACGAAGGATTTACTGCGGTTTACCCTTCCCACGATGCTCATCTGGCTCGCGGAGCCGTTGTTGAGTTTGGTGGATACATCTGTGGTTGGATTGGCGTCGACGCTTGAGTTGGCGGCGATTGCTCCGGGGAGCGTGTACGCCGGGTATCCGGCGTATTTAATCGCCGCGGGATTGGCGATGGCGACGACGACGATGATTGCACAGGATAGACTGCTAGCGGCGAAAGGTGGTGCGGATGATGAAGATGAACGCACGGTATCGATGAGTTTGGTGACCGGGATTGTGATGGCGCTGGTGATGAGCACGTTTTTGATTGCGGCGCACAAGCCGCTTTTAGCCATGTATATTGGCGCGGCAAATATTGGCGTGCTTCCACACGCGAGTGCGTATAGCGTGATTCGATTACTTTCGCTGCCAATTGGCATCGCAATTGCCATCGCTGAGTCGGCGTTTTTGGCGAGCAAAGATCCGTGGACGCCACTCAAGGCGGTGGTGTTGACGACGACGATGAATTTGGTGCTCGACATTTGGTTTGTCACTGGTCTTGGTTGGGGCATTCGAGGCGCCGCTTGGGCGACGACTATTTCTCAGGTGTGCACGGCGATATTGCTCATACAAGCGCTCATCAAACGTGGGCCAGAAATCGACAAGGTGAGAACGATGTTGAAGGAGAACGCGCAACGCGCGTCAACCTCCAACTTCAACCTTCCTGCGGAGATGCGATCTCTTAGAAATGTCGGCGCGCCGGCGTTACGGTTGCCCATTCGAATGCCCGACATGAGGTTCTTACAACGCGTTCGATCGATTGCGGCTCCTGTGATGTGCGTACTGTTCATCAAATGCGTATTCGTTGGCTGGATTGTTCGCACAGCGACGTACATTTCGCCCGAAGCCTCGGCCGCAAACGGCGTTCTCTTCACCGTCTATTTTTTCTTTGCAGTCATTGGCGATGGCGTGAGTCAGGCGTCACAAACATTTTTGCCGCCCACACTCGGTGATTTTGATAAAGCCTCAAAGTTGGCTTTCCGAATCTTGTATGTCGCCGTCGGCATTGGTATTTTCAACGCTGTCGTCAGCGGTTTCCTTCCGATAAACTTTCCCTATTTATTCACCACGTCCCCAGCCGTGGTTGAATTGATGTTCAAGGCCACACCGTACATGTGTGCGGCATTATTAGCCCACACATCTTCTATGGCGAGCGAAGGATGCTTACTGGCGTGTCGTGACGGCGCCTTTATGGTGTCCTCGTACATACCTAATTCCATCCTGTCCATCGTCACCCTCAACTTCCTCCTCGCCCAAGGCTGGGGCGTGTGTTCATCATGGATTGCTCTCACTCAATTCCATTTTGTACGTTTATTCATAAACTACATCCGTCTCGGTCGTCGAAAAAGTTCGCCTCTCAATAAAGAGCTCGGCGTCGGCGTCGCTTAGCGAAAAAATATATTTGTTTCTCTCTTGTTTCCTTCTTGGTTTCTTTGGTTTCTTGATTTCTTGATTTCTTGGTTTATCTGCTTACGTACGAGTTGATCATCATTTATGTTAGTTGTTCTCTGTTACCTCTCCGTGTTGTTAACGTGTTTGATGATGTAAAACAAAACACTGTAAGTCTCACCCAAACGCAAAAAAATGACGTGATGGATTTTGTTTAAAAAAACCTCAACTCGCGCGCGACGCCATCGCCTCGACCTCTTTTCTCGCTGTGCGACGCGCAGTCGATCTCTAGGTGCGTCTCGATCATCGACGCGAACGATTGCGTCGTCGTATCGCCCATCGCGCATCGGCGTCGACGGCGCGACCGCGCGAGGGTCGTCGCTCGACCGCCGAGAGTCGCGATCGGGCCTCTAGGGTCAGGGTCGCGTTCGTGGATGATGCTGACATCTGCGGTTCCCACGCGCCGCCGACGCGCGCGCGACATCGATGACGCGCGGTCACTGACTGACGAATAATTCTTTTGTTTATTTTCTCCTTCGCACAGCGCTTTACGACTCGTTACGACGCTTGAATAATGTCCGACAGAGGTGGATTCTCTCGCGGTTTCGGCCGTGGCGGTGACCGCGGTGGCGACCGCGGTGGCGATCGCGGTGGTCGCGGCCGCGGTGACCGCGGTGGCCGAGGCCGCGGCCGCGGCCCGCGCCGTGGTGGTGACGAGAAGGATGCTTGGGTTCCGTGCACCAAGCTCGGTCGTCTCGTGCAACAAGGCAAGATCAAGTCGCTCGAGCACATTTACTTGTTCTCTTTGCCGATCAAGGAGCACCAAATTGTTGACCACTTTATCGGTGCTGAATTGAAGGATGAAGTGATGAAGATTTGCCCCGTGCAAAAGCAAACGACTGCGGGTTGCCGTATGCGCTTCAAGGTGCGTTTTTGTGTTCGCGTCGTCGTTGAGTTGGTGTCGCGAGGGTGAGACGAGGGTTGTGCTAGGGCTTTCAAAGAGACGCCTCGGACCGCTCGCGCCCTTGTCCTTGCGTGTTGTCGTGTCTTTTGTGTGTGAGGAGCTATTTGTACGTGTACTGACATGTGTCTAATCGTTTCTTTTCGTTTCTAATGACGCAGGCTTTCGTCGTCGTCGGTGACGGCAACGGCCACATCGGTTTGGGCGTCAAGGCGTGCAAGGAAGTCGCGCACTCCATTCAAGGTTCGATGATTCTCGCGAAGTTGAACGTCGTCCCGGTTCGCCGTGGTTACTGGGGCTCCAAGCTCGGTGCCCCGCACACCGTGCCGTGCAAGGTTCACGGCAAGTGCGGTTCCGTGCACATTCGCCTCATCCCGGCGCCGCGTGGTACCGGTATTGTTGCCGCGGCTACCCCGAAGAAGGTGCTTCAAATGGCGGGTATCGAAGACGTGTTCACGTGCTCTCGTGGTCACTCCAGAACGCTTGGTAACTCCGTTAAGGCTTGCTACCAAGCGCTCGCCCGTACCTATTCCTTCTTGTCGCCGGAGCTCTGGGCGGAGACGCGCTTCGCCAAGCCGCCGGCGCAAGAGTTCACTGACTTGCTCGCCAAGCCGATGAAAAAGCGTGCCGAGTATTAGACTTTGAGCGTGTTTTTGACACCTAGTTAGATGACTTGATGAAATATCACTTTATTAAGCCGTTTTCAATCTTTTTTGTTGCCTACGTGGCTATCGCTAACTTGCTACGCCTATCGCGTCTACTCGCCGACACCACCAAGTGGTTTGCGTCGTCAATGACTTCTAATTGTCTCACGGCCTCAGCTCGGAGTTTACGAAGCGCACCCACGAGCGCGCGTTGGCGATTCAACGCCCTCGCCGCTTCGCGCGTCGATGTCTCCACGAATCTCTTAGCGTCAACCTCTCTCCGTTTGTCGCGAAACTCAATCGCGCTGTACAACGTCTCGGCGTTTCGCGCCGCATCTAACGCCGCGTCTCGCTCAGCCACAGCCTTCATCAACGCCAATTGCGCTGTGAGCGTACTTTTTATTTCTATTTCACGTTCATCTTCGCGTCGACGCCTCGTGCACGTCCGCGCCTCGCACGCCCAACCGCGAAGCGCCTTGCGAAGCGCGCTCTCCCTCGCGCGTTTCTCAAAACGCTCCAACGCCCGCCTCATCACCTTGTGCTCAATCGTCCGCGTGCGCCACGCGCGAAACACGTGAGCAACCACCTCCACTCGCAGCGCGCGCACGGCGACGACGAGCTCACGCGTCACGCGCGCGTCGCCGCACGCGCGAGCCCGCCAGGAGACGAAAAAGTGCGAGACAACGTCGCGATTTCGCGCGTGCACAGCTCTGCGCTCGCGCGCAGCTGCGCTCCAGCGCGCGAAAAAGCGAGCGCGATGGTCACTTTCGTCGTCGTCGTCGTCGTCGTCGTCGCCGCCGTCGCGCGCGGGTGTCATGGTGCCGCGCGCCGTCGTCTGTGGCGGGCTCTCTCAGTCCCCTCTACAGTTGTGGAAGGCGAACGGACTTTTTCCAATTGGAGATGTGAGGCTCATGTGCACGTCACCGAGGCGCTGGCGATGTGTATTGTATGTGTATGTATGTGTTGCGTGCGCATTGCATGAATTTGGCGCGTCGCGGAAAGTCTATATGGTGTTTACGACGCGCGAGCTGGAAGCCGCTCGAGCGCAGCCAAGGTGGTAAACGCGGCGACTTGGCTCAAGCCATCAGGCCAGGTGATGGACATGGCGTAGTTCCCGATGACGCTCATTTCTAAGGGTGCGATGTCGTCTGGGATGGGCGCGCCATTCATCAATCTATCGGGGCTTTCATTGCTCCCTTTGACACGAGCGCTCGTGTCTGACATGCGTACGTTTTTAGCTGAAATCCAAAATGGCTTGCCGTCATTTTCGCCCGGAATTTCCACTCTAAACGCGCCATCATATCCGGGGTCAACATCCACACGTGGCTTTTTCCCAGAGTTTAATTTAGCAACCTCACGAACGACAGATGCGGCGACTTCTTGGTACCGCGCGCTCGTCTCGCACGTCGGGTCTCGCAACACGAGCGGACGACCGGTGTCCCCACACGCGCTCAACTCTGGCACGATGGGCATCTGAAACAGGTTTGGCACGCCGTATTGATCGCAAATCTTTGCTCCACTGCCTTCGCCGAACGGTTTGTGTCGCACACCATCGACTTCGAAATAGCTCATGTTTTCCACGACGCTCACGCACGGCACGGCGAGCTTTGCAAACATGCGCACACCCTTTTCGACGTCAATGAACGCCAATTTTTGCGGTGTCGTCACCACCACCGCGGCAGTAATTGGCACAACCTGACATAATGTCAATTGAATGTCCCCCGTTCCAGGAGGCATGTCCAAGATTAAATAATCCAACTCGCCCCAATCCGTCGTCGTCAACAGCTGGTTAATCAAACCGCTCACCATCGGACCGCGCATGATCGCGCTTCCTTGACCCGCAAACCCAAAAGATACAACTTTTACTCCTTCGTACTCCACCGGCGTGATCGTCCCAGTCTCTTTATCCATCTGCAATACAGGAACCTCGGGAGAAATCATCGTCGGCAAGCTTGGACCGTACACGTCCGCGTCTAAAATCCCAACCTTGGCCCCCATCATCGCCAGCGTATACGCCAAGTTCACCGACGTCGTCGATTTCCCAACACCACCCTTACAAGAACTCACGGCGATGATGTGCGATACTCGTCGCAAGCCTTCCACAGTTTCTGGCGCGTCGTTTCTCGCCGGCTGCGCCGTCATCGTCACGTTCACCTTGCGCACCCAGTCCAACTCCCCTACGAACGCCTTGGCTTGTCTTTCGAATTCCGCCTTCACCGGACACGCCGGTGTGGTGAGTTCAATCGCAAAAAGCACAGCCCCTGTGGCGTCATCTATCGTCAATGCCTTGACAAACCCGCAGTTGACGATATCCTCGCCAAAGTCAGGGTCGATGACTCTGCGCAACTTTTCGAGCACCTGCGCCTCGCGCGACCCATCGGGGGCGGAATAAATCGCGGGCAAACCCGTGGTATCACCATCTGTGACGACAGCGTCGTCCGTGGGGGCGTGACGCGCGGTGACGCGTCGTCGTCGGGCGACGGAGCTGGGTTTATCCACAGCCGTGGCGCGGCGAGCGCCAGAGCGCGAGCTCGCCGTTGTCGCTCGAGCACAACACGCGCGCGCCGCCGTCGCGACGGTGGACATGATGAATGCGTACTACGTGCGTGCGCGTCTCGCGGACGAGGTGGCGAGAATTCCCGCGCGCGTGACTCTGAAGAAGTAGAGGAGCGCAGCCGTCGCGTGTGTGCACGTCATCGTTCATCGTCATCGTTTTACATCTTCTATCATTTATAGCTATCTGCGGCATTTCTGCGCGCCAATCCAATCAACTAAATCAATCATCTACCTTTTCTAAACGGTTTTGCCTTTTTCTTCGCTCGAAGTGCTTTGTCGATGTCTTTGCTGCGCGCGAACGCGCTCGCAATCTTTACCGCGTCGGCGTCTCGCTTGAACACGTGCAGAAAACATCCCGCCTTAGTTCGACGTTTCCATTCCCCAGAACCTTCGCATCCGGCTTCGTATTGCGAGCCACCGTCTTTTTCCAGACGCAACGTTTCCTTGAGCGCCGCCGACGCCGCGTCGCGCCCGAAGACTTGAATCAAAATACGAATAAGATGCTTCTTGGGTTCTTGAATGAGTTTGCACACGTGTTCGGCGCATCGAAGGTCCTCAGACGAAAGCGCAATAAACGCAGGGTCATCCGGGCGCTCGACATCCATCGGCGGCGGCGATTGCACCGCGCTGGCGTCCTCGAGCTCACCTTCTTCGATGGCATCATCAGCACCATCGACATCTTTCCCGCCTTCTACGCGCGTCGCACCACCGCCGACGGCGATGTCCATGTCTTCATAATCAATCAACTCTTCTTCATCGTCGATCTCGCCGTCGTCGGCATCCATGACGCCGCGCGCGCGCGTTGTGAGGCGCGTTCGTTGCGTGCCGTGTGCATGTACCGGTCGATCTTTGCACGCGGCGTCATTGTGTCACGCGCGCATCCAAGCGTCCCGCGCGCGCGACCGCCGCTCACCGCGCACATAGACGCGTATAGGCTTCACGCACGCGATCGCACCGCACGCGCGCCATGGGTGCGGCGTTTTCGACGAGCGTGCGCACGCTGTTTGATAAATTCTTTGGCAACTTGGACATGCGCGTGGTGATGCTCGGGTTGGACGCCGCGGGAAAGACGACGATATTGTACAAGCTGCACATCGGCGAGGTGTTGTCGACGGTGCCCACGCTTGGGTTTAACGTGGAGAAGGTACAGTATAAGAATGTGGTGTTCACGGTGTGGGACGTGGGCGGACAAGAAAAGTTGCGACCGCTGTGGAGACACTACTTTAATAACACGGATGGGTTAATCTTCGTCGTGGATTGCTTGGATCGGGATCGCATCGCGCGAGCGAAAGAGGAGTTTCATTCCATCGTGAACGATGCGTTTATGAAGAATAGCGCGATTTTGATTTTTGCCAACAAACAGGACTTGGCGGGGGCGTTGACGACGGCGGATATCGTGCAAGCGTTTGATTTAGCGTCGCTTAAGGGGCGTAAATGGCACGTACAGGCGTCGTGTGCTACACAGGGTCTTGGATTGTACGAAGGTTTGGATTGGTTGAGCGATACGCTTTCCCGGATGCGACGGTTGGGTCAGCAGACGAGCGTGGGCACGAGCGGTGAGCGACACGGCCAAGGGCGCCAAGGACGCATGGCTGCTTTGGCGTGATTTTAGAATGCATAATGCACACACACAGATACAAATACAAGTATGAATAGCGAGAGCTCGACCAGTAGCGACTTCCCTCTAAAGCCAGTCGATGTTTCAATGTAGAATACAGCTCATCCCAACTCCGTCTTTTGCAGTGGCTTTCGCACGTTCAACAAAAGCATGATAAATAGAATACAGTTTCATATTACATAATTTCATGTATCAAGAGAGATGAATTATTGTTGTCGGTTCACTTTGCGGCGATGGATAATAGTTGCGCTTGCTTGAGCTCATCACGACACTTTCCACAACCTTTCGATGCGTAACGGCACTTTGTGCAGCCTAACTCTGTGCGTGGTGGCTTGATTAGGCGCGGTCGACCTCGGCTGGGTTTGCCATTTGCATTTCTGCATGGCACCACGATGACTTCGCTTACTTTGCCAGTATTGACGTCGACGTACTTTCTCGATTTAGATGGAAACTTTTTGTTCAATCCTTGCGAGCTTTTCGTCATCGCCGTACGCGCTGTATTTTTCTTGGTTTGTGTCGTTTTCTTGACCGCAAGCGCTTTGGATGCGCGAGGACCGCGGGCCGAGCGTTCGGTGAGCGGATCACAGGCACCGCACCCATTAGCGGCATAGCGGCATTTGCTGCATCCTTTGGAGGTCACGAGCACGAGCGCCATGGAGTTATCAACCGCGTTCTTGGGTGGCCGTCCCGGTCCACGCTTCGCCGGTCTTCCTGGCGCCTTTTTAGCTTTTGGACCGCGCGGTAGACGCGCTGTGTCGGGGTCGCACTTTCCGCAGCCATTGGCACTCCATCGACACTTGCTGCATCCTTTGCTCGCGAGAACAAGCGCCTTGGAGTTATCTACCGCGGGCACGCTCGGCTTTGGATGCTTTCTCGGTCGTCCAGGTCCACGCTTCTGCACCACAGGCGCCTTGATAGTGTTCTTCTTGGCTCCCGGGCCGCGAGGTAGACGAGCGGTGTCGGGGTCGCATTTGCCGCAGCCACCGGCGCTCCATCGACACTTGCTGCAGCCTTTGCTGACTAATACGAGCGCCATGGAGTTGTCCACCGTCGGCGCCGCGTCGGGTTTGGTGGGCGCATTTTTCACTTTCTTTGTCGGTGGCGGACAGTCTTGTAGCTTTGGCGGTCGACCGCGGCGCTTCTTTTGCGGCTGTTGGTTTTCGTTCCCATTGACGGCGCATTCGTTGGTCACCGGACGCAACGGCATGCGCGCGGCGGCTGAGGGCGTCACACTCGCCGCTAAAGGTGTCGATGCCATTGGCGTGACGTTCTCAACTGCCGCGGGTTCTTCCTCGCGCTGTAAAAACAAAGGTGGTGGGAGTTCAACGAGTTGTCGATTCATCAACGGATGCCAACGCGGTCCGGGCGTGCACGACTCAATGGCGGGCGTCATGGCGTACGGTGTCGGCGCGTACATTGGCGTCGTCGCAAAGTTTGGTCCAGGAGTCAAAGCATACGCACTGCACGGGCTTTGTTGCTCAACCTCTTCGCCTTCGTCTTCATTTCCGTCAGCGTCAGGATCGTTACAATCCGTCGCCTGCACGCTCTCTTCCGGATAGCTCGTCGGACGCGCGGGCGTGCATCCGCCCATGGGTAAGTGTAAATCATTCGCCGCACGGAAGTCAACCATTTCTTCAATCGCCTCATCGCTACTCCAACGTTCGTTGGCGTCAACCCAAGTCGTTGACTTTAAGAATTCAAACAAGACTTCGCAGCCGCGCACGACGTTGACGTCAAACTTGGTCAAGATTTCCTTGACGCGCGCTTCTTGTCCAGCCGTGGCGGCGATCTTCTTTTCCAACTTCAACTCTCCGAGCGCTTCTTCGAGCTGGCAGTCAACTAATATGTCAACCGACAAGCACATGGACGCCGCCCAAACGAGGAACGCCCACATATCGGCTTGGAAATCATAGTGCGGTCCGCGCGTTTCGGGCGCAATATATCCGCACGTCCCTGGTCCTTGCAACGTCATCCTCCGCTTTCCAACTTTCGGCAAGCGCACGGCGGTGCCCCAATCGGTAAAACCGATCGTGATTTTCGTCACCGTCCCGAACGCGTTGCGAATTACGCTTCGCACGAGTAAATTCTTAGCCTTCAAGTCTCTCCACACCACGCGCGCGCGCTTCAACTCCTCCAACCCCTCGGCGACTTGTAAAAACACATCCAATTTCACCCGCTCGCTCAGCTCGCGTCCTTGCGCTTTCTCACGAACCATAAAATCCTCCAAGCACCCATTCTCACACAACTCGCTCAATACTGCCAAATACTTCTTCCCGTCGCTCGCGCGCGTCGTCGTCGCGCACCCGTACACCTTGATCGCAATCTTCGGCAAGTCCCCCACCGTCGCCACCTCCGCCACCACCTGCGATTCCTTACTACTATCAACAACTCTCGCACACACCTCTTCGCCGCGAAATACCGCGCGATAGGCGGTGCAGAACCCACCTTCGCCCAGCGGTGCGGCATCGTACTTCACCTCGACCTCAACCTCGGCAAATTGTTTCATATCCGGGCGATGCTCGCGAATCAGCGCCAGGCACCGCTCGGCATCGGCGGCGTCCATGCTGACAACGACGACGACGTCCACCCGACGTCGCGCGCGCGCGCGTGCGCGTGTGTGACGCCCGGACCCGAGCGTGATGCCCGACGATGGATGGGGGGCGAGAACGCCAACGGACGTTTGGCTTGTTTC
>Ga0255769_10005558_pt1 | contig 11806 bp, 10 predicted proteins | sample 041ome_9_FD_179637 | JGI IMG/M metagenome (GOLD analysis project Ga0255769, IMG submission 179637) | Coastal salt marsh microbial communities from the Groves Creek Marsh, Skidaway Island, Georgia - 041413US metaG (version 2) | ecosystem: Environmental > Aquatic > Marine > Intertidal zone > Salt... | reverse complement strand
TTATTCCTGAAGATTCTTCTTGAAGATTAGTTTTATCAACACTATCTGCTATTTTTGTTAAATCCTCAATGACTTCATTTTCAGCATTAAAAGTAAGAGTAGAGGTATTTTTTGAAATGATGTCTTTTGGGGAGCTTAAATCTGTATTTATAGATACAGATTTGGTTTGCTCTTTTTCTTCTTCAGGAATTATTTTAGCTTCTTCTAGCTTTGAGATTTTCGGAGCAGTTAAGGTTAATAGTGATTTAGTAGATTTTTTAAAATCTAAGCTAAATGCTTGATTCATTTTTACAATGGCATTCTTAGCTTCTACTGGAGAATTTGCTTGCATAGCTTGATAGCTAGGTATAACAATATCAACATCACTTCTGACTAGATTAATATTTTCATTTAAAAAAGCATTTGGATTACCAAGATAAATTGACCACATAATTTGATAAATAGATAAATCACCATTGTTTTTGGCAATATCAGTTGCCAAACTCCACATAGTTTTTATTTCACCTGCTGATATGACTTTTTCTTCTTGTTGAACACTTTCATCTAATAAAACTTCTTCCTTAATTTCCTGATCTTCCGATTTAGAGATAATTTCTTCATTATTTGAACTTGATATAGAGTTAATTGATTCTTTAAGGGTATTATTAATTGATAAGGGTTTCTCAAAGCGAGCTTTTGAAGGGAGAAAAATAAATATATCTTTTGCTATGTTATCTTTTACCCTAAGTTTGAAACTAAAGTAATCTGATGTATAAGTTTCTGATAAAACTATTGAGAACCTAGAGAATTTATCATTATCTAATAGAAGCGTGTAGGCAATTTTATTCTTATCAAGAACATCCTCTGACTTGTATTCAAAAAGCTTGATATCATTATCATCTATATTAGACTCTTTAATATTAAGCTCTATAACTCTTAAGCCATTATCATTAATGCTAATTTTGGGGGATGATATTAAGTTATTTGCTGATACAGAAGAGGTAAGAAAAATTAATGTAGCTAGCAGATATTTCATCAAAGTTTATTATGCTTAAGTAAATTTTCAGCAATCTGTACCGCATTTAAAGCAGCACCCTTTCCATATACATTATCAGCAACTATCCATAATGAAACCCATGTTTCTCCTTGAATAATTTGACTTCTAACTCTTCCAACATAAACATCCTCTGAGTCATTTGCTTGCTCAAGCGGAGTTGGATAAACGAGATTTGATGGATCATCCATCACGCATACACCTTTGAGATCTGAAAGAGAGTTAATGATTGCTTCTCTGTCTGCATTTTTATCAATTTTTAGAAAAACTGCTTCAGAATGACCGTTTTTAACAGGAACTCTTACGCATGTAGCTTGAACATCAATCTCGTTATCAAGAATTTTTTTGGTTTCCCAAACAAGTTTCATTTCCTCTTTGGTGAAATCATTATCAAGGAAAATATCGCATTGTGGCAAGGCATTAAATGCAATTTTCTTTGGGTAAACTTTAGCTTCAGCGCTTGGATTTATGGTTTGCTCTTTAAGCTCCTCAACAGCTTCTTTACCAGTTCCAGATACAGCTTGATAAGTCGCAATATTAAGAAACTTAATATTAAAATTTTCATGAATTGGCTTTAATGCCATAAGCAATTGCGAAGTAGAGCAATTTGGGTTTGCTATTAAACTAGGTTTTGTTAATTCTCTAAGTATTTCTCCGTTTATTTCTGGAATGATAAGTGGTACGTCTTCTTTATATCTAAATTCTGATGAGAGATCTATTACATATGCACCTGCACTAACAAAATTTCTTGCATGTTTTTGAGCAACTGAAGAACCAGCAGCCAAGATGATTAAATTTGCTTTAGTCGCATCAAATAAATCAACATCATCGATGACGTAGGTTTGATTCATTAAACTAACCTCATCACCTACAGATGACTTGCCTAATGGGTAAAAGTTATTAACTTGAAAGTTTTTCTTCTCTAAAAGCTGTATGATTTTTTGACCTACAACTCCTGATGCTCCAACTAAAGCTAAATTTAATTCGTTATTCATTGCTCATGATCTCAATTAGCGAGGTAGCTACCTCAGATGTTTTTATATAATCTTCTGTTGTACTGATATCTTTGGTTCTGTGTCCTTTTTCAATAAATATCTTAATTGAATTTTCTAATATATCGGCAAGTCCTGTCTGGTTTAGCGAATACCTTAGGGCCATTGCAAGTGACGCAATCATAGCGATTGGATTTGCGATATTCATTCCTGCTATATCTGGAGCACTTCCATGACATGGCTCATACATTCCTTGTGAAGAACTATTTAATGATGCTGATGGCAGCATCCCAATTGACCCCGACAGTGTTGCTGCAATATCAGAAAGAATATCACCAAATAGATTACTTGAGACAATAACATCATATTGATTTGGGTTGAGAACTAATTGCATGGCTGTATTGTCAGCAAGTTGATGTGAAAGCTCAACATCAGGATAGTCTTTAGCCATATCTGTAACTATTTCTCTCCAAAATTTTGAGACTTCAAGAACATTTGCTTTTTCAACTGAACAAAGTTTGCCTTTTCTCTTTTGCGCAGATTCAAAACCAATTTTTGCAATTCGTCTTATCTCATCTTCGTTATAAACCATTGTATTGAAAGCATAATTTGGAGTCTCATCAGTAACTATTGCTCTTGGCTCTCCAAAATATATACCGCCAGTTAGCTCTCGGACTATCAATATATCAAGACCTTCTATAATTTTATTTTTTATTGGAGAAGCTGATGCAAGTTCATCAAATAAAAATGCAGGTCTCAAATTAGCAAACAAACCTAGCTCTTTTCTTAATGTTAAAAGAGCTTGCTCAGGTCTTACATCCCAACCCAAATCATCCCATTTTGGTCCTCCAACAGCACCAAATAAAATTGCATCTGATTTTTTTGCTTCATTGAGGACATCATTTGGAATTGGAGAACCATGCAGATCATAGGCTGTTCCACCAACATCCATTGTCTGAATATCAAAATCAAGTGAATATCTATCGATTAAATAATTTAAAATTTCAATTGAAGAGGCTGTTACTTCTTGGCCAATACCATCACCAGGTAGAATTAATATTTTTTTAGTCATGTGCAAATATCCAGGGTTTTGCTTTCATCCTTTCTTCTTCAAAGCGCTTAATAAGATCTTTATGCTTAAGAGTAATATCTACATCATCTAATCCATAAATTATTCTCTCAAGAAGGTTGTCATCCACATTAAATGAAATTTGATTATTGCCTGTATCAATAAGTTTTGTTTCTAGGTTGATTGCCATATCAGAACCACTATTTTCATACTGCAGGAATAAATCTTGAATCTGATCTTTGTTTAATACAATTGGCAATACTCCATTTTTAAAACAATTATTGTAAAAAATATCTCCAAAAGAAGAGGCTATCACAGCCTTAATACCAAAATCTCTTAAAGCCCAAACTGCATGCTCTCTTGAAGAGCCACAACCAAAATTGTCTCTTGTAAGTAATACTGATGAATTAGCATAAGTTTCTTTATTAAGAATAAAATCGTGATTAAGATCTCTTTGATCAATGCTCATTCCAAGTTTACCTTGATCATGAAATCTCCAACCATCAAATAAATATTCACCAAAACCAAATTTTTTAATCGATTTTAAATATTCGGTTGGAATGATTTGATCCGTATCAATATTATCCCTATCAATTGAAGCCACAATACCCTTTATGGAATTAATGTTGGTCATGATAAATCTCCAACTGTTCCATTGACTGCTACATAGGCAGCCATGGCTGGACTCATGAGGTGCGTCCTACCAAGATTACCTTGCCTGCCCTCAAAATTTCTATTTGAGGTAGATGCACATCTTTCATATGGCTCTAATTGATCAGGGTTCATCCCTAAGCACATTGAGCAGCCTGGATCTCTCCATATAAAACCAGCTTCTTTAAAAATAATATCAAGGCCCTCTGATTCAGCAATGCTTTTTACCGTGCCTGAACCTGGGACTACAATTGCTTCTTTAATAGATGAACTTACTTTTTTTCCATCAACAACTTTTGCAGCATCGCGAAGGTCTTCTATTCTAGAGTTTGTGCAAGAGCCAATAAAAACTTTATCAAACTGCAAATCTGATAATTTTTGACTATTATCAATTCCCATATAATCTCTAGCAAGCATTAGGTTTTTGCTATCATTGGATGGTATTAATTCATCATAATCTATTGCCATTTCAGGTGAGGTGCCCCAAGTAACCTGAGGTTTTATTTTAGAAACATCTATTACTATTTCTTTATCAAATAGAGCATCAGTATCGCTTTTGAGATTATGCCAATAATCAATTGCATTATTTAAATTTTGCTCATCTAAAAATGTATGCCTCTTTACGTATTCAATAGTAGTCTCATCAGGTGCAACAAGACCCACCTTTGCACCAGCCTCAATTGCCATATTGCAAATGGTCATTCTTGCTTCCATAGAAATAGATTCTATATAATTTCCTGAAAATTCTATCGCATGGCCGTTACCACCAGCTGTGCCTATTTTTTTGATCAAATACAAAATTATGTCTTTTGAGGTAACTCCTGGCATAGTTGATCCATTAAAAACTACATTCATGTTTTTTAATTTTGAAATTTTTAATGTTTGTGTGGCTAATACATGCTCTACCTCAGATGTGCCTATCCCCATTGCTAGACAACCAAATGCGCCATGAGTAGATGTGTGTGAATCTCCGCATACAATGGTCATTCCTGGAATGGTATAGCCTAACTCTGGACCAATAACATGTACTATGCCTTGATGACTTGATGAGATATCAAATTGTTTTATGCCAAATTTATTACAATTTTTATCAAGCTCGACAACCTGTATTCTAGAAATCTCATCATCAATATGTTGAGTGGAAAATGCATCCCCTCTCTCAGTAGGCACATTATGATCAGGGGTAGCTATATTAGCCTCTAATCTCCATGGTTTTATATTTTTTTTCTGGAGCCCTTCAAATGCCTGTGGTGAAGTTACTTCATGAATAAAGTGCCTATCAATATATAAAAGAGATTCCCCAGAATCTAATTTAGAAACATGATGTTCATCCCAAAGTTTGTCGTATAACGTTCTAGGCATATCATTCAATAAATGGAGGTTCTTGTTTTATATCACCGCACTGAGCTCTATTTCTCAAAACATGATCCATAATTACAAGATTAACCATGGCCTCAGCTATTGGAACAGCTCTTATACCAACACAAGGATCGTGTCTGCCTTTAACTTGAATATCTACCTCATCACCATCTTTGTTTAAGGTTTTACCTGAAGTTTGGATGCTTGAAGTAGGTTTAATTAAAAAATCGAGATTAATTGCATCACCATTTGAAATACCACCGAGTATTCCTCCAGCATTATTGGAGGTGAAACCAGTTTTTCTAATCTCGTCTCTTATTTCTGAACCCTTTAAAGATAATATATCTTCGGCATTCCCTATTGATACAGATTTCACAGCATTAATGCTCATAATAGCCTTTGCAAGGTCAGCGTCCAGTTTGTCAAAAACAGGTTCGCCAAGACCTATTGGGCAGTTTTCAACACTTACCCCAAGCTTAGCACCAACAGAGTTGCCTTCGGCTATTAGCGCCTCAAACATTGAATTTAATTCATCCAGTTTTGACTCATCTGCGAAAAAATATTTGTTTGTTTTGGGTGCATCAAGATTAATTTTGTCTGCTTTAATATTACCAATTTGACTTACATAACCTTTAGTAACAACACCAATGCTTTCAAGATATTTTTTTGCAATTGCTCCGGCTGCAACTCTCATAGCAGTCTCACGAGCACTCGATCTTCCTCCGCCTCTGTAATCTCTATGACCATATTTTGCATGATAGGTAATATCTGCATGATTAGGCCTAAAGGTATCTTTAATATCAGAGTAATCTTGTGATCTTTGATCTTTGTTATAAATAACTAAGCCTATCGGTGTGCCAAGTGTTTTTCCTTCAAATACTCCTGACAAGATCTTAACAGCATCATCTTCTTTTCGTTGAGTCGTAACATCGGATTGCCCTGGCTTTCTTCTATCAAGCTCTTTTTGAATATCTTCTTCACTGATCTCTATTTGTGGAGGACATCCATCAATTATGCAACCCAAAGCCACACCATGGCTTTCACCAAAAGTAGTAACTCTAAAAATTGTTCCAAAAGTATTACCTGACATGCAAAGATTATAATCTAAAAATGAAATTCAGCTATATTTTATGGGGTTTTAAAGCTGATTAGAACTTATTTGTTGATACTGTAAGCATTTCTTGAAAATCTATAACACTCATTTTTTCAAGTTCTTCTTGGTTTATGCATTTTTTAAATATTAAATTTGCTTTCTCTTTTCCGTAAGTTAGCTCTAAGTTTCTCTTAAATTTTTGCTCAAGGACAGGAATTCCCTCTTCTCTTCTTCTTTTATGCCCGATAGGATATTCAACTTCTATTACCTCTGATGAAGTACCATCATTAAAGTGAATCTGAATTCTATTAGCAATAGAGCGCTTATCAGCTTCATGATATTCTCTTGAATATCTCTCATCTTCTTTGATATCCATTTTTGATCTTAATTGATCAATTCTTGGATCAGACGCAACATCATCTTCGTAGTCTTCTGCAACTAAGTCTCCTTTTAATAAGCCTATAGCTATCATGTATTGAAGACAATGGTCTCTATCTGCAGGGTTATTTAGCTCCCCAACTTTAGAAATTATTCTAATCGCAGATTCGTGTGTAGTTACCTCAATAGATTTAATATCATCAATATCCTTAATTAAAGGATGAAGTTTTACAGCTGCTTCAACTGCGGTTTGTGCATGAAATTCAGCGGGAAAACTGATTTTAAATAAAACATTCTCCATCACATATGTTGCAAGAGGTTGGTCAAGGGTAATAGCTTTCTTGTTGAAAGAAACATCCTCAAAGCCCCATGTTGGAGCTGATAAAACTCCTGGATAACCCATCTCACCCTGAAGAACAATCATTGCAAGTCTTACTGCTCTACTTGTTGCATCACCAGCCGCCCAGCTTTTTCTTGATCCTGCATTTGGAGCATGTCGATATGTTCTTAAACTTTGTCCATCAACCCATGCATGTGAAACAGCATCTTTAATCTGGTCGAGGTTCCCACCTAAAAGTTTTGTAGCTATAGCAGTAGATGCAACTTTAACAAGCACAACATGATCTAAGCCAACTCTATTGAAACTATTTTTTAATGCAAGAACTCCCTGAATTTCATGTGCCATTATCATGCAGTGGAGAATATCTTTGACACAAAGAGGTTTTTCACCTTTGTCTATATTTTTTTGGGAAACAAAATCTGTTACTGAAAGAATTGCACCAAGATTATCAGATGGATGGCCCCATTCAGCAGCCAACCAAGTATCATTATAATCTAGCCACCTAACCGAACAGCCAATATCAAATGCAGCTTTGATGGGATCTAATTTAAAATTAGTGCCAGGCACTCTTACTGCGAAAGGAACTGTTGTACCATCGACAACTGGACCGAGCATTTTTGTACATGCAGGAAATTGAAGAGCTAAAAGCCCGCAACCAATAGTATCTATCAAACAGTTTCTTGCTGTTTCCAGTGCAAGTTTGGAATCGATATTATATGAATCAACATACTCAGCAATTTCAGTAATAATGTTGTCGTAGTCTGGCCTTACATTAAGGTCAACATTTGATGACATTTTTATGTCCTGTCAGCTATGTCTACCCATTCAGAGCTTTCAACACCTGTATACTCAGCACTAGGTCTAATTATTCTATTATTTGCTCTTTGCTCCATGCAATGCGCAGTCCAACCAGAAACCCTGGACATAACAAATATTGGTGTGAATAATTTTGTAGGAATCCCCATATAAAAATATGCAGGGGCATGAAAAAAATCTGCATTAGCAAACATTTTCTTTTCATCAGCCATAACTTTTTCAACCTCTTCGGCTACATGATATAAGGTATCATCATCAGCCAAATCTGATAACTCTTTAGCGTATTCTTTAATCACTGCGTTTCTTGGGTCCCTTATAGAGTAAACAGCATGACCAAATCCCATAATCTTTTCTTTTCTTTCTAGCATAGAGAGAATATTGGTTTTAGCTTCTTCTCTAGAAGTCCAATTTTCAATTAATTCCATAGCTTTTTCATTTGCACCACCATGCAGAGGACCTCTTAATGATCCAATGGCAGCTACAACACATGAATGAATATCTGACATAGTAGAGGCACAAACCCTAGATGTAAAAGTTGATGCATTAAACTCATGCTCAGCATATAAAACTAATGAAACATCCATAACATTTCTATGTAAATCAGATGGTGACTTACCATGAAGAATATGAAGGAAATGACCAGCCATACTATCTTCATCATTAACAAGATCTATATCTAGGCCCTCGTGAGAATATTTGTACCAATAAGTAACAATAGAGGGCATAGTCGCAATCATTCTATTAATTGAGTTTAGTTGATTGGAAAAATCTCCCTCAGGTTCAAGATTTCCAAGCATTGAAGTTCCTGTTCGCATAACATCCATGGGATGGGCTTCAGCTGGGATTTTCTTTAGAACATCTTTTAGATCTTGTGGCAGATCTCTTTGACCTTTGAGTAATGCCTTGTATGAGTCTAGCTCACCTTGATTGGGTAATTTATTGTATAAAAGCAGGTAAGCAACTTCTTCAAATGTAGCTTTCTCAGCTAAGGTTTCGATTTTATGACCTCTATATGCTAATCCTTCAATCTGTCCAACAGTTGATAATGAGGTTTCTCCTGCAACCTGACCTCTTAAGCCAGCACCTTCTAGTTTTTTTACCATTTTATGGGTCCCCTAGTTTGTATTTTTTGAAAAAAGCTCGTCGAGCTTATTTTCATATTCATGATAATTGAGTCTTTCATATAACTCTTCACGGGTCTGCATTATATCTAACAGAGACTCTTGTGTCCCGTCTTTAGCCAGCGAAATGTAAACTTTTTCCGCTATTTGGCTCATAGCTCTAAAAGCAGATAGAGGGAAAAGCATCATATCAACCCCTACTGAACTTAATTCATCTTTAGTGAATAAAGGTGTTTTGCCAAACTCAGTTATGTTAGCTAAAACTGGAGCTGAAATAGACTCTTTGAGTGTTTTGTAATCATCTAAACTTGAAACTGCTTCAAGAAATATGCCATCGGCACCATTCTCAATATAGCTTTGAGCTCTTTCTATAGCTCCACTCATGCCCTCATTTGCAAATGAATCAGTTCGAGCCATTATAAAAAAATTCTCATCTGTTCTACCGTCAACAGCTGCTTTTATTCTGTCTTCCATTTCAGCTGGTGATACAAGTGATTTATTTGGCCTATGACCACACCTTTTTTGTGAAACTTGATCTTCAATGTGCACTGCTGCAGCTCCTGCTTGAATCATCTCTTTTATTGTCCTTGATATATTGAATGCACCACCCCACCCCGTATCAATATCTACAAGCAAGGGCAAAGAAGAAGCGTTTGTAATTCGCTTCACATCTATAAGAACATCCTCTAAGGAGGTAATACCTAAATCTGGAATTCCATATGATGCTGCAGCCACACCCCCACCTGAAAGGTAAAGCGCTTGATGTCCAGACCTTTCAGCCAATATAGCTGAGTACGCATTAATTGCACCTGGAATTATAAGAGGGCTATTCTCTTTGAGAGCTTTTCTGAATTTTAAGCCTGACGACATGGTTGGAGATTATAAAGCACAAATATAGCAATTCCCAAATGCTATTTTAAGAGTAAAATTTAATACCTCTTATAATTCTGTCTTTATTATTTTTTCTTCTCCATTTATTAGTATCTCTAAGACTATATACACATCCGCAATACTCTTGTTGATAGAACTCTTCTTTTTTTGAAATTTCTATCATTCTTGATGCGCCGCCTTTCTTTCTCCAATTAAAATCCCAATATTCTACAGAAGTATATCTAGATGCAGCTCTTTGGCCCGAATCATTTATTTGATCCATGTCTTTCCATCTAGATATACCTAAAGTGGTTGCATAAACCCCATATCCATTCTCTTTTGCAAAAAGTGCTGATCTTTCAAACCTCATATCAAAGCATTCGGTGCACCTTTTGCCCCTCTCTGGCTCATTCTCTAGACCTTTTACTCTTTCAAACCAATTATCCTTATCATAATCGGCATCAATGAAATCAAAGCCAAGCTTATCGCAAAATCTTTTGTTCTCATTTTTTCGAATTTCATATTCTTCTTTTGGATGAATATTTGGATTATAGAAATATACTGTTGTTTCAATTTTTGATGCAGCAACGGCTTCCATTATTTCTCCCGCACAAGGAGCGCAGCAACTATGCAGAAGTAATTTAGAGTCTTTAATAGGTAGCTCTAATTCTGGTCTGACATAATTATCGTGTTTTAAGCTTTCATTCATTTGTAAAATATTGAATTTTGTAAAAATGCATTTTCAAGATCTTCATAATTATCAAAAGATTGGATATGCGGCTGTGATGACGAGATCTTTTCAGGAGCATTTATAAAAAAACCTTTTTCAGCAACATCAAACATTTGTATGTCATTGTATGAGTCTCCAGCAGCAAAGCACCTGTAACCCATGCTTTGAAAGCCAAGTATTGCCTGTTTTTTTGCGGTTTCGTGTCTTAAATTATATGAACTTATAGTGCCGTCTTTTTCAACCCCAAGGTTGTGGCATAGCAAAAGTGGAAAGCCCAACTTTTGCATTAATGGTTGAGCAATTTCATGAAATGTATCTGAAAGAATTACAACTTGAAAATTTTGACGAACTCTATTTATAAAATCTTCTGCTCCAGGGAGAAGATCTAATTCTGAGGCAGCCTTTTGAACATCGCTAAGTTTTAGATTGTGCTTAGACATTATATCTAGCCTAAAGTCCATCAATTCTCCATAACTTGGAATGTCTCTAGTTGTCTTATTAAACTCATCAATACCAGTATTTTTTGCTACTTGCTCCCAAATCTCTGGAGTTAAAGTGCCTTCCATATCAAAACAAACTATTTCCATTTCTTATCCTTTATTTTTAATTCCATATGGCACATGACCAGATGTAAGTTCACTTGAGGCATCTATGATATTATTTTTTTGATCATCAAAGAATATGTCCGCATTAAAAGATTTCAAAAAATCTTTCTTAGGCATACCACCCAAGAATAAAGATTCATCAATTCTAACCCCCCACTCTCTCAAAGTTTTAATAACTCTTTTGTCTGATGGCGCTGATCGTGCCGTTACAAGAGCAGTTCTTATTGGACAACTTTCTTGATCAAAATCATTTTGTATTTTATTTAGTTCTAATAAAAAATTTTTAAAAGGTCCCGCTTTAAGCGGATTCTTAGCATTTTTTTCATTTTTAATGAAAGCATTTAAGCCCTTCTCATGATAGATTTTTTCAGACTCGTCAGAAAAAATTACAGCATCGCCATCAAAGGCTATCCTTAATTGATTTTTATCTAATGACTTATCTTGATGATTTAACCCACTAGAGACGATTCTAGCTGCGGCCACATTCCCATCAATTGCTAATTTAACGTCTTCAATACTGCTTGATAAGAATAAATGAACTCCAAAGTCCTTTACATACCTATGTGGGCTCTCACCTCCACAAAAAGCAGCTCTACTAATATCCAAACCATGATCTTCAATAGAATTCCTAATTCTTAGGCCTGTATCTGATGAATTCCTAGAAAGCAATATAACCTCTATTCTTTTATCATTGTTGTAGTAACTGTTTAAACTCAATATTTTTTTTACTAGGTGAAATGCCTCACCGG
>Ga0255769_10005554_pt1 | contig 11811 bp, 8 predicted proteins | sample 041ome_9_FD_179637 | JGI IMG/M metagenome (GOLD analysis project Ga0255769, IMG submission 179637) | Coastal salt marsh microbial communities from the Groves Creek Marsh, Skidaway Island, Georgia - 041413US metaG (version 2) | ecosystem: Environmental > Aquatic > Marine > Intertidal zone > Salt... | reverse complement strand
AAATTTAGAATTATTAAGTCTGGATGTTGGTAAGAATTTAAGAAATTATTTAATGCAAGAAGTTTATAAATTAGGAAATATGTCAATTTCAGATATTTATTTCTATGTTAATCAGGTAGGATCACACGTAGGATCATTTTATAAATCATTTTCTCATTTTTTTAATAGCGCATTACAAATCATAGGATATAGTTTGTTTCTAATTTATACAGATCTTGATACATTTCTAATTTTTGGTTTAGGAGCTATCTTAATTGCCTTTCCTTCGACATACTTATTAAAAAAGGGAAAATATTTCCAACACAAGGTTTTCAATGAAGGAAAAAATCTAAATTCCACAATTCAGAGAATTGTTGAGAATGTATTTCTAATTAAGATTTTAGATACTTTTAAAAAAGAGTTTGCTAGGTTAAATGAAAGTCTTGAAAAATTCAGATTTAACCAAAGACAAAATACAATCTATGGAAGTATAAATAGCATAATGCCAAGTTTTTTTACAATTTTCACACTTTCTATAATTTTCGTAAATTTCAATATATCCAAAGTTATATCTCTCGAATTTATAGCAATACTTACAAGATTATTTCAATCAATTGGAAATTTGAACAATGGATTAGGTCTCGTTGTCAACTCAGGAGTAAATGTCGAGGAATTATATAAACTTGAAAAGAACAAACCAAAAATTTATACAAATAATTATGTTATTTCACCAAACATCAAGAATGCTGTAGAGATACAAGGTGCTACTTTTAAATATTTAAACTCTGATACGCCGATATTTGAAAATATAAATATTGATATACACAAACATTCCCATACGGTAATAACTGGTCCGAATGGATCAGGAAAAAGTACACTTCTTGGAATGATTGCTGGATTATATTTACCGGAAACTGGAAAAACAAAAACTTATTCAAAACACATTGGTTATGTTGGTGTCACACCACTAGTTTTTGAAGGAAGTTTAAAAGAAAATCTACTGTATGGAAACAATAAAGCAGTAGATGATTTAAAAATTTATGATCTTCTTGAGGAGTTTCAGTTTTTCAACGATGAAAAGTTTGAATTAACTAAATTAATTTCAAACAAAACTCTTTCATCAGGTCAGCTTCAGAAAATTTCTTTTATTAGGTCACTATTAAATGACTCTGATATATTATTGCTGGATGAATCTACTTCCAACCTAGACGAAAAATCTAAAAAATTTATATTTAGTATTCTCAACGAAAAAGAACTTACGATTATTAATTCAACACATAATTATCAAGATTTTAGCTTCGACCATCACCTAAAACTTACTGTTTCTGATGGTATTCGCAGAATAGAGAAGTTCTAAAAAATATCAATTTAAAGCAAATGCTTATGTTTATTAAGGACTAAATTAATTAATTCCTCATTCTCCTTGTAGGGTCTAGGCATATGAAAACTTGTGAAAGTTTCTCCATGGTGTAACAATTTTTCTAAGTGTTCTTCAATTCTATTTCTATTAAATCTCTTAAAACCAGTTTCAATATCATTAAGTTTTACAACTCTCGCACTATTTTTTTTAGAAAACTTTGATACATATTTTTGAAGTTTGATTTGATCTGTATACCAACCTGATCCTTGAAATGAATAATTATTTTTATACCAACGGTTTAATTTTTTATAAATGTCTTTTTCAGACTCTATACCAAAAATCTCTTTCCAAGTGGCACTATTTGCAGCATTCCACATCATAGAAATCATATTTTTTGGAACTCCAGCATCTGGACGATAAATTACAAAAGCATCATCCGAGATTTTATTGATTGAATTAACAAAGTAATCTTTAGACAGAGGGAGAGAGTCTATATCTGAGACAATACAGTTTTTATTCTTCAATAAGGTGGGAAATAAAATTCTTATATTTTGGGCTACAAAAGCAGAATCTAATTGGCGACTTTCAAATTTTATGATATTTCCTTCCAGACGTAATTTTTCATTACCTGTATAAACCAATATGGGTTCAACACCCATTTGAAGCCATGCTGATGAAACCACTGGCCAAAAGTCTATATAGTTTGAATTTTCATTACTAGCTAAGATCACAGTATCTAATTTCATATTTTTATGATAAATAGACTTACCTTGTACTTATAACATTAAATATTAATTTATTTATTTATGTAAAGTGGTTCATCAAAACGATATACAATAAATCAATGAAAAAAATTTATAATCTTTTAGATACTAAAAAAATTGAGAGAATTTCCTTTAGGACTGACATCAATGGCCTAAGGGCTGTAGCTGTTCTCTCAGTAATACTTCATCATGCTGAATTTAAATTTATTTCAGGAGGCTGGCTAGGTGTAGATATATTTTTTGTTATATCAGGTTTTTTAATTTCAAACATAATTATCTCAGAGTTAAATACTGGAAACTTTAAGTTTAAAGAGTTCTATATAAGAAGAATAAGAAGAATAATACCTGGATTATTTTCAACACTTTTAATAACAATTCCTTTTGCTTATTGGTTACTAATTCCCAAAACATTAAAAGAATATGTCGATTCATTAGTTTCGTCTATTTTCTTTTATGCAAATTTATATTTTCGAGATCTAGATTTTTATAATGCTTCTGGCACAAAAGTCATGCCGCTTCTTCACACATGGAGCTTAGCAATTGAAGAACAATTCTATATAATTTTCCCCTTACTATGTTGGGTTATATTTAGATATTTTAGAAATTTTATTTTTTATATATTATCTTTTATTTTCTTATTATCTATCTATTTGAACTCAACAACAAATTATTTAGTAAAGTTCTATGAAATACAATTTAGAGCATGGGAATTACTATTTGGTGCGTTAATTATGATTCTTTATGGAAAAGTACATATTAAGCACGTTGAGAAAATTGGTTTAATGACTTTACTATTTAGTATATTTTACTTTGATGACACAATGCTTACATTAAATTCAATTGAGCCAAAATTAGTTGCAACAATAGGTACTGGTTTAACCCTTCTCGGTAATAAATCAGAAATACCTTTTAAGATACTTGACAATAAATTTTTTATGTTAATGGGTAACATTTCATTTTCTGCCTATTTGCTGCACCAGCCTATTTTTGCATTTACAAGAGTAGCAATCAAAAGAAACATATTGACCAATAGTGAATATTTGTATGAAGTTTTAATTATAGTTATAGTTTTTCTTGCATATTTAAATTGGAAATATATTGAGAAAACTTTTCAAAATACTAGTGTAAGAAACCTTACTATATTTGTCTTTTTATCAATGTTTATATTAATAAGTTTTATTTTTGTCTCATCGCAGAGCAATTATTTTTCTGATAGGTTTGATTATGTTCCTGAAGAGGTTCTTTATTACTCTACTTCTTCAAACATTTATCCTTTAACATACGATAACTCCGATTATAAATTCCAAGAATCAAATTGTGATAACAAAATAATGAGCTATAGGTATTGCACTTTCTACAACACCAATTCAAGCAATAGAATTATCTTAGTAGGAGATTCACACGCTAATGCACTATCAGTATCATTTCTAGTTGAATTGGAATCTTTAAAATCTGACTTTAACTTATTGTTCTTTCCAGCAACAGCAGGAAGATGCATACTTTCACAACAAAGTGATACTTTGGGATATGTTGAAGAATGCTCAGAACAATTTTACAATAACTTCATAAACCTTCTAAATAAAGAAAATGATATAGTTGTTACATTTGGTCGATATAATACATGGATTTCTGATAAAGGAAAAAGAGAATCGAAATGTGAAGATTGTGATCATATCGATGTTATTACAGATAGATTTTCTACAATATCAGAAAATTCAAAACACTTAATTATTATTGAGCCGATACCAACTTACAAAATACCTGTTGCAGAAAGCTACTTGAATAAAGTAAATGTTTGGGGAACTCCTGTTACTAAAGACTTAAAAAATTGGGAAATTGCAATTCAAGATACTGACATGTTGTTTAAAAAGTTAAACGGTGAAAATATTAAATTTGTCTCAACAATTGAAGTGTTCTGTAACTTAAAAGGGGAAAATAAGTGTTATGCTTCAGATGAAAACAATTTATATTATTCAGATACAAACCACCTCACCCTTACAGGTGCAAACTTGATAACCAACAAAGTAGAAGAACTCATTAATGATCTAAAATAAATTTTTTACTTATTCTTAGTATTTTCTAAAAAGAATGTAATTACAATTGATACAAATATTTGTACTGAAATAAAGAAAGACATTAAAAATAATAAAAATAAAGGATTTTGGAAAATAAACCGATCTAAGGAATATTTTTGATAAAGAGATATTAATAAGAAAATTGTTGAGAGTATCAAAAATATAAAAGAAATTTTACCAAGGACATATCTAGAGCTTTTTTGAAATCCGTTTGTTAGATAAATTAAGACAGCATCAACAATGACTGGAAGAATTCTTCTGTAAGAATAATTTGTTTCTCCAAATTTTCGAGGTAAATGTTCTACGCCTATTTCTTTTACATCAAGACCATTTTTATAGAGAAGTATGTTGAATATTCGATGAATATCTCCAGAAAGTTGAAAGGAGTTAGAATCTACCTTTTTAAAAATTTTAAGGCTACACCCTAAATCCTTAAATTTTGTTCGTGTTATTTTACCGACTATAAAGTTGCCTAATTTTGATAGTATTTTTCTTGAAAGTTTGTCTTGTCTGTTCTCCCTATAGCCAACAACAGCATCCGTATTATCGAAGTTGTCGTTAAAGTAATTTAAGACTTTTATTATTTCTTTTGGAGGGTTTTGACCATCTCCATCTAGAGTACAAATAAATTGGTATATTGAATTTTCTATTCCTATTTGTATTGATTTTGTCTGACCTAAATTAGCATCATTTCTTATAATTTTTATATTTTTCGATTCTTCAATAAATTCCTCAAGTTTATTTTCACTAAAATCGTCAATAATTATGACTTCGTAATTAAGTTTTGTTAAAGATAATGATGATTGAATCTCAGATAATAAATGAGGAATATTCTCTTCTTCATTTAGTGAGGGTACAATAATAGAAAGTTCATTTATCAATATATTAGATTATAAAGTAAAGACTTATTATTTGTAAAGATTTATTTCTCATCAATATAAAAAAATAAGTTTAAGAATGCGTGATAATTGTTAAGTGTAAAATTAACTATGCTAAAAAATATATTAGTTCTATCGTCAACGTTTCCCCTATCAGATACTGATAAAACGCCTACTTTTGTTAAAGATCAAATAGTTAGCTTAAAAAAATTTTATCCAGAGCTCAATTTTTACGTTATTAGCGCATCAAATCAAAATAACGACTTTGAATTAAATAATTACTTTACACAATTTCGATATAGATATTTTTACAAGAGGTTTGAGAAATTTGGCACTCAAGGAATAATGCCAACCTTAAAAAGCAATTTTATGTATTATCTTATCCTTCCATTTTATGTGCTGGCACAAATCTTTTATAGCTTATTTTTTATAAAAAAGAATAATATTGATTTAGTTTATGCTCACTGGGTTATGCCACAAGCAATAACTGCATTAATCATTAAAAAAGTATTCAAAGTACCTTTTGTTTTTACTTCTCATAGAGGAGATGCAGAAATTTTTCTTAAGATACCCTTTTTTGGAAAGAAGTTATTAGATGCAATTATCTTAAACGCCACCAAGTTTACTACAGTATCAGAGGATACTTTTTCAAAACTTTATGTTTCGACAAATCAATTTGAAGAAGCAAAAAAAAAGAACTTAACACTTCCAATGGGAATAAGAGATGAATTGTTCGATAAAACAATTCCTAAAAAACCTTCTGTCTTTCAACAAAATCAAAAACTAAAACTATCTATTATAGGAAGGTTTGTCGAGGAAAAGGGTGTTGAAAATTTCATAAGTGAATTAGCAAATAGACCTAAGAATTTAGAAAATTTGGAAGTACTTCTTTGTGGTTCAGGTGTCTTAAGGAAAAGATATGAAACTTTAATAAAAAAATATAATTTTGAGAATAAAATCTATTTATCAGATAATTTTTTAAAAATTGATGAACTCAAGTATATTTATCTAAATTCAGATTTTATTGTTATCCCATCTCTTTCAGAAGGCCTCCCTGTGGTTTTACTTGAGTCATTATATTTTTCTAAGGTAGTAATTTCTTCAAATAAGAGCAACGCTGGTGAGATAATTACACACGGTAAAGATGGATTTATTTATGATCCTTCAATTGAAAACGACTTTAATAAACTTTTTTCAAAAATTGTTAGTAATAAATTTGATTTAGATTCCATTGCAAAAAATGCTTATAAAATCGGTAAGGGTTACAAATCTATAAATACTTCAAAAAAGTTATACAAGCATTTTTTTAATATATAAATTAAAAAGTAAACAAATCATTTAATAAAAAAGCTTTTAACTAATAGTAGAAGTTGATAAACCTAAGTTCTGATGAAAAAGACAGTTTTAGGTTATAAAATTATTAAAAATTACAGTCTTATTTTTGAAAATTTTTATTTATGAATATAGATGAATAATTAAAGTCTTTATAAAAAAAATAGTCATCACCTTTACAATAAGATTCATAAAAGTCTTTAAAATTAAAACCACATATCAATACATCGGGTTTTGAATTAATAATAAGATCTATAGAGTCAGCTTTTAGTGCATAATGCTGTAAATCATTAATAAGATCTGGTTTATCAAAATATAATGGTGTGAAGGCAACATAGTTAATAGCTCGTAAATTTGAGAAGTTGCTCAAAATAATATTTTTATTTGCAAAAATTGTTTCTAATTCGGGGTAGCTATTAACAAGTTCATACGCAATTAATTCATATTCATATTCCTTGAAAATATTTATTTCTTTTGAGTCAGCATTTACTGATGGGTAGATAGTAAAAATTATAAATGAAAATGAGATAATTCTATAAAAATTAAGTTTCAAAATACTAAAATTAGAATCTGACTTCACATAGAAAAATGAAAAATTATACAAAAAAAATATTAGAAAATATAAGAAATGATGACCATAATATTTACCGCTAATAATAGGAATAAAAATTGAAGATGTAATTAAATAAAAAGTGGTTATTAAATTTAAATCCAAGTCAAATTTTTTTTTATTAGTAACAAAAAAATATATAAATAGCGCGCATAATATTACGAAATAAAAAAATGAAAAATAACTTAAATTATCTTTGAGGAGATAAAATATAGAAAGTAACCCAACACTTGCGTTTTCAGAGACGTATGTAAAAGGATAAATAACATTTGTATAAATAAAGATTTCAAATAAATCATTTAAATAGAAAATCAACATTGTTATTAAATTAACAAATGTAAATGAGGCAATAAAATTTAGAGTTTTGTTATTTCTATATGCACGGTATAAAAATATTGGTAAAAATATATATATTATATTTGTTATTAAAGTGGCTGAAGCAATAAGAATGCCAGAAATAGTGTAGTTATCAAATTGCTTTTCAGTGAAAATACAAAAAATAAGTAGCAAAATTATAATTTCTTCATAGTAAATAGAGTTTCCAAATATATTATTTGTTGCGATTAAAATATAAAAAAATGTAGGCAAAAGAGCAATTGAAGTTAGCCCTGATTGCTTAAAGTTATTGGTAAAAATAAGATAAGAAATTACTGTTTTTAATAGAATTACCAACAGGTTTATCAATGACATGGTATTAAATGTGATTAAATCAAAGAACTTATACATATAAAAAAAGAGGGGACCCTTACCGTCCCAAACAGTAGAGTAAGGAAGGTTTTGAAAAGACACTTTTCGTCCTTTTACAAAAGAAGCCTCTAAATCATGTGAAGAGATAATCTCATATAAATTTAGCCTTACATACAAAAAATAGTTAAAGAAAAATAAGATTAAAAATATTATATATTTATTTGAGAGTATACTGTTTAGCTTCACAAACTCATATTAATTCAATAATCTTATTTAATATTCAGTAAATTTTTTAAACATAGACTGTGTAATTACTTTAAGCCCTAAAATGAAAATATTAATGAAATTTTTCAAAACAAAACTCCTTGTTGCAGTTAAAAACATAATTTTGTTTGCAAGTTTTGGGTATTTTCTATATTTTATTAATGGAAATGCATCAGAATTTTCTAGGTTAAAAAATTTTAATATTTTGATTATACTTCTGATTATATTTCTAAAATATACAGGTTTCCACTTTCTTTCATTAATGAACTTATATGTACTCAAAAATATCGATGTTAATCTTAACAAATTAACCTCTTTAAGCCTGACCTCTAAAAATGCACTAGGAAATCTTTCCCTACCCTTAAAGCTTGGTGCTGGATACAAGTTCTATTATTTAAACAAAAATTATAGTTTTAAATCTGCTCAATATTTTTTCTTATGGACTTTCATCTCTTTTATAAATTTATTTCCAATTATTGTTATTGCATTTATTATTTATGCGTATTCTGAACAGCTTAATTTTTTGTTAGCTTTACTTGCAATATTTGCACTATTGGTTCCTTTATTTTTGTCAGTGAAACTCACCACTAGCTGGAGTTTTTTAGAAAAATTTGGAGCGCTCAAATCTTTTAAATATTTTTCAAGTTCAAATATAAAACTTCAAATTTATCATGTGTTATTTTATTTCACAGAGTCAATAACAATTTTTATAATATTTAATAATCTTGATACCAGTATTAGTTATTTTTCTGCTTTTGCTTACATAGTATTATCTATAGCTATAAATTTAGTGAATATAACACCTGGAAATATTGGAGTTAAAGAAGGGTTGATTATTCTACTAAGCAGCATTCATGGAATAAGTTATGAAATAGTTATTATCGCTTCCATCATTGAGAGGTTGTTTTCGTTCATTGTTCTTTTTGGGATAGAATTTGTGCTTAACAAAAAATTTAAGATAAGTACTTGAAATGAAGTAAAACTTATTGGTGTAATTTAATTATCTTTCATGATACTTAAATAATCAGCCCACTCTCTATCAATGTAGCTATCTATTGAATATTCTTTTTGAACAAATTTGAATGCATTTTCAGAAGCCTTTTTAAATTCTATTTCAGTTACGCTATCTACAACTTCAAATAAATTATTTAACTTTTTGGAATATATAAATCCATTTTCCCCGTTGCTAATTATTTCAATGATATTTTTGATATCAGGTGCAAAGACGACACAACCTGCTGACATTGCTTCAATAAGAGATTTTGGGTTTCCTTCAAAATTAGATGCAGTTATAAAATATTTATATTCTTTATATTTTTTCAAGAGATCATCAAATTCAAACTTTCCAAGGAAGTTAATATTATTATCTGATTTTTCAATTAATTCACTTTTTAGGCTTCCATCGCCGATAATATCTAAAGTATATGGTGAAGGATTAAATAAATTTATAAGGTAATCATAATCTTTTTGTTTCTCAAGACGACCAACAGCTAAAAACTTATTTTCAGATCTTTTATTTAATCCATCATATTCTTTAATAGATATCCAGTTTCTTCTTAGTTTTAATTTATCTTTTTTAAATAAATATTTTTTGTTGATAAACTCAAAATCGCTTTCAGAAGAAACGGTATACAAATTAGATATATTTAAAGTTAATAAAGTTAGTAGGTAATAAAATGCGAGCTTTAATATACTCTTTTTGTTTTCTTTACTAAATATGAATAAATCAAAACCCGTTCTGGATAATAAAGGCTTACCAGTTATAAGTTTAATTGCAATTGCAAGCCAAGACCCCTTCAATTGGTTTGTTTTAATTAAATTAAAATTAATGGAATTATTTTTTAGTAAAGGATTAATACAAATTAAAGAATATATAAAATTATAAAACTTATTTTTTTTCTTTTTTAGGTATTTGTAAATGGGAAGAACTTCAATAAAATCATACCTGTCAACCAAATCAAAATCTGACTCATCTCCATAAGTTACAAAAGTGAAACTTACCTTATATTTTTCATGCAGCATAATATATGGCTTAAGTTCTCTTGATAATATTCCCGAATTCTTCCAATCTAAAAGAGAAGTTTCATGTGTAAATAGTAAGAGTACATTCACAAATATAATGATAATAAAAAAATATTTCTAGTTAATATAAGTTTTATATATATGAAAAAAATACTAGTGCTTCACAGTGAATACAGAAATCTTGGAGGAGAAGACATAGCTGTCTCGAATGAAATTAAATTTTTAAAAAAGCACTATGAAGTCGATACACTTATATTTTCAAATAAAACTATAAATGGAGCATTTTTTTTACTTGGTATTATTTTCAATAGTAACTTTAATTCAAATAAATTATTAAAAAAAAAGCTTGATAGCTTTAACCCTGATTTTGTATATATACACAATTTATGGTTTGCTGCTTCATTAGGAATATTCAAAATATTAAAAAAAGAAAAGAGAAAAGTACTGTTAAAGATTCATAATTTCAGATATTTCTGTTGCCAATCGTACTTTATTAAAAAACATTTAAATGGTAATAATTTATGCAAAGCATGTGGATTGAATAAACAATCCAATCTTTTTATAAACAAATACTTCAATGAATCTTATTTAAAGTCATTATATTCAATCCGCTTCAGTAGAAAATATTTTAAAATTATCAAATCATCAAACTTTAAAATACTTGTTTTAACTAATTTTCATAAAAACTTTCTAAGAGAACTTCAAATCCAACCAAACCAAATATTTGTATTTAATAATTTTTTAAAAATGAATAATCTTGAGCATAAGAAGATAAATGAAAGATTTATGCTTTATGCAGGAAGAGTTTCCAAAGAAAAAGGTTTAGAAGAATTAATAATTTCTCATGCTGAGTCAAGATTAAAACATATTACGTTAAAAATTATTGGAGACGGACCTGTTCTTGCAGAATTAAGGAGAAAATATAAAAATTACAATGTAGAGTTTTTGGGCTTTTTAGATAATGAAAATGTTAAACATTATATTAAAAATGCTTCCGTTGTAATTACAGCTACAAAACTATATGAAGGTCAACCAACTTTTTTATGCGAAGCATCATCAATGGGTGTTCCAGCTATATTTCCTGATAGTGGTGGAATAAGTGAATTTTTTCCAAAAAACTATCCTTTGATTTATAAACAATACGATTATTCAGATTTAACCGAAAAGATTAATCTTTCCGAAAATATTGAATTACTAAAGAAATTAGGAAATTCAAATCAAATTTATATAAGCGAACTTCTGGAAGAAAATTCAATTCTGGAAAAACTGGAACTGATATTGAATGACTAAAAAAGTATCAGTATTGATGAGTGTTTACAACGAAGAAAAAAAAGTCGGTGATTCTATAGAAAGCATTCTTAATCAAACTTATAAAAATTTCGAATTTTTAATTTTAGATGATTGTTCTACTGACTTAACGTACCAAATATTAAAAGATTATGAAAGCAAAGATAAACGCATAAAAATCTACCAAAATACAGAAAATTTAGGTTTAACTAGATCATTAAATTTTCTCGCTAGAAAATCGAAGGGAGACATATTGGCCAGACAAGATGCGGATGATTTAAGTTTAGAACATAGATTCAGTGAACAGCTTAAATTTATAGATAAATTTGACGCGGTGGTTTCTCGTGCAAGGATTCAAGGAAAAAATAATAAAATTCCTGGTTTTTCTTTTTATATTCCGTTTAAGATTATTCGCAAATTTAAAAACCCATACATACATGGAACTTTGATTATAAACAAAAAGATTTTTGATTCTATAGGAGGATACGATGAGAATTTTAAATATTCTCAAGACTTTAAATTATTTATAGATATTATAAGACATGGTTATAAG
>Ga0255769_10005547_pt1 | contig 11822 bp, 18 predicted proteins | sample 041ome_9_FD_179637 | JGI IMG/M metagenome (GOLD analysis project Ga0255769, IMG submission 179637) | Coastal salt marsh microbial communities from the Groves Creek Marsh, Skidaway Island, Georgia - 041413US metaG (version 2) | ecosystem: Environmental > Aquatic > Marine > Intertidal zone > Salt... | reverse complement strand
ATAAGCAAGGTAAGTTTGAATTGGAACCTTGGTTTGAGGCCATGCCAGAACTCATGCGTGAAGCAGTTCGAGAGTATTTGGGTTGGCACTTATTAGTGAAAGCAAGAAAGGTATAAATGGCTAAACTTAAGATCAGTGAAATATTTTATTCAGCACAGGGTGAAGGACGCTTTGTAGGTGTGCCTAGTGTATTCTTAAGAACATTTGGTTGTAACTTTACCTGTGGCGGATTTGGTATGCCCAGAGGTGAGATGTCAGCAGAGCGTGACGAAGTTAAAGTAGAACTATACAATCGCTATGAAGACTTACCTTTGGTTGACACAGGTTGCGATAGTTACGCATCATGGGATCCTAGATTTAAACACTTGTCACCTATGTTAGAAAACGAAGCAGTAGTAGATCGTTTACTGGAACTAACGCCTAACCATAAGTGGGTACAAGACAACGGTAATGATGTACACTTGGTAATTACAGGTGGAGAACCTCTACTAGGCTGGCAACGTAGCTATCAAGATTTGCTAAGTAATGATAGAATGACAGATTTGAAAAACATTACTTTTGAAACTAACGGCACACAAGAACTACATGAAGGTTTCAAAGATTATTTACTAGCATGGGCATTTGACAGAGGTGGTAACTTCCAAAGTGATATTACATTTTCAGTCAGTGCTAAACTATCAGCAAGTGGTGAGAGCTGGGAAGATGCTATTAAGCCTGAGATTGTTACAGAATACGAACGTTATGGTACAACCTATCTTAAGTTTGTGGTAGAAAAACCCAGTGACTTTGATGAAGTAGATCGTGCTGTCAAAGCATATCGTGATGCAGGATTTGAAGGTAGTGTATACATTATGCCAGTGGGTGGCGTGGTTAAAGTATATGACGGCAACAAATTTAGTGTAGCAGATGAGGCTATGCTACGTGGTTATAACTACTCACCAAGATTACACGTGGACTTATGGGGAAATAGTTGGGGCAAATAGAACGAGGATCAATTAGAGAAATTTTTATGCAACTATGGAAGATCATAGTTGTTGGTGTATTCTTTTATTGTTTATTTCTAGGTATGCTGACCTGGTTAGATCTTGTTATAGTTATAGCAGTTCACTATGTTTTATACACAGTTGGACTAGAACTAGGCTATCATAAACTTTTGTCTCATAGAGCATTTAAGACTAAAAACTGGATTAGGAATGTTTTAGTGTTTATGGGTACTTGCTTGGCGCACCCTAGTGTACTACAATGGGTAGACATACATAGAATTCATCACGCAAACTCCGACAAGCCTGGAGATCCACATTCACCTTGGGTTCCTAAAAGGTCCTTTTTAAAATATCTTTTAATAGATATGCCTAAATGCAAGAATACATATGAATTTTATAATGACAAAACGTTAATTTGGTTTGAAGAACACCAGCCCCATATAATTTGGACTGTGAGTATTATTTTATATATGTTAATTGGCTTAGAAGCAACGTTAGTTTGGTATCTATTACCAAGTTTCATATCACCTTATTGTTTAGGTATTGCTAACTATGTAACACACCAAGGTAAACATAATGGCTACGACTATGCTAGAAATTGGTACTGGATTGAAATACTAGCACCAGGTATGGGCTTTCATGGAAACCATCATGATACTCCGGGTACTTGGACACTAGCAAAAAAATATTGGTGGGCTGATCTATCAAGTATTATTGTAAAATTAATTAAAAGGTAGTATACTATGTTTAAATGGTTAAAAGAATTTTGGAATGATTGGTTTGAATTAGAGGACCTAGAACTGCTCGACGAAGCATATATGGAATACTATAGAAACGGGCCAACACACAAGGGAGATTACCCAGATGCTTGATAAGATAAAAAAGGTTTTTCAAAAGAAAGAAGAACCTAAAAAGAAAACTAAAAAGAAAACACCTATGGAAATTGCTACAGAAGCAGGCGAGCCATATGTTAATGTTTTAGGCATGGATGTAAGTCCAGAAGACATCAGCAACGGTAGTTTTGAATTAGAGTTTAACGATATATTTGTTGCCAGATTAATCAAAGCAGGTTATCAACAACAGCCTGATGATACTGATAATGAAATAGTTGATCGTTGGTTTCAAACTATTTGTCGTAATGTTGCTATGGAAACTTATGAACAGTTTCAAGCAGACCCAGACAACAGACGTAACCTAGGTGGCGGATACACGGAGGTCAAGTAATGGACTTATCATTTATCACAGCAGACTTATTAAACAATATTAGTTGGTTTGATGGCATCATGTATATCATACTTGGTCTCATTGTTTACGCAATCATTAGATGGATTAATAAAAAGATATGAAAGTAGAAGACACACCCTGGATGGAGTCAACTCCATTAATAGATCATCCTTTATACTATGTATTTGAAGACAAGTATCCTGTAACCAAAGGACACTTATTGTTTGTTCCTAAAGTAGATGATGAAATGCACAGAAAAGCCTGTTATGAAGAAGCCTATGATTGGGGTACTGACTTATATCGTAAAGGTTACTGTACAGGATTTAACATAGGACAAAACGTAGGCGAGTCAGCAGGACAAACAGTAATGTATCCTCATATTCATCTTATACCACGCACAGACGGCGATTGTGCAGATCCTAGAGGTGGTGTAAGAGGTGTTATTCCAGAAAAACAGAAATACTAAATGAAACTGCTAGTCTCAGGATGTAGTATAACTGCTGGCTTTGCATTTAACAATGAAAAGAAAAATCCTGACCTTTGGTGTAATAAATTATCTACACATCTAAATGCTGATATAACAAATATTGCACAACCTGGCTTAGACAACACAAGTATATTTGTTAATACTTTTAATGAGTTAACTAAAGACCATTATGACCTAGCAGTAATACAAGTAAGTGGGTTGACTAGACTTAATCTTACTCCATCAAACCACGGAGTCAGGCCTATAGATCCAATACACAACGAAAATATTGCAGATTATTACCTATCAGACTCTGAATGGAATAGTTTTCGTAAAAATTTTCTTATGTTAAACGGACCAATATTGCATTGGGATCGACTTGTTAAGTTTCTTAATATCAGTCAGTGCTTTAATACCCAAGTATTATTTGTAAATGGTTTAGTAAGTTGGTCTAAAGACTTTTTTAACCAAACAGATTCATTGTTTCATAGGTATCTTATATCTGATTCTGAAATACCCGATGATGAAATATCTACAATGTTAGACTATGTAAACGAAACCAAAAAAGAAATTAATCTTAACAATTGGCTAGATATTGATCCAATGATGTCGTATAAATCTGACACTGCTAACGATAATGTACACTTTGGTTCTAAAACACACGAAACGTTATTTAATAGGATAAAAGAAAAAATATGATACTAGTAGTTAATGGAGATAGTCATGCCGCAGGTGCTGAAGCAGTAAACAGTTACGCATTTGCAGAAGACGATGGACGATACGTCTACCAAGGACGTAGGCCACACCCAGACAATCTAGAAGTAAGTTGGGGATATCTATTACGTAAACCTCTCAATGCTAAGTTTCATTGTCTAGCAGAATCAGCATCAAGCAATCAACGTATTATAAGAACTACTAAAGAATATTTAGAAAAGTATAACGGTCGAGAAGAACTACTGTTAATTATAGGTTGGTCAACTTGGGAAAGACAAGAATGGTTAATAGATGGAACTTACTATCAAGTCAATGCTTCGGGTATAGATGATGTTCCAGCTAGTCATCAACAAAAGTACAAAGAGTTTGTGGTAAATGTTAATTGGGAAGAATGTACTCATAACGCACACAAAACAATTTGGAACTTTCATAAAGAACTAGAAGAACAAAACATCAAACACTTATTCTTTAACTGTAACAGCCACTTTAGTGATATACAGGATCGTAAAGATTGGGGACTAAGTTATATTAATCCTTATGACTATAACGAAACGTATGATAGTTGGTTAACAGCACAAGGTTATCAAAAGGTAAACCCTAACAGTTATCATTTTGGTCCAGATGCACACAAGGCTTGGAAAACCAAAATACTACGCTACATCATTGACAACAAAATAGTTTAATAGTATAATATTAGAATGAAATACCTATTAATTGACACAGCAAATACATTCTTTAGAGCTAGACATTCTGCATACAGAGCAAGTGATACAGAAGAACGTGTAGGTTTTGCTATACATGTTACACTAGCAAGTATCAATAAAGCATTCCGTGATCAGAAAGCAGACCATGTTATATTCTGTTTAGAAGGACGTTCATGGCGTAAAGATTATTATGAGCCTTATAAGAAAAACAGATCAGTTGCTAGACAAGCATTAACTGAAAGTGAACAGAAGGAAGATGAAGCATTTTGGTCAGCGTTTGATGATATGAACTCATTTATCATAGACAAAACAAACTGTACTACTCTACAGCATCCTGAACTAGAAGCAGATGATTTGATTGCGGGTTGGATACAGAGTCATCCCGACGACGAGCATGTTATTGTATCTAGCGACACAGACTTTTATCAACTGTTAGCAGAAAATGTAAAACAGTACAATGGTATTTCAGATGAGCTACACACTATTGAAGGTATCTTTGATAAAAAAGGCGAGCGTGTCATAGATAAGAAAACTAAAGAGCCTAAAGTAATACCTGATCCAGAATACATTTTATTTAAGAAATGTATGCGTGGCGATCCTACAGATAATATTTTTAGTGCTTTCCCTGGTGTAAGAGAAAAAGGTACACGTAATAAAGTAGGCCTACTAGAAGCATTTGAAGACCGTAAAACAAAAGGATACTCATGGAACAACCTAATGCTACAACGTTGGGTAGATCATAATGAAGAAGAACATCGCGTGTTAGATGACTATGAACGTAATAGAGTTCTAGTAGACTTGACAGCACAACCAGATGATGTTAAAGTAAAAATTGCTGAAACAATAGCACAAGGACAACAGACAAAACAAAACCTACAGATAGGCACAAAGTTCCTAAAATTCTGTGGTAAATATGATTTGGTAAAACTAAGTGATAACGCAACAACGATGGCTGAATGGATGTCAGCAGGCTATCCGGAGAAAGAATATGGTTAAGACTAAAGAAGTAGATTTAAAACATATCAAAGTAACTATACATGCTAAACCTATTGTTAAAGACAAGTTTTGGGTTTTAACAGCAGATGATCAACGTGTAGGTGAAATTAATAAACAATCAGAAGGATATAAACTAAAGATTGGTGACAGTGTTTTTAACTATAAAAATATCAGCAGAATTAAAGCCAATGCTAATATTGAATTTGAAAAACAAATAACAGCTCGAGAACGAGAAGAGAATCAAGTTCATGAGTATCCTACAGATGCTAAACCATATAACGGTGTTTGGAGTTTACAACAAAAGGCACCTATCTTTACCAAAGAAGAAGATTCAAAATCCTGGTTTGCCGCTGGGTGGTATCTAGTAAAACAAAATAAGATATGGCGTCAAGACTTTTGTCCTAAACTAATTACCCTACAACGCTATGACTATCATGGTCCATACAAGAATCAAAAAGATTTATTAAAGGTAAAAGCATGATTTATATACAACGTTTCTTAGATAAACTTAAAAATTTACAAGGTCAGAATGCAAAAGACTTTACAATGAGTCTGCACGAAGCCAACAACTTACACGCAGATATCACTAAGTTACTGTTAGAACTTAAAACACACGCAAATAACAAATCTACAGATGACGTTATTAAAGTAGAATTAGATGGTGGTAACTTCTAAATCACTGTAAATTAAAGGCTTTTAAGTAAACTACTCAGTTAATTGGCATAAATAACTGTACTTAATATTATAGGTACGAGGAAGATGTCAAGACCTAAACCGACGGTGCTCGTCGAAATAACAAATAAAGAAACATACAAGACAGAACAAGTACTTGCGTCAGAAGGTATTTGGGCAGTATACTATCAGAATCGCCCAATTAATCTAAAAACAAGTAACTATCTTGTACAGTATCCAGGACCAAAATACAAAAAAGTTTCGTTTAGTAATCCTGGTCACGCCATCAACTTGGCTAAAAAACTAAACGAACAATTCAAAACCGATGAATTCTCAGTAGTACTTCTTAATAAAGGAGATACTATCTATCCTGAAGGTGCGAAAAAGTAGGCAGAGTCTAACACGGACTCTATGCGATCTCGCTAAAAAATATCCCGTTGACTATGACACTGCTACGAAGACATGGTGGTGGAACAAGTACAGCGGGAACAGCCTTCGCTTAACTGTAGACGGCTTTTTAACTCTAACAGATGATATAGGCTTAGAATACTATACTTGGCGTTTAGAAGAACCTCTAAGAGTAACTCCTCAGATATTACTCAAACTAGACCGTAAACTAGAAAATCCTTACTACGTTAGATTTGGCGGCAAGAAAGAAATGTTTATACATGCTCTAATCTTATTTGCTGAAAAAGAAGCAACCTATCTTAATCTAGTAGATGACTTATACAAGTTTTTAGATAGTTTATAACCAGTGTGCTAGTTTCAGTTTAACTAGTACTTGACAATACCAATACCCGATATCAAACTCAAACCAACGAAACGCAAAGTTTTTCCTTGCTGTATTATTGTGATGATTAGTGTGTAATTCTTCGCCACCTAATAGGAAAGTTATTGGAAAAAATATTTTACTTCTATCTGTCTTGGACGTTTGGGCATAACTAAATCCAAGTTTATGTATTGCCCATTTACCTACAAAGGTAATAAAAAATCTAGCAAATACTGCGTAAGTCAATGCCACTACTAAACCTGTAATATCAAATAAAAGATATTGAATAAGAGCATGAATGACTAAACCTAGATAGCGATTAGTATTATAAAACTTTTCTGCACTATCGTTAAACTCTGCAACGTCGTTGGCATAAAATTCATAATCTTCTTTTGTAACACCATGGGTTGCAGGTGTTGGATTTGCTAGGTCAGTAAATGTTTGATGATGTGGTGAGTGTGGATCTAACTCTGTGTCACTATATCTATGATGTTTACGGTGATGAACAGCCCAATGTTTATTCCAACCTGGCCAATTGAATCCAATAACTGCCCATATCCAAAATCTAAAAAAGTGTTCTACACTATTGTGGTACTTGATATAATTGTGTGCTATTGATCTATGGACGTATATACTCTGAATTGTTGCTGTAATATGCCAGATTAATACAAAATCAATAATAAAAAAATATAAGTTGAACATGGCATTATTTATAGCATCTGTTTAAGGTCGATAAATATTGCCATGAGTGAATATGCACCGTGGAATCCAGACTGGTTTTATACTAGAGTTAATGTTGACCAATTAAGTCAGATTCAATCTGAATTTGAAATTATTAGAAAAGAACACTGGCATAAGTTTTGTGATCATGATGTAAACGAAAACGATGCTGACTGGTGGGACTTTTCTGCTATGCCTAGATCAATTATCGAGCCGTATACTCCTACACTAGTAGAATGGTTTGATAGTTTAGGTATATTAGACAAATGGTCTTCAACTGCATTTAGTGTTGTTAACAAAGAAGATAAACCAATGCGTATTCATATTGATAGCACATTAACTGAACAACGACGTGTTAGTTTGAATATGCCTTTTTTGAATTGTGACAATACCTGGACTGTTTGGTATGACTGCGATATAGATCAAACAGAAGTACCTACTGAACTTCCACCTGAAATATTACACTCTAGATTTCAACATGATCCAAGCCTGCGATTTGGAAGGTGGGGAGTTGAGCAAGGTGCTCAAGAAATTGCACGAGCAGAAATGAATACTCCGGTAATAGTGAATGTTACTATACCACACAGACCAATTAGTAGCCACAATCTACAACGTATTTTATTATGTCATAGATTTACACCTGAGCTAACAGAGGAAGAAATAAACAGAATATGCAACCTTTAAGTATAACAGGAATAGGAATAGTCAACAGTCTAGGTGTAGGTGTACACGAAACTTGGAAAAATTTACTAGCAGGTGAAACTGGTATTCAAGCAGTTACCTGGGATGATAAAGCAGACAAAGACTTTTACTTTAGTGAATACCTAACCAAATGTCCTGTTAAGATAGGTGCACCTTTACGTGAACTACCTGAATGTCCGATAGAAGAGTTTGAAAAAGATTGGCGTCATCTAGATCCTAGTATTCAAATTGCTCTACACTCAACATGGCAAGCAGTAACAGATGCTAATCTACAATCAAAAAATGTTGCTGTCATATTTGGTTCAATTGGTTCAAGTCATACACGCTCACAAGGATGTGATGCTATGGCTAGAGGTCGTACTAAGTTTCCTCCTCGTAAAACACTAAACTTTGAACTAGGACATATGACTGCTATTATAAGTCGTGTGTTTGGTTTCCGTGGTCCTAGTCTTATGGTACACACTGCTTGTTCAACAGGCTTAACTGCTATGGACTATGCACAACGTATGCTTGAAACAGATCCAGAATTAGATGCTGTGGTCATAGGTGGTGGTGACTTGCCTTTAGAAGCAACTAGTGCTATGTACTTTAGTAATCTACAAGCACTATCAGATACAGAGTGTCGACCATTTGATGTTGATCGTTCAGGCTTTGCTCTAGGTGAAGGTGCCGGTGCTATGGTATTAGAAAGAAAAAATGGCAAGAAGTGTTATGCAGACATTCTCTCAGTAGCAGGTGTTACTGTAGGCGAACACGAAACATCACCAGATCACGCAGGAGAGGCCGCACAACAGGCCGCACTCAAAGCAATAAAAAATGCTAACATAACTCCAGATCAGATTGATTACATAAATGCACATGCAACCGGAACAGTTGTTGGTGACATTATAGAATACAATGCAATGAAAAATATTCTACCCGGAAGAACAATGACAGCCAACAAAGGACATATAGGACACACTATTTGTTCTAGTGGAATAATTGAAACTGCTTACACTGCCTTAGCATTACAAAATCAAATCACTCCTCCGGTTGCAAACTTGTCTGAAGCATGTAGTCAAGGTATGTACCTTCCTCAACGTGCAGAAAACCTAAGCAATCCAAGATACGCAATTAAAAACAACTACGCATTTGGTGGTAGATCAATGAGTGTAGTACTTGGGAAAGTATGAAGCCAGAAGTAATTCTATTTCAAGGAACCAGTCACGATCCTTATTGGTATAATCGTGCCGCTGGTCCATACAAACTCGCAACCTATCTTAGAACTGTGAGTTGTGCAACTCAAGTTATTCCTAATTGCACAGCATTAACTCGTCGTGGGTACGAACAAGTATTTCAAAAATATGCCAGTGAAAATCTAGTATGGTTTGGCTTTACAACCAACTGGCTAGCAGGACGTAGATCAAAAAACTACTACGAACAATGGTGGGACTCAGAAGAGTTAGTTATTGATACTGTTATGGAACAATGGTTTCATGTTGAAATTGATCAACGTGAGGAAGTATATAGTTGTATCTATGATCAGGAAATGTTTTACGAAATATTAGATTTAGCAAAAAGTTATAATCCTGATTGTCAAATAGTTATGGGTGGCAGTCAACTTAATCGTAATGAATATTTCCACCCCGAAATATTAATGCCTGATGCACACTATATTAGAGGAAACGCAGAAGTTCCTGTTGCTCAGATGCATAGGCGTTTTAGAAAAAAGAACTTTACAATAATTGATTTACCCAGCAACGATGAATACGACTATAATGGTTTTAAAACTAGCTTTATAAAGTATAATGAAACAGATCATGTAACTGAAAACGAATGGTTACCAATTGAAATAGCTCGTGGTTGTGCATTTAAATGTAAGTTTTGTAACTATGACATGAAAGACACTCGTGATAATTACGTTGATGCAAAAACTCTTAAAGAAAATCTAATAGAACAATATGAAAAATGGGGTACTACTAAATTTACCATTATGGACGATTTGTACAATGACAACTATGACAAAGTCAAAGACTTGTACGAAAACTGTTGGAGCCAGTTGCCATTTAAGCCTGAACTAGGTGGTTACTTAAGATTAGATTTGTTATGGAAAAGACCTGATCAAGCACAGATGCTATTAGATTCTGGATTTCGTTGTGGTTCATTTGGAATTGAAACTTTAAACGATAAAGCAGGAAAGGCAGTAGGAAAAGGACTAGGACGTGAACGTATTATCGAAACGTTAGAAATGCTAAAAGAAATATGGGGATTAGATTTACTGATACATGCTTTCTTTATTGCAGGATTACCATATGAAGATCAGCAAAGTCTATTAGACACTGTAGAATGGACCAAAGAAACTAATCTTATACACAGCACAATTTGGCATTGGTTAGAACTAGAAAATATAGAACTACTTCCACCTGACACTAATGTAGATAAAATATCTGTGTTAGGAAAAGACCCAGAAAAATACGGTTATACATTTGCGCCAGATCGAGACTTAGAATCTCGAGATAGTGATGTTAGAAAAAAATCGAGTAAAAAAATTATTGAAATTGTTAAGTATGATAATACAAAAAAAATGGAAGAGTCCTGGAAAAAAATTGAAGTAGAAGAAACTATGTATCATACCAATTGGACAAATAATGTAGGAGTTGGTCTAGACTTTTGTAAACATATTAATAAAATTGGTAATGGTCAGAGACTCAACACTTACTTCACTGTCTATGGCGATAAAAGAGCTACTGGACAAACACACAAACAAATCATGCTCGAAACTATTAATAATATGCAGATTCAACATCTCATTTGGGAGAACGAAATTAAAAAGCCGGCCACAATCGAACGACTACTCAAAATAATTACTTGACATAAAATGGTAAAGATCTTATAATACTAGTATCTTAAAATTATCTGGAGAATGACAGTGGCTAAAGAAACATATATACCCGGTCAAAAGATACTTGATCAAGTACCAAATAGACACCAACTAAACATATTAGCGGCACGCAGAGCTCATGCTATTGAGCGAGGAAGTACACCTAGAATATCAGAAGAAGAATGTGCTGATCATAAACCAACTGTTATTGCTCTTAAAGAAATCGAAGCAGGTTTGATTACTGTTGATTATCTTTATAACCAAAAAGATATCGAACAGCGTTGGAAAGCTGAAAGAGAACAAGCAGGAGAGAAAGAAGGGGTTGAACAAGAAGACGACAGTTTTTTTCCCAGATCAAGCAACGAGGTAATATAACATGGCTACCATAGAACAAAAACAAGAGATAGTAGATACACTTAAATTTACACCATGTAACTATACAATCACACTTTGGGGATATGGCGGAGAAGTAGCAGTGGCTAAAATTAATAAAGAACAGTTTGATTACTGGAAACCAAAGATTGATGAGGATGGTGACAGTGAACTAGTTGAACACTGTGTTGATTGGGACAACGAAGTAGAAGTTCCTGAAGAAGCACGTATCTGTACTGACGGTGCTTGGTATGAAGTAGAAGGACAGATTGATCACGGTAGTGGTGTTGAGTTCAGTGATCTTAATCATATTCAAATTGATGATGAGAATGGCGAAACTGTATTTGATGAAGGCCTCTCATATGACCTAGAAGAAAAGCATGGTGTACAACTCCAAGGTGATGAAGCATACGTTGGTAATACAGAAGGCAATGATTATGGATTTGTTTTTCAATCATCAGAAAAAGGTACGTTCTTTTCAGCAGAGTTTGAACTAAAAGCACCATTTGATCCCAGCAAGTTAAAAATCTATACCACAGACTACGAAGGTTGGGAATTGGTTACAGGTGTTGACTATGATGATGAAGAAATACCTGGATATGATGGTTATGACACAACTGGCAAGGGTTACTATGCCAAT